>Ga0172375_10003720_pt1 | contig 22985 bp, 19 predicted proteins | sample LakKiv1m_FD_114537 | JGI IMG/M metagenome (GOLD analysis project Ga0172375, IMG submission 114537) | Freshwater microbial communities from Kabuno Bay, South-Kivu, Congo - kab_092012_11.1m | ecosystem: Environmental > Aquatic > Freshwater > Lake | place: Democratic Republic of the Congo... | reverse complement strand
TCTTCAGTTGCAAACCACTCCAGAAACTCTTCAAATGTCCAAGGAAACGGGTTGTCGGCCGTCGCTTTCATGAACGACATACTACCCCTTGGGGTTACTTGAGTCAATCAGCTACCCAGTTTCTATTTTGAATCTACCTTCGTTCCCCAAGAACAGCATGGCGTCTTTCGTGTCCTTGGGTTCAAGTATCCACAACTGACCCCATGAGAGGGTAGACCGAAATGAATCGTACGCAGTTGTATCGACTCGGTAGTAGTTCGTCACCGATTCCGGCAATTCAAAGCGAAAAGGCTCTTTCCCAAGCACCTCGATTGTGCACATGACAGGTGGGGACCGAGAACAGCCTGACAGCGATGCGACCAGAAAGAAGCCCGCTGCCAAGAGACGCGAGAACATATCAATCCTTGTTTCGAGTAACATAGTACAGGCGGGACATGAGATCCCGACATTCGGCTTGCATCTTATCGTGGCCAGGTGAATTCACCCTCCAAGAGACACGGAATCAGAAACGTGTCTTTGTCTTGTACATTCGGCCTGATCCACTTGCAGCTGATGCCATTACGCTTCACCGCCTTGCCTTGTTGCGCTATACGTGGCTGCGAAGATACTTCTGCACCTCGTCGTGATCTCCGGCAAAGTCGAAGGTGAGAACGCCTTTTTGGGCCACAAAGATCAACCTCCACGACAGACCCGTTCGGCACTCGTACACGGTCTTTCCCAGTTTGCGGATGGAAATCCCCGTGTGCGCGTGCGGATGCCCAAACCCCTCCTGCACGAGCCTCAACGTGGCCGACACTTCGTCTTCACGACCCGCTTCCCTGACAATGGTCTTGAACCTCTTTGTCAGTTCAACGGAAATCATTCTTGCCCCCGTTGAATCGCGTGACTTCCCCGCGAGAGCGCGCGGATTTGATGCTATGGCCGATCTTCTTCTCAGCCGCCGCCATCTCGTCCTCGCTCACTCCATATTCCTGGAGCGCGTAGTCCGAGGAGTAGACCTCCACGGGCCGCAGGGCAACCACCTTCCCGTCGAACATAAAGCCGATGTCATCCCCTTGCGCCGCCTTCTTGAGCCAGTACCCGAGCCGCCCCCTGCCTTCTGTTATTGTTAGAGTTTTCATACGCTCATTCTAGAGTACGCCTCGGATTGGCGCAAGAGGATTTGTCCCGCGCTTTTGGCTGCATTCAGCCGTCTCGCGGCATGGCACCCGCGCTCTGACCTCTACTCCACCATTTCACTCACCCGGTCCGGGTAAGTAAGCTTCACGGCCACATCGGCGCGGCCCAGCTTGTCCAGCGCCGTTCGCATGGCCTTCTCGGCCAGCTCGGGGCGGTTGCAGTCCGAACTCAAGTGCACGAGGAATACCGTCTTCAGCGCCGGCCCAGCCACTTCGGCGATCAGCTCCGTCGCCTGGCGGTTCGAAAAGTGTCCCTGTCGCCCCGCGATCCGCTGCTTGAGCGACCAGGGCCGGTCCGCCGCCTGGAGCATCTTCTCGTCGTGGTTGGCTTCGATCACCAGGATGCGGCAGTTCTTCAGGCGCTCGCGGACCAGGCCCGTGGCCATGCCCATGTCGGTCACGATCCCCACGCGGTCGTCGCCGGACGACACGACAAAGCCCACCGGATCATACGAATCGTGCGGAACGGAGAAAGGCTCCACCCGCAGATCCCCGATCGGGAACGCGCTCCCGGTTGTGAACATGGTCCACTTTCCGGCCTTCAGTTTCCCGCCCTGCTCAACGGCCTGGATCGTCCCCGTGTTGGCGTAGAGCGGGATTCCGAACCGGCGCTGCAGGACCCCGAGCGCGGCGGTGTGGTCGTCGTGCTCATGCGTGACACATACAGCCTGGAGGTCAGCCACGTTGACACCGATCGTCTCCAGTCGCCGGCCGATCTCCTTGCCGCTCAGCCCGGCGTCGATAAGGAGGCGCGTCTGCGCCGAGGCCACATAGATGCTGTTACCCGAACTCCCGCTGGCCAGTATGCAAACCTTCAATGACATCGCGTTCGCCTTGTGCGTCCTGTGTTTCTTCTTGAAACGGGAGAAAGGAAACACCATACATGTCGTATGTCCGAGATGCAAAGCCAAAGGCCGGCGCTGTTACAGACGCAGCAGCTTCAGATGATCCTGGCGCCCCAACTGCGCCAGTCGCTGGAAATGCTGCAGCTGCCCATCCTCGAGCTCCGGACCATGATCCAGAAGGAACTGGAGCAGAATCCGACCATCGAAGAGGCCCTGCAAGATGAGCCCGTGGCGGCGGACGGGGTCGCCGAGAACGCCGAAGAAGAGGCGGTTCCCACCGTAGCCGAGGCCAGTCCCGTGGAGCCGCCCGCCCTGGAGCCACCCGCCCCCGCGCGCGAGGAAGCGAAGCCCGAAGCTCTGGATTTCGACAAGGAATTTGAAGCGCTCGCCAAACTCGACGAAGAGTGGAAGGACTGCTTCTTCCAGGACGCCCAGAGTCGGCCCTACACCTCGGATGACGCCGAGAAACGCCAGTTCATGATGGACTCGCTTCCCCAGCAGGAGTCCCTGCAGGAGCACCTGATCGGTCAGCTCAGCCTCAGTGGCCTGTCCAACGGCGATCGGCAGATCGCGGAGCTGATCATCGGAAGCATCAACGAGGATGGGTACTTCACCACGAGCCTCGACGAAATCGCCTCCACGACCAACACGGATCTCCAGCATCTTGCCGACATCCTGTCCGTCATCCAGGACTTCCACCCGACCGGCGTCGGGGCCCGGGACCTGCGGGAGTGCCTCCTGATCCAGCTCGAACGTCTCAGCAAGGCCGACACGCTGGCCGCGCAGATCGTCAAGGATCACCTCGACAAACTGGGCGGGAAGAAATACACCAACATCGCCCGCGCCCTCAAGACGACCCCCGAAGAGGTCCTGCAGGCGGCGCGATTCATTGCCACGCTCGACCCGAAGCCCGGCCGCCTGTACAGCGAAGATGTCGCCACCTACATTCAGCCGGAAGTCGTCGTCCAGAAGAAGGAAGGCGAGTACATCGTGATGCTGAACGATGACCAACTGCCGCATGTCCGGATCAGCCGGCACTATCGCGATCTGCTGAGCAACCCCTCCACGAAGCCGGAGGTCAAATCCTATATCCGCGAGCGCATCCGGTCCGGCGCCTTCCTCATCAAGAGCATTCACCAGCGCCAGAAGACCATCTACCGGATCGCCTCCGAGATCGTGAAGACCCAGACCGACTTCCTCGACCGCGGCATCGCCGAGCTCAAGCCGCTGACCATGGCCGAGGTGGCACGCGTGGTGGGCGTTCACGAGACCACCGTCAGCCGGGCCGTCGCCGGGAAGTGCATGACCACGCCCAGCGGCGTGTTCGAGATGAAGTACTTCTTCACGCCCGGCATCAAGACCGCCGACGGCAAGGAAGTGTCGAACAAGACGGTCAAAGACATGATCTCCACCCTCGTGGCCAACGAGGACCCCGACAAGCCGCTGTCCGACCAGGATATCATGGCCAAGTTGGTCGAGAAAGGCATCCAGGTGGCCCGCCGGACTGTTGCCAAGTACCGCATCGTCCTCCGCATCCCGCCTTCCCACATGCGGAAGACCTACTGAGACAGGAGCGCCGTCGGGGTTTCCCTTCGTTCTCCGATGGTGTAGGCTGTTTCCCGACACTCAGGACGTCGATCATGCAATGGGATGCCATAGTCCGAAAATTCGTGCCGCTCCTCAACGCGGCATTCCAGGACCGGCGCACGTGTAACGTTCCGACCATTCCGTTGACCGCTGAGGCCCTCCTGGTCCAGGCCCTGGCGCGGATCCACAATCGCACGCTGGTCTGGATCACCGATGGGCCCCAGACACTCGAACTCGCGCATCGCGACCTGGTAACCCTGTCCCCTTCAAAGGATGACATCCTCTACTTTCCCGCGTGGGAAACCGTGCCGGGTCCCGATTCCAAGGTTGATCCCGATATCGAGGGAGACCGGCTGGAGGCGCTGTTGAGGTGTCAGGTGTCCCGCCTTCGCGAAGACGCTACGGCGAGGCAAGCAGGTGTCAGGTGTCAGAAAGACAGAACTGGTGCGGTACAGGGACCCTTCATCATCGTCACCTGTGTTCAGGCACTGATGCAGCAGACGCTGGCGCCGGAGACGCTCGCCGCGCACACGATGTCGCTCACGGTCGGCGACGAGCGCGATCCCGAGGCGCTCGCCAAGACGCTTCAGGCCGCCGGCTATGCCTTCACCGCCGAAGTCCAGAACAAGGGCGAAGCCTGCCTCAAGGGCGGCTTACTCGACGTATGGCCGCCGGTCGCCCTCTGGCCGCTTCGTCTCGAATTCATGGGCGCGACCCTCGAGTCCGCTCGCTCCTTCAATCCCGCCGACCAGCGTTCCCTGGAGAAACTCACGAACGTCCTGATCTCCCCCGCCTCCGAGGTGGCGCTCATAAAGAACGCGAAGAAGAGCTCCGCCCCGGTACTGTCCTTCCTTCCAAGCGATGCCATCTTCGTGTGGTCCGACCTGGCGCGTATCACTGAGCATGCGGAGCTCTACGAAGAGGTCATCGCCGAGAACCATCTGTCGAACATCACGGTTCCCTTCTCCCGGTTGCGGGCCGGAATCACCCGCCGGGAAGAGGCACTGCAGTGTTTCACCGGCGCCGAGGCCACCGTTGAACAGGATGTCCTGCCGCTGGATATCAAGCCCATAGAGGGTGTGTTCGACCTGCCACGAGAGGCGTTTCAGCCGGATCTCCTGGAGGGCGCTCGGAAGCGCCTCCTGGCCGATCTCGCCGGCCGCGCCGACGCGGGCCACACGGTCGTCGTGTTCTTCGACACGCCGGGAGCCCTCGACCATTTCCGGGAGCGCCTTCCGGATACCGGGCCCGCCGCTGTTCGCGCCGAGGTCGGCGCGCTCTCCGGCGGCTTCACGAGCGACGCCCTCGCGCTGACGCTCGTCGCCGAGAGCGATCTCTACGGCCGACGCAAGGCCCGGCTGCAGCGGTACGATCCCCAGGCGGGCCGCTCAAGGCCGGAAAAGATGACCGGCGTGCGGGTCGCCGATCTGAACGATATCGAGCCGGGCGACCTGGTCGTGCACATGGAGCACGGTATCGGCAAGTACATGGGGCTCCACGAAATCCTGTTCAATGGTCAACGGCAGGAAGTGCTGACCCTTGAATACGCGGACAGCGCCAAGCTGCATGTTCCGGTTTCGCAAACGCACCTGCTCAGCCGGTATGTGGGTGTCTCGAAACACCACGTCCAACTGCACCGCCTGGGCGGGAAGCGATGGAACACCGAGAAGGGCGCCGCGGAACGGGCCATCGTGGACCTCGCCGCCTCCCTGCTCGATACCCAGGCGCAGCGCCGCGTCCTCGCCGGCCATGCCTTCCCGCCGGACACGCCGTGGCAGCACGATCTCGAAGCCGCATTTCCCTACGAGGAGACCAAGGATCAACACCGGGTGATCGCCGAGATCAAGACCGACCTGGAGTCCTCCAGGCCCATGGACCGGCTGATCTGCGGGGACGCCGGCTACGGCAAAACCGAGGTCGCCATGCGCGCCGCCTTCAAGGTCGTTATGGCAGGCAAACAGGTGGCGGTCCTGGTGCCCACCACCGTGCTGGCCCAGCAGCATTTCGAAACATTCCAGGAACGTATATCCGCCTACCCCGTGCGCCTGGAAATGCTCAGCCGTTTCGTCGCCCGGGGCCGGCATGGCAGGATCCTCCAGGGCCTTGCCGAGGGCACGGTCGATATCGTCATCGGGACCCACGCCCTGCTCCAGCCGGGCGTCCGGTTCAAGGACCTGGGCCTCGTGGTCATCGACGAGGAGCAGCGGTTCGGCGTGGCCCACAAGGAGAGGCTGAAGGAATTGCGGCGGCTGGTGGACGTGCTCACCCTGACCGCCACGCCCATTCCCCGCACCCTCTACATGAGCCTCACCGGCGCGCGGGACATGAGCTTGCTCCAGACCCCGCCGCGCGAGCGCCTGGCCATCGAGACCCTCGTGGCGCCCAATCACGACAAGGTGATCCGCGAGGCCATTCTCCGCGAGATCAGCCGGGAGGGCCAGGTGTTCTACCTCTACAACCGCGTCATGACCATCGACCTGGTGAAGCAACGCCTCGCGCGGATCGTGCCGGAGGCCCGGGTGGAGATCGCCCACGGCCAGATGGCGGCCGGGGAACTCGCCGCCGTCATGACGCGGTTCATCGCCGGGGAATTCGAGGTGCTCCTCTGCACAACGATCATCGAAAGCGGCGTGGACATCCCGCGCGCCAATACGATTCTGATCGATCGCGCCGACCGGTTTGGCATCGCCGATCTCTACCAGTTGCGGGGGCGCGTCGGCCGTTCCCGTCACAAGGCCTACGCCTACCTGCTCCTGCCGGCGCACGGTCAGGTGGATGCCGACGCGCGGCAGCGCATCAGCGCCGTACGGAAGTATTCCAGCCTGAGCGCCGGCTTCCACTTGGCACTGCGCGACCTGGAGCTCCGCGGCGCGGGAAACCTGCTGGGCTCGGCCCAGAGCGGACACATCACCGCCATCGGCTTCGGCCTCTACTGCCAGCTCCTGAAGGCCACGGTGGCGCGCCTGAAGGGGCGGCGGCCGACGCCGGTGATCGATGTAAACGTGCTGCTGGATTTCATCAGCCTGTCGCCGGACGCCGCCATGCCCGACAACGCCGCCATCATCCCCTACGCCTACATCGAGGATGAGCGGCTGCGGGTCGCCGCCTACCGGTCCCTGGCCGAGGCGGCCTCGCCCGCCGACGCGGCCAAACTGTCGGAGGAGTGGCGGGACCGGTATGGCCCCGTACCGCCGCCGGTCGAACGGCTCCTCAAGATCGCCCGCCTGCGCATCGCGGCAGCCGGCCAGGGCATTCGCCAGGTGGAGACGCGGGACAGCAAGGTCATGCTGGTCCGCAACGGCGACTACCTCATGGAGGGGACACGATTCCCGCGTCTTACCGGATCCACGGCGGATGCGCAGCTCGACGAAATCACCACGCTGGTTCAGTCCGTGACGCGTTGGGCGGGCGGCGACCGCTGACGCAATCGGGCCCCCTCCGGATGAAGATTGGTGTTGCGAAACAAGTCCGGCCGTAGTAGAGTTCAACTGTATCTGTGGCGACGAAGAAGGAGGATAGCATGCTCTTGACATACAAGAAGGCCGACAAGACGGAATCCAAAATCAGGTTGAAGCCCCTGTCCCATCTGCCGCCGATCACCATGGGGCGGGACAAGGCCGCCAGCATTGTGCTGGACGATACCGAGTGTTCGCGCGTCCATTGCGCCATCCGCTACTGGGACGATTGCTTTGTCATCCGCGACATGAATTCCAGCAACGGCACATTCGTCAACGGGAAGAAGATCGATGTGGCCAAGTTGAGTCCGGGTGACATCGTGAAGATCGGCAACACCGAGCTGACCGCTTTCGCCGAAGCTCACGCGGACGCCACGGTCATGATGAAAGCCCCGCCCTCCGCCGCACCGTAACCCGACTCGGGTTTCGTCGCCAGGCAGGAAACGGCCCCGCGCACATCGGGAATCTACTTTGATGGATTGTCACGCACACCGGGGCTTTCCGCCGGCCATTCTTTGTACCGGGGATCGCTCTTCAGGCGCTGTTCCCACAACTTGGAGTATTTGGCAAACACGCTGAAGGAATTGATGGTCGCCACCATAAAGCCGTGCGCGCCATCCAGGAACCCTCCTCGCAGAACATACCCCTTCAAGAACCTCAGTATCGGACGGATGGCCACATCGGTCCAGCCGAACCGGGCGCCTCCCTCAAATCGCTGTCGCGCCGTGATGGTCGAGAAGCGGTTCAGGGTGTCCAGGTAATCCCGCATGTCGTCATAGGTGTAATGCCAAAGCGGATTCCGCAGCCGCTTCACCGGCCCGTCAACGACCACCCGGTCGTGCGGCTCCTCACCTTCCGTGTGCCCGCGGGACTTCTTGAAAAGCCGCAACTTGACGTCCGGATACCATTCGCCGTGCCGGATCCACTTGCCGAGAAAGTAGACCTGCCGGGGAAACCGGTATCCGACGTATTCGCCGGTTCCGTTTTCGAACTCGTGCAGGATCTCATCGCGTAGAATCGGGGACACTTCCTCGTCGGAATCAAGAAACAGGATCCAGGAATGCATGGCCATATCGCGGATCAGGTTTCGCTGTCCCACGTATCCCTGCCATTCATGCTGATACACCCGTTCCGTGAACCGGCGGCATAGCGACAACGTCGCGTCCGTGCTGAAGCTGTCCATGATGACGATCTCGTCGCACCAGGAGATGCTCCGGAGGCATCGCTCGATCTTCCGCTCTTCGTTGAACGTCAGGACGCAGGCCGAAATCTTATCCCGCATAGCTCATATCCTCACAAGTTCTTCCGGCTTTCCCCGCCGGAACCGGCGTCCGCTTTCGAAGGCGAAGACGCCGGACTGATTTCCATGGAGCCGGATGCTTCATCGCCGTTCGCCGGCACCGGGGAGTACTTCAGGAGCGCCTGGGGACGGGCGCTCTCATCTTGAAGCTTGTCGTGATAGTAGAGTCTCACCACATAGCCAAAGTACTGTTTCGTCCGGGCGGAGTCGATCCCCGTCTTCTGTGCATCCTTCCGGACCACATAGGTCGCCTTCACCGACTTTGACTCATCCGCACCCCACGCGCCTTCCGGCTTCAATGGCCCCTTGGCCACCCGGGCGTCAGTCAGGGTAATGTCACCCGTCTTCGCGTCCCGGTCGAACATCGACACATCCACGCGCACCGATTCAGGCGTCAGCTCCTGCCGGACCGGTTCCCGGGCCAGCCGCACTTCCACCACCCGCATCTCTTGAAGCTCGCCGCTCTCGGCCAACAGGGTCTCTTCCACCCCCGCGATCTTGATCGCCCGGGCGACCCGTCTCGGTTTCTTGGTGTCTTCGACCCATGCCGTCCCACCGGCCAGAGGGATACTGCTCTTCTCCTCGCGGTTCGTGAGCAGCCACCCCGGCTCCGCCGGCGTCTCCTGTGGCGCCACGGCCAAGGCTCTCGTCAGCGCCATCTTGTCTTCTTCCGCCACGGGCATCCGTTTCAATGACGCGCGGTTGACTCCCAGGTAGACATCCTCGAGATAAGCCACCAGGAATATGAAAGCCACGGGGGCCCCCACAAAAGCGATGACCAGCAGAATGTGGTTCAAGACCTGAATCCCGTGGAGACCGCCGGCATGGGTCGGCCGCCTGGCCTCCACAAAGAGCCGCGTCTGGCCAACCTGGATCACATCGCCATGTTTCAGGTTCTTCTTCTCAATCGCCTCATCGTTTACGCGTGTCCCGTTGGCGGAACCAAGATCGCGGAGGCCGACGTTGTCGCCGTTCCGCTCGATCACAGCGTGCTGTCCGCTGACCTCCTCGTCGTCCAGGACGACGGAGCAGTTCGCATCCCGTCCCAGAGACAGGGCCGCCGCCTCCAGGTTCACGTGCTCGCCTTTCCGCGAGCCGGAGAGAATAATGAGTTTGAACATCATGGTCGCATGGATCTTCCGGCGGTGAGACTATCGTGAACGAATTGAAATTGTCACGGCAATTTCTGGCCGCGCCGCGTTCGGCGTTCACGCATAGCGGCCATACTCCTGGATCGCCGCCATGATGAGCCGCAGGCCGCTCAGACGGGAGCCGTTGTTGACGCTGCCGGCGGTCGCGAACAGCAACCCGCGCTTCTCCCTCGCCATCTCGAAATCGCGGACGAACTCCGCCACGATGTTCACTTCCTCATGGCGGCTGAACGTGAAGGGGGCGAGCTGGCCCACGATAACCGCCCCCGGCAAGTGCTCGCGGATCTGGCTGACCGTCAGGTTGGGACCGAAGTTGACGCTGGTCATTCCAAGCCGTCCCAGAACGGGGAGATGCTGGGCCATATCCGAATCCGAATGCTGCCCGCGCAGGTCGCCCGGCGCCGGACTGTAACGTTCGAATACGGCTTTCAGGATCGGATAGCCGAAGCCTTCATACATCTCGGCGTTCAGCATGGCGCAGTTGTCGTCGCAGAAATAGAAGCCGTGCGGCGCCGACACCGCGGTGAAGCCCGCTTCCTCGTCCAGGATGCGCGCCCGCTCTAGCATTGCGCGCAGGATCAGGTCCCGGTAGCGTCCCGCCAGGTCGGGATTGTCCGCCAGCAGGTAGATCAGGTTCTCCACACCATAGATGGACATGGCAAAGGTCACCGGCCCGCGCTGCCCGCGGTAGAGCGGCACGGCGCCGCCTGCTGCCGTGATCCGCGCCTTCTCCTCCGCCCAGTTCGGCGGCAGCATGAATTCACGAAGGTGGTCGAGCCGCTTCTCGACGCGATCCAGAAGCGCCTTCAGTTCGTCTTCGTCATGCGCCACCTGCTGGAGCCAGTAGGACCAGTCGTGCCAGACGTTCTTCCCCTCGAAGATATCGTGAAGTTCCTTGATGGGCGGCCATCGGAGCGCCGGGTCGGGCTTGTACTCGCCGAGGAACCGTTTCCCGACCACGCGCTCGGCCACGTCGTTGTATCGGCGTTCAAGATCCACGCGGTAGTCGTGGTCGTGGATCAGCCGGTGCCAATCCTCCGCCACGCCCAGTTCGGCGAACACGCATTCATTCGACATGCCGATTCCCAGCGGCACTTGCGGACAGTCCGCCGCCCACGGGTCGCGGACCGCTGTCGCCTGGTCGGCCCAGAACCGCGCGACGTCCAACGGCGCCAATCCGCCGTTGGCGCGCGCTTTTTGAACGAGCGTCTCCGCCTGTTTCAGATGCCGGTCGGCCACATGAACGCTCATGGTGTCGTGCCTTTCCCTGTCCGGAACACCGTCCGGGATTCGGCGTCGATCACGTCGTGCCACTGCTTCCGCTCACGACGAATGTCGTCCGCCAATTTCTGAAATCGCGGCAGTGTGTGTCGGTAGAAACGTCGCCATCCTTCGCAGAGGTAACTCAGCGCGGTCGAATCCCGGCGGTCCGGGCCACCCCGGTTCTTCGGACAGTCTCCCTGGCAAAACTGAAGAAACGCGCACTTTGAACAGGCTGCATTCCACTTCCGCTTTTCCTCGCCAAACGCCAGATAGGCCGGCGACTGCTGCAGCGTCGTCCAGTTGTCCGTCGCCACGTTGCCCAGCTTCCGCGACAGCCGGACATGAAAATCACACGGGTACACGTCGCCGTTATGTTCGACCACGAAGTACTGGCAGCAGTTGTCGCTGCTCGTGCAGGTGGTGGCGGCCCCGTCCACGATTCGGGCCAGGATCGTGTCGAACAGCCTCACCGACACCCGGCGCGTATCGCGCGGATACCAGCGGTCAAACACCTGGCAGAGGAAGTCCCCCCACTCCGGCCCTGTGATCGTGAACGGCTTCGGCGTCCCGTCCGGCTCGACCTCGACGCACTCGATGTACTGCTGGTAGTAGAAGCCCTGCGACACCAGGTAATCATAGATCGCGACCGGCTGGGACACGTTGGCGCGGTTGACCAGGGTGAGGATGTTGAATTCCACCTTATTCCGCCGCAGGCAGTCGATCCCGGCCAGCACAGCGGCGTGGCTGCCCTGCCCGCCGGCGGTCCGGCGCTCCGCATCATGGACGGCCGCCGGCCCGTCCAAGCTGACCCCGACCAGGAATTTATACTCCGCCAGGAAGGCCGCCCACTCGTCGTTCAGCAGGGTGCCGTTGGTCTGCAGCCCGTTGGCAATCCGCGCGCCGGGCTGTGCGCGCGCGGCCTGCAGTGTGACCGTCTGCCGGAAGAACTCCAGCCCCATCAAGGTCGGCTCGCCGCCCTGCCAGCCGAAGGAATGGACGGGCTGCGGGGTGGCCATGTAGCCGGCAATCATCCGTTCGAGCGTGGCCTCGTTCATTCGACGGCGGCCGGTCTCGGGATAGAACGAGCAGGCATCGAGATAGAAACAATACCGGCACCGCAGATTGCAGTCGGCCGACGCCGGTTTGACCAATAGCGAGAACGGAGTCATGTCACGCACGCCGCGTTTCAGGGTTTGGCGTTTTCACCTGTCGGCTGGGTTTCTGTCCGGGCCTGACGGCGAACATGGGAGATGGCTTGGTTCATTCGCCGAAATCTCACCACGCCGATGAGGCCCGTGGTCAGCCCCAGCGGAATGCAGGCAAGCCCGACCAGCCAGAACCCCCCCGGGGGCGCGAAGTGCATGATGGTGGGGCCCGCGATCAGGAGGGCCACCCCGGAGCGCAGGTAGGCCAACAGCGTCCTTTCGTTCGCCAGGAGCGTACGGTCAATGGCCAGCTCATCCCGCAGAATCAGACGGTCACCCTCGAACCTCGAGTAGGGAGCATTATTCATGGCATTCCTTACGGTTCACAGGCACCCCTTTTGCCGCGATACGACACGGCTTCAGGAGCGTCCAGCTTGTTAAGTAGAGTACAGCGCCTGCCGGGGGGAATCAAGGAAAACCATCCCCCAGGGCCGACAAGGTTCTTGACGGGTGCCGCGAAATGATGAAAGAGTTCAACCCCTATGCGAAAAGACTGCTTTCCCGAACTTACCCACACGGTTGACGTCTGTGTTGTCGGAGGCGGCATGGCTGGCCTGTGCGCCGCCCTGGCGGCGGCACGGCATGGCGCCAAGACCGTCCTGATGCACGATCGGCCGGTGCTGGGCGGCAACGCCTCCAGCGAGTGCCGCGTCCACATTTGCGGCGCCGATATTCACAACAGCCACAAGAACATACGGGAGACCGGCATCCTCGAGGAGCTCCGCCTGGAGAATCTTTGGGTCAATCGACAGCGGAGTTTCTCCGTCTGGGACACCGTCCTCTACGAGATGGAGGGCAACACGATGGCGTCGGTTACCGGCTGGCAGTTGACCACCCAGACCCGGCACCTCGTTCGCGCGAAGATCTTCGCGGACTGTTTCCTCGCGCCGCTGACGGGCGCCACCTGTCGCATCGGCCGCGAGGCGCGGCACGAGTTCGGCGGATCGAAGACCGTCCGGGACGTGACGATTCTTCTCGACAGCGCACTGGCCCAGAATGTGCAGCTGAGCTACCATCAGCGGGATGACCAGTTGACCCAAAGGATGGGATCATGAAGTATGGAGTCTGTGCCGATCTGGATTCGGCCCCAGCGCTCGCCAGGGCCGGCTTTGACTACATCGAGTTGAACGTACAGAGTCACCTGAAACCACAGGAGCCGGAATCGACATTTCTCCCGATCCTCAAACGGATCCAGAGCGGCCCGCTCGCCCGACGTGCGGCTTGTTGTTTTGTCCCCGGCAACCTGAAGATCGTGGGACCCGCCGCCGATCTTAAGGCTCTGACCGCCTACGCGGCGGTGGCATTCGAGCGGGCACACCGGGCTGGTCTCTCGACCATCGTGTTCGGTTCCGGCGGCGCGCGGCAGATCCCGGACGGATTCAGTCGCGACGCGGCCTGGCGGCAACTCGTGGAGTTTGGGCGGCGGATCGGCCCGCTGGCCCAGCAAAACCGGATCACCGTTGCGGTCGAGCCGTTGAACCGGAAGGAGTGCAATGTCCTCAACACGGTGACGGAAGGCGCTCGCTACGTGCGGGAGATCAACCATCCCTCCGTGAGGCTCCTCGCAGACGCGTTCCACTGGGGCCTGGAATCGGAGAGCGTCGACGCCATAGAGGCGGCGGGACCGTTGCTGGCCCACATCCACGTGGCCACGTTCCCGCCACGGGAACCGCCGGGTGTCGGGCCGTGCGACCTCGCGCCCTTCTTCAGGGCGCTCAAGAAATGCGGCTATGACGGCACCGTGTCGATCGAATGCAATTGGACCGACCTTCCAACCCAGGCGCCGAAAGCGCTCGAGGCATTGAGAATCCTCGCGAAAGGCAGATGATGAGACAGTTCGATGCGGCCAAGATCAGAGGTTTCAACTATCAACCGAGCTACGGTTCCAGCGGCTTCGAGCTGTGGCAATACTTCTCGCCGGAAACGATCGATCGCGAGTTGGGCCTCGGTAAGAAATTCTTCCCCGGCATGAATGCCATCCGCTTGTGGCTTTCGTGGGACGCATTCAACCGGAACCCGCCGCTGTTCGTCAAGGACTTCGAGACCGCGCTGACCATCGCGGCGAAACACAAGCTCGTGGTGATGCCCGTCCTGTTCAACCGCTGGCACGACTCCGTTCTGGATTATGGCGGAATCTACCTTGACCATTTCCTCCCGCGGGCAAGCTGGGTCCAGAGGGACAAGATGTTCGACGCCTATATGGAGACGGTGGTCGGACAGCACGCCTCCGATCCGCGCGTGTTCGCCTGGGATCTGTGCAACGAACCGTTCGCCTACGGCTGCCCGCCCGCTGAGGTCCCTGACATCGCCAAGGCCGAGTTCCAGTGGCTGGAGGGGCTCTACCGCCAGTGCAAGCAGCTGAAGGCGAAGGCGCCTGTCACCGTCGGTATTCACCAGGGCGAGCGATTGAAGGGCATCACGCAGATCGAACCGATCGCCGACGTCCTGAGCATCCATCCGTACTGGACGGCAGACAGTCCGCCGTTCGCGAAGGACGACTACGAGAAGATGCTGGACGAGTATGCCGCTTTCGCGGCCAAGGCCGGCAAGGCGCTGATCGCGTCGGAGACCTGCTGGGGCGCCCTCGACGACGCCAAGCGCGTTGAGATCATCCGCTACACGTTGACCCAACTGAAGAAACGGAACATCGGCTGGCTGGTGTACCTGCTCCACCACAGCATGATCGCCGACGCGCATCGTCCCGAGTACGGCCCCGTGAGCACGCCGGGTGACCTCGCCTTCATCGAAGCCGACGACACGCTCCGCCCCGGCCACGAAGTCTTCAACGAGTTCTGAAACGCCCCCGGCCAGCTTGCCGGGTCGGAAGCGCCACTGAGCAATTTTCGCTTTTCTTCGTGATATCCGTCGGCGGCGAAGCTACTATGCCTCTCGCAGATGAGTACCACCAGCTTGCGCACCGGACGGAATCATGGCAACCGGAAGGAATGAAGCGCTCTCTCGCGTCTTGATCGACCACGCTCTGGAAGACAGCGAGTGGGACTTGTTGGACCCGCAACAGGTACTGTTCGAACTGCATACTCCCAACGGACGCGCCGATTACCTCCTGAAAGACAACCTCGGACGGGTCTCGTGCGTCCTGGAGGCCAAGCGAGAGGATTTGGACCCTTACGATGCGAAGGAACAAGCGCGCGGCTACGCCGAGAACCTGAAAGCGCCCTTCGTCATCCTTTCCAACGGCCGCGAACATTGGTTCTGGAATCTCGAGAGAGCCGACCAACGCGATGCCTACCGCATTGAGCGCCTTCCCTCCCGCGAGGATTTGGAACGCCTGCGCCTCAAGAACATGCAGCCGCCGCGTCCCCTCCACAGTGAGGTGATCACCCCGGAGTACATCCGCCACCTCAAGCACGACCTCACGCTTCGACACTACCAGATTCGCGCCATGGACGAGATCGCCCGGCAGTTCGACGACAAGGGACTCCGGAAGTTCCTGCTCGAGATGGCCACGGGTACCGGCAAGACACTGCTGTGCGCCGCCTTGATTCGCCGGTTCCTGCTCACGCGCAATGCCGAACGCGTGCTGTTCATTGTCGATCGCATCGAGCTCGCCAAACAAACCATGGAGGACTTTGCCGTTGTCCTGCCCGAGTTCAAGCCGGTGATCTACAAGACGGCCCGACGTACCGGCGAACTGCTGGGCTCGTCGGTGGTCGTCGCGACCATTCAGTCCCTGATGACCGACCGCCGGTATCGCGAGGAGTTCACGCCGTTCTACTTCGACCTCGTCATCAACGATGAGGCGCATCGGTCCATCTACGGCGATGCCCGTGAGGTGGTCCAGTTCTTCCAGGCCACCCGCATCGGGCTCACCGCCACGCCCAAGGCCTACTTGAAGAACGTGGACCTCGACCAGCTCGCCCAGGACAACCCCAAGGCGCTGGAAGCGCGGGAGCTCCGCGACACCTACCACTACTTCGGCTGCAGGCCCGGCTTTCCGACCTATCGGTATGACATCATTGATGCCGTCAAGGATCCCGAGGGACCGTTCCTCTGCCTGCCCAAGATCTACGATCTGCGGTCCGACATCACCACTAAGGCGCTCGCCGAATCCGGCTGGGCCGTCTTCGTCAACGAGCAGGAGGAGAGCTTCAAGATTCAGGACCTGGAGCGGAAAATCTTCACGCCCGCCCGGAACCGGCTTATGTGCGAGGCCTTTCTCAAGGAGGCGCAGAAAGACCCGACGGGCGCCCTCGGCAAGAGCATCGTCTTCGCGGTGAATCAGACCCACGCCACGAATCTCACCAAGGAGTTCAACGCCCTTCAGTCCGGCGTCGCGCTCACCATCACCTCCCGGATTCCAGACGCCTCTTCCCTGGCCAAGGAGTTCCGCGACAACAAGCGCAAGGAGCGGATTGCGGTCTCCGTGGACATGCTTTCCACGGGCTACAACTGCCGCGACCTTCTCAACATCGGTCTCATGCGCCCCATCTTCTCGCCCACCGAATACATCCAGATCAAAGGCCGGGGCACCCGCCGCTACACGTTCAAGATCGGCAACACGGCCTACGAGAAACAGTGTTTCTTCCTCCTCGATTTCTGCGCGGTCGCCGAGTACTTCGAGGAAACCTACGACTATACCGCTCCTCTTAAAGTGCCGAAGGATGGCAAACGCCCGCGGAAGAAAGGCGGCGGGGGTGGCGACGGAAAGGACATCGTGTTTCCGCCGGGAGGAAAGAAACCCGTCGACGCCGTCCACGAAATCCCCACCTGGAACGGCGTGGACATCCTCGTCAGCCAGGAGATCCGCATCGTCGGCCCGGACGGCGAGAAAGTGGACCTCATGACCTTCCGCGGGTCCTATGAGCAGGACATCAAGAAGTTCGTGGAGAAGACGCCCGAACTCAGGGCGGCCGTCGAGATCATCGTCAACGAGCAGTTCTACCATCACCCCAAGATGTTCTACTCGCCGGACAAGCTCATCCTCTCCTACGGCGTGCCGGCCACGACCCCGGCCTTCGTCTACCACGCCGTGGGCCGCCGGCCGCTGCCCACCAAGGACGAGATCGTCCAGGACACCGTGGATTCCATCGCCGCCCGGTTCAATCTGCGCTACAGCGACCAGAAATGGCTCGATGCCACCGCCCAGTTGCTGGCCGAAGACCCGGCCGCGCTCCGCCGCTTCATCAGCCGCGACATGACCATCTTCACCGCCAGCCAGTTCAACCCACTGGGCGGCCTTTCCGCCCTGTCCCATTTCGAGCATCGCGAAGAGGTCTTCGAGGCCTTACGCCAGTCCGTCCTGATCCGCCAATCGCAACTGGCCAACACGGCCACCTGAGCCGCCATCTATGAAGTTAAAAGCCGACGATTCGCAGTCTCCCGCCCCTGCACGAACCAACTTCTTCTCGTCCGGCCTCCGCCAGAAGGTGGACCAGCTCATGGACATCCTCTATTCAGGCGGCGTGAACAATCCGATGGACTCCATCGAGCAGATTTCCTACCTGCTGTTCCTGCGCCTGCTCACCGAGAAGGACGACGTCCTGGCCAGCCTCGACAAGAAATACTCCCGCATCTTCTCCGGCAAGTGGGCACGGTTTGCCTGGGGCAACTTCGTCACCCTCACCGGCGACAACCTGTTCAATGCCGTCCGCGACGCCATCGAAAGCTTCCATGAACTCCCCGACCTCTCCGATACCGGCAAGCTCCTGTTCCAGCGCGCCACGCTCAAGATCTACGACCGCCCCACCCTCCGCGCCGTCATCCAGGGCATCCACGAGATGGACCTCGCTTCCCACGAAGGCCATGACTTCAAGGGCGACATGTACGAGTATCTCCTCTCCCGGCTCGCCGCCTCCGGCACCAACGGCCAGTTTCGTACCCCGCGCCATATCATCGACATGATCGTGGCCCTCGTGGACCCGCAACCCGGCCGGCGCATCTGCGATCCCGCATGCGGCACCGCCGGCTTCCTGATTTCCGCCTTCACCCACATGTTGCGGACGCACACCAAGCCCGCCGACCTCAAGCGCGGCCTCGTGGACGGCGCACTGCTGAAGCCCGCACAGTGGAAGTTTCTCGAAGAGCAGGCGTTCACCGGCTTCGACAACGATGCCAACATGGTGAAGATCGCCATCCTCAACCTGTACCTCCACCAGTTGGAGAAGGCGCAGGTTTCGATGATGAACCCGCTCACCACCGGCTTTGGCGGCGCGTATCCCGGCAAGCTGTTCGACTGCATCCTCGCCAACCCGCCGTTCTCCGGCAAGGTGCAGGACGAAAGCATCCTCGCCGACCTCAACTACAAGCTCAACACCCGCGCCACCGAACTGTTGTTCCTGAAGTGGTTCATTGACCACCTCAGCCCCGGCGGACGCGCCGGGGTCATCGTGCCCAACGGCGTGCTGTTCGGCTCCACCAACGCCGCCACGACGCTCCGTGAATTGCTCCTGACCGAGTGCGATCTGCAGGCCGTCATCAGCCTGCCCGGCGGCGTGTTCAAGCCCTATGCCGGTGTCGCCACCGCTGCGCTGATCTTCGAGAGGGAGACGTCTCATGCATCCCCTTCGTCCTATGTCTGGTTTTATGACATCACCGCCGATGGGTTCAGCCTGGATGACAAGCGCACGCCCATTGACGCCAACGACATTCCCGACGTGCTGGCCAAGTGGGAGAAGCGCGAAGAAGGCCCCAACAGCTACCGCGTGCCGGTGGAGAAGATCCGCGAGAACGACTGGAGCCTCGCCGCCGGCCGGTACAAACCGGTGACCACCGTCGCCGTGAACCACGACGCCCCGGCGGACATCCTGGCGGAGGTGCTGAAACTCGAAACCGAAATCAGCAAGCGAGGAAATGCCCTTCTGAAGCAGATGGGAGGCAAACCGTGACCAAAGACTCCGTTCTCGCGCGCCTGCGAACAACGCGAAACGAAACCAGCTATCCTGTAATGCTCGATCGCGTGACGCGTCTGGTACGCGACGCCAGGCACTTTTCCGCTCGCAGCGTAAACGCCATCATGACCGCCACCTATTGGCTGATCGGCCGCCATATCGTTGAATTTGAACAGCACGGAGAAAAACGAGCCGATTACGGGCAAGCGTTGTTGACGAAGCTTTCCGCGGATCTCACCTCCTCCTTCGGTCGCGGATTCGGCGTCGACCATCTGGAGCTATTCCGTGCCTTTTACCAGGCTTATCCGCCGCAACAACTGTTAGTGTCCGCGGAGACAATTTCCGAATCACTGATTCGGAAATCGGACGACACCACCCCCCACCCCCAGAAATCCGAATCAGCGATTCGGATTTCCGCCCCACGGGATATCATCGAATCGTTTCCCCTTTCGTGGACGCATTACGTACACCTCCTTCGCCGATCACGCTCTCCGGAAGCCCGCCATTTCTACGAAACCGAAGCCCTGCGAAAGCGACTTGGAGGCAAATCGTGACTGAAGGCTTCATTCCGCCGCACGGTGGCTACGAGGACCTGCTCTCGTTCCAGAAAGCCCGGATCGTCTATGATGCCACCGTGTGCTTCTGCGACCGGTTCGTCGACAAGCGGTCGCGAACCACCGACCAGATGATTCAGGCCGCACGCTCGGGCAAACAGAACATCCTCGAAGGCAGTCTGGCCAGCGCCACATCCAAGGAAACCGAGATCAAATTGACCAATGTTGCCAGGGCCAGTCAGGGGGAATTGCTCGAAGACTATCACGATTTCTTGCGCGGAGGCGGTTTCCAGCTCTGGGACAAGAATTCCAAGGAGGCGCTGGCTGTGCGCAAGCTTGGTTCACGGAAGGATGTGACCTATGAGTCCTATAGGACCTATATCGAAACCCGCCCGCCCGAGATTGTGGCCAATATCATCATTTGCCTGATTCACCAGACCAACTACCTGCTCGACCAGCAGATCCGGCAACTGGAGCAGGCCTTTCTCAAGGAGGGCGGCCTGCGTGAGCGCATGACCCGCGCCCGCCTCGCCGAACGCAGCCGCCAAAACCGGCCCACCCCATGAAACGCTGGCCAACAAAGCCGCTGGGGGAGGTTGTCGCCATCAACCCGAAACTCACCGCGTCGGAGACTCCCGCATCTGTCGCAGAGGTCACATTCGTCCCAATGGCCGCCGTCGATGAAACTGGTGGCAACATCGCGAGACCAGAGGTCCGACAATACAGTCAAGTCACCAAAGGCTATACACCGTTCCGCGAGAACGATGTTCTATTCGCGAAGATCACACCGTGCATGCAGAACGGCAAAGCAGCGATTGCCAGAAACCTTCGCGGCGGTGTCGGGTTTGGTTCGACAGAGTTTCACGTGCTTCGCCCAACACCAGCAGTGACGCCAGAATGGGTTTTTGCATTCATTCGCCAGCCATCGTTCCGTTCGGCGGCCGAAGCCAGTTTCACTGGGAGTGCGGGGCAACAACGTGTCCCAGCCGATTTCTTAAAGCGCATTCCCATCCCTGTCCCTCCTCTCGCCGAACAGGAGCGGATCGTGGAGTTGCTGGACGAAGCGGACGGGTTGCGGAAGTTGCGCGCCCAAGCCGACCGCCGCACCGCCACCCTCATCCCCGCCCTGTTCCATGAGATGTTTGGGGATCCGGAGCGTTGGAGGCAGAGTTCAACACTCGGAGCATTGGTGCAAGATTTCCGCTACGGAACATCCAACAAATCCACTATCGACGGAAAGCCCGCGCTCAGAATCCCAAACGTAGTTGGCCAAACGGTCAATTTGGATAACCTGAAGAAGGTTCCGGTTTCAGACTCTGATTTTGAACGACTCCGATTGAAGGACGGCGACCTACTTTTCGTGCGGACAAATGGAAATGCTGACTTTGTTGGAAGAAGCGCTGTTTTCGACGCCCAAACCATCACAGATGCCGGACTCAACCCTGACGAGTTTATTTACGCTTCGTATCTGATTCGCGCTCGATTACAGGTTGGTCGAGTTCTACCTGTTTTCGTTCAGACTTTCCTCTCAACCCCGGTAGGCCGTCGCGCATTGCGAGCACGTTCCAAGACTTCTGCGGGGCAATTCAACATCAACACGGAAGGATTGGGCACGATTCCAGTCCCCCTTCCTCCCCTCCCGCTTCAACAGGAGTTTGCCCAACGGGTGGCGGAAATCCGCGAACTGGAAGCCGGTCAAGCCGCCGCCCGCCTTCGCTTGGAGGCCCTGTTCCAGTCCATGCTGCACCGGGCATTCAACGGAGAGTTGTGAACTGTGGCCAGCCGTCAACTCACAAAAGACGAATTGGAGACTCTCGCGTATCCCCTCCTGAAACAGGTGCGAGCCGAAAAACAGAAGCTGAGCCATGGAAATGCGGAGCTCCTCTGGGCACTGCGGCGAAAGATAGCCAAAGAACTTCAAGACCGAGTGACACCATCAGGAAGATCAAGCCCAGATCGGCCAGCGTGCGGATGACCGCGGCGTCCTGGATAAAAGAGAACGGCGGCGTGTGCGGCCCGAGCAGGAGCCCGGCGAGGACGTAACCGACCATTTTCGGTTGCTTCAGGCGATGACACAACACGGCCGCGAAACCCGCCGCCAGTAACACGACCGCCAGATCCTGCAGAAACGTCGAACTATTTAACCGCCTTACTCCCTCACTTTGTGCCGGTCGCGGGCAGATGTCGTAAGCTCAATGGCAACAGGCAACACGTCGTTCTTAACCCAGCGCGTGCGCGGTTGTCAAATCGGAACAAAGTCGCCCCAAAGAATGAATTGTTTTGATGAATAGAATCCGGGCGAGTGGTAGGCTCGTTGCCCGGTCAGGAAGGGGTGAGAAGATGCACTTCAGGCGAATGACGCTGATATCGATGAGCCTTTCCTGTGGATGTGCCGTGATGGCGGCCATCGCGGGCGAGCCGCCGGTGGCTCCGGTCTTCGGACCCCATCCCCGCGTGGCGCACACGGCGGCCGATCTGGCCGCGTGGAAAGCCGATCCGTCGCGATCCAACGAACTGGCCGCCGCCGTGGCCCGCGCCGAGGCGTCGCTGAAGGCCGATCTCGCGGTCCCGACCCGGGAAGGACAATGGTACTTCTACTATGCCTGCCCCAAGGACAACGCGTACCTTCGAGCCGAGACGCCCGCGCGCCACGTGTGCCCCACCTGCGGAGCGGTTTACACGGACGAGCGGACGGTCGCCGCGTATCGGACCATCCGGAACGACGAAATCAATTCGCGATGCCGGGAACTGGCGTTGGGCTATGCGCTCACCGGGGACGAGAAGTATGCCAAGCCGGTCCGGGACGTCCTGCTCAAGCTGGCGGACTTGTATCCGACGTGGGCTCGGCACGACCGCTGGGGACGAACCGGCCTGCTGGCGGTGGTGGGCGGCCTGCGTTACGGCCAGCTGCTCGATGAGGCCGCCAGTTCCATCACGCTGGCGCAGGCGTACGACATGGTTGCCCCCGCCGCGTGTTTCTCGGAGAAGGATCGGAGCGTCGTGGAAAACAAGCTCCTCAAGTACATCGCGCAGGATATCCACGGTCACCAGGTGTTCGTGGGAAGCCGCAACAACCACCAGACCTGGTTCAATGCCGCGTATGCGACCATCGGGCTGGCCACGGGCGATGCCGACCTGATGAAGGAAGCGATCTACGGATCGGCCGGCCTGCTCTGGCAGCTGGAGAACAGCGTCACCGAGGACGGCCTGTGGTACGAAGGGGCGAACGCCTATCATTTCTATGCGCTGAGCGCCATCCAGCAGACGCTTGACGCCGCGAAGCGGGCGGGCTGGGACTTCTCGACCAACGAGCGGCTCAAAGGCCTGTGGCTCGGACCCGCGCTGATGACCTATCCGGACGGTCGGATCCCGGTGTTCCATGACAGCGATCCGTCCTCCCTCTCGGGCTACGCGGGTTTCTACCAGTGGGCCTTCGACTATTTCAAGGATCCTCGTTTCGCCCTCCCCGCCGGCGTACCGACAGGCGAGACAAAGGCCGCACCCGCCCTCGCCAGCTCGGCGATGAAAGGGATCGGCGTGGTGGCCTTGCGCCGGGGCCAGGGCGCGGAGGCGCTCTGCGCGATGATCGACTACGGCAT
>Ga0172375_10003718_pt1 | contig 23000 bp, 16 predicted proteins | sample LakKiv1m_FD_114537 | JGI IMG/M metagenome (GOLD analysis project Ga0172375, IMG submission 114537) | Freshwater microbial communities from Kabuno Bay, South-Kivu, Congo - kab_092012_11.1m | ecosystem: Environmental > Aquatic > Freshwater > Lake | place: Democratic Republic of the Congo... | reverse complement strand
GCCCGGTGTGTTCTTGAAAAAAAGACTTTAATAGCAACTTATACATATGAAATACTGAAGCATGCCGACGTTGTTGTTGTGGATGTTCAGTGCGACTATATAAAGGAAGATCTTGGCGATGTAAGAACAGGCCAGACAGATATGGCTGCCCTCGAAGCATCTCTCGGAGTTATTGCCGAGCATATTCCGCCGAAAGCCCTGGTTCTTATCGAGACTACTGTTGCACCAGGTACAACCGAGCAGGTTGCTTATCCGATAATGAAGAAAGCATTCAGAAAGCGAGGAATTGAATCAGATCCATTGCTGGCTCACAGTTATGAAAGAGTAATGCCTGGTAAAAATTATGTTGCCAGCATTCGCGATTTCTGGAGAGTATGCAGCGGGATAAATGAAGAAGCAAAAGGAAGAGTAGTAAAATTCCTGACAGAAGTGCTTAACACTGAGAAATTTCCTCTTACAGTTATGGACAGGCCCATTGAATCTGAAACAGCCAAGATTGTTGAGAACAGCTACAGGGCAACAATTCTTGCATTCCTCGATGAATGGAGCCTCTTTGCAGAACAGAATGGTGTAGACCTCGTAAAGGTTATAAAAGCAATTAAGGTACGACCGACACACAGCAACATGATTTTTCCGGGACCCGGGATCGGTGGTTATTGTCTGCCAAAAGATGGAGGCCTTGGTGTTTGGGCTTATAAGCATATACTTGGTTTTGAGGAAGATATCTTCAAGATGACACCAATGGCTATAGATATAAATGATACCCGTGGTCTTCATGTAGGACAGCTTACGCGCGATGCTCTCCGGAATATGGGTCAGCCAATAGCTGCAGCCGATATACTTGTTCTGGGTGCTGCATATCGTGAAGATGTAGGGGATACCCGCTACAGCGGATCAGAGATAGTTATCAGGAAGCTTGCAGAAATGGGTGCCGAGATAAGGGTTCACGATCCGTATGTGGAGCACTGGTGGGAATTTGAGCAACAGGATACTTACCCGGCAGTGGGAGAGAGTAAGTCCCGTTTCTTCCGTAATCAGGAGAAGTTGAAGGATATACGTGTTGAGCAGGACCTGAACAAGGCTCTTAATGATACCCAGGCTGTGATATTTGCTGTTCCTCACAAAGCTTATCTTGATCTTGATCCGGATAAGGTTGTCAAAACAATAGGTAAACCTGCAGCAATAATCGATTGTTTCGGGATACTGTCTGACGAAAAAATAAAAAGGTATTTCCAGCTTGGCTGTGAAGTTAAAGGACTGGGTCGTGGACATATACAAAGGATCAAAGACGAGATCAGAAAAGGATAGCAGTGACAGAAAAGCTGAACATAAGCAGTGAAAAGCCGAAGAACGGACAATCAGCACTAATTGATGTTCGTTCAGGAATGGGCGTAGAATCTCTGAAACAGGCAATTACCGAGCATTTATTCTACCAGCAGGGCCGAAACATCGTAAACACTTCCCTTAACGATCTGTTCATGGCTGTTTCGTATACCGTAAGGGACAGACTCATGCAGCGGGAGCACAAGACGATGAATGCTGTCTTTGAGAATCCTGATGTACGTTTGGTAAGTTATCTCTCTGCCGAGTTTCTTCTGGGACCCCAGCTGGGTGTCAACCTGATTGACCTGAATATTTATAATGAGATGAAACAGGCTGTTGAAGAGCTTGGTTTTAACCTTGATGAAATTCTGGCACAGGAAGAGGAACCAGGGCTTGGAAACGGAGGATTGGGCCGTCTGGCTGCCTGTTATATCGATTCACTGGCCTCACAACAGTTACCTGCAATCGGCTATGGGATACGCTATGAGTTTGGCATTTTTGATCAGGAGATAGTTGATGGCTGGCAGGTGGAAAAAACAGATAAATGGTTGCGTAAAGGAAATCCCTGGGAGAGTGCCAGGCCTGAGCTTGCCGTGAATGTCAATTTCGGAGGTTATACCGAATCATACACTGATTCTGATGGACGTAAATGCTTCCGGTGGAAACCGGCATATAAAGTAACAGGGATACCCTACGACTCTCCGGTGATGGGTTACAATGTCAACTCCTGTAACTTTCTTCGCCTCTGGAAATCTGAAGCTGAGGAATCATTTGACTTCTCTGCCTTTAATCAGGGCGATTATTACAAGGCGGTGGATTATAAGGTGAAGTCGGAGAATATCAGCAAGGTTTTATATCCGAATGATGAGATGCTCGAAGGGAAAAAGCTGCGTCTCAAGCAGCAATATTTCTTTGTTTCATGTTCATTGCAGGATATGATGAATATACACCTGAGGTTCGATGGCAAACCTCAGGATTTTCATAAGAGATGGGCCATACAGCTTAATGATACTCACCCGTCTGTGTCGGTGGCTGAACTCATGCGCATACTTGTGGATGATTATAAAATTGATTGGGACACAGCATGGCATACAACGTGTAAAACATTCAGCTATACAAATCATACATTACTGCCTGAAGCGCTGGAAAAGTGGTCTGTAGGTCTGTTCGCATACCTGATCCCCAGGGTACTGGAGATCATCTATGAGATTAATTTCCGTTTTCTTGAAGATGTAAAGAGGCAATTCCCGGGCGATGACGGCAAACTATCGCGCATGTCGATTATCGATGAAACAGGAGGTAAATATATCCGTATGGCCAACCTGGCCTGTGCAGGCAGCTCTGCAATTAACGGCGTGGCAGCCTTGCATACTGAGCTTCTGAAGCAACAGGTGCTGCCTGACTGGGTAGAGATGTTCCCGCAAAGGTTTCATAATGTTACAAACGGTGTAACACCGCGTCGCTTTATTGTTTTAAGTAATCCGGGATTGACAAAACTCATTACTGATTCAATCGGTGATACCTGGCCCGGCAAACTTGATGAATTGCGTAAACTGGAACCTTTTGCCGCCGATGCCGCTTTTATGGAACAATTCAGGAAGGTAAAATTGGCCAACAAAAATAAACTCGCAACCTTAATAAAGGAAAGGACTGGCATAATCGTTGATCCTTCATCCATGTTTGATATACAGGTTAAGCGAATTCATGAGTATAAGCGTCAGCATCTCAATGTTTTGAATATTCTTACACTTTATTTGCGCATCAAGAATAATCCATCTGCTGATATCGTGCCTCGTACGTTCATTTTCGGAGGCAAGGCAGCTCCCGGGTATCATAATGCTAAACTTATAATCAAGCTGATCAACTCTGTGGGAGATGTTATTAACAATGATCCTGATGTTAAAGGGAGGCTCAAAGTAGTTTTCTTTCCTGATTTCAATGTCACTAACGCTCAGCATATTTACCCGGCTGCAGACCTTTCCGAGCAAATATCGACTGCAGGCAAAGAAGCCAGTGGTACAGGAAACATGAAGTTTTCTTTAAATGGTGCCCTTACAATAGGCACACTCGACGGGGCAAATGTAGAGATCCGCGAAGAAGTCGGAGAAGAAAATTTCTTTCTTTTTGGACTCACAGCAGCGCAGGTTGAAGAATCCAAACGAAATGGATATGACCCGCACTTTATTTACGATCATAATGATGAATTACGCGAAGTTATAAACATTATCAATTCAGGATTTTTCTCAAAAGGCGATCACAACCTGTTCAGAAACATAACTGACAACCTTTTGTGGCATGATCAGTTTATGCTGATGGCAGATTATCCATTGTATGTTGCCTGCCAGCAGCTGGTTTCAAAAACCCGGGAAAATATTTCTGAATGGGACAGGATGGCAATAATGAACGTTGCCAGGATGGGTAAGTTCTCATCAGATCGGTCAATACAGGACTATTGTGAGAAGATTTGGAAAGTGAAGCCCTTCAGGATTAAGTGATTACATTTATATAAATGCCTATAATTAATATTATGTCAAATAGAATATTTTATTATATAGGCAGATATTGAAATCTTAATGGGCGATTAAAGAAAAAGGGATGTCGTAAACGGCATCCCTCTTCTATATGTAGATTTCAGATTTTACTTCTGCTCAAGAGCATCAAGTTTTGCTTTAACCTCGTTATACTCATTAGTCATCTTAAGTTTATAATAGAGTTCCTTAAGACTTATCATAGTGTACTTGTCGTTTGGTTTCAGCTCGTTTGCTTTTTGCATGCAAGGAAGTGCTTTTGGGTAAAGCGCAGATGCTTCTTCAATAAGAGTATCCATTTTTTTAGCTTCTTCCTTAGTCATTTTTACATCATACATATTATTGGCATTTATTATCATATCATTTGCCTTATTTATATATGCTGCGCCGAGTGCATAATGTCCTTCTGCCTGTGCAGGGTTCAGTTCAACAGCCTTGGAAAGCTCTGTAATAGCTTCATCATACTTGAACTGGTTAAGGTATGTAATACCTGAAGCAAACCAAAGGCTGTAGTTTCCAGGATCAGTTTCCTTTGCGATTTTCAGATATTTAAGGGCATTTTCCGGCTGATTGCTTTTAAGGTACAGATCAGCGAGCTGGAGGTTAATTGTATTGTCACCGGGGAATTTACCGGGGAGCTCAAGCAGATAAGCTTCAGCTTTTACGGTATCGCCCTGGGCAAGGATGCACTGGTAGATCTGATAAAACGGGGTTATTCCCTGGTATTTCAGCTCTCCGCATTTCTCATAGAACTTTATAGCTTCATTGAATTTACCGGCATTCTGGGCAGCCAGACCGGCATTGAAGAACATTGGTGTATCTATCTCTCCGGCGAATAGCTCGCTTTCGTTGATCTTGATCTGAAGAGCAAATGCATTGTAGGCACCTTCATAATCCTTTGCCTCGAATTTCTTACTCCCCTGATTATAGAGATCACTGGCCAGGGAATTATAAACCATCCCTGCAATGATCTTTTTCTTGGTACCTCCCTTTGGGTCCAGTTGCATAGCTTTTTCGTACGATGCATAAGCTTCGGTAAGCGGATCTTTGTAAAAATCTTTGTACTTAGGATTGTCAGCCTTAAAAATTTCCTGGCACAGCTTTCCTTTTACGAAATAAGTATTGGTCCAGTTCATTGACTTCTCATTTGTAAGGGCCTGGTCTATAGATTCTTTTGCCTTGTCAAGCATCCCCTGATCAATAAAGCTCTGGGCTGAGGTTACTTTTCCTTTCTGTGCTATAGCTCCAAGTGAAATACTAATGACAGCTAAAAGCATAAAAACTTTTTTCATGTTTATAATTTTAATTTTTAATTTGTTTAACAACGTAAAACTCTTCAAATGTATAATATTAGAATTTAATCTTCAAATTCTTTGCCAATTTCCTCATTTGCCGGATTATTTTCATTTTCACCACTGTTTTCTTCCACTTCTTCATCGCTGACTTCGACACATGCGACAGATGCAATTATATCATTTTCCTTAAGGTTGATCAATCTGACTCCCTGAGTTGCCCTGCCCATAACCCTTAATGCCGAAACAGGGCTCCTGAGTATATTTCCAAATTGTGTTATGATCATAAGATCATGATTGTCAGTTACATCCTTGAGCGCAATAAGTGAGCCTGTCTTTTCAGTAATGTTAATTGTTTTTACTCCTTTTCCACCCCTGTTAGTGATCCTGTATTCATCGATATCGGACCTTTTTCCATAACCTTTTTCTGCTACAACCAGAATCTCTTTTTCCTTATTTTCGACAGTAATCATTCCGACAACATAATCTGTTTTTTCATTAGCGAGTCTTATTCCTCTTACACCTGAAGCGGTTCTTCCCATTGGTCTTACAGATTTTTCCGGGAAACGAATTGCTCTTCCCGACCTTACTGCCAGCATTATATGGTGGTTTCCGTTTGTCATTTTTGCTTCAAGTAGCTCATCTCCTTCCCTCACAGTTATTGAATTAACACCATTAGCACGAGGCCTGGAATAAGCTTCAAGAGATGTCTTCTTAATAATTCCCTTAGTTGTACACAGTACTATGAAATTATTATTAATGTAGTCAGGTTCATTAAGATTTTTCACATTGATGAACGCCTTTACATTATCACCCGGCTCAATGTTGATAAGGTTCTGCATAGCCCTGCCTTTGGAAGTCTTCGATCCTTCGGGTATATTGTAAACTTTCAGCCAGTAACATTTGCCGTGGCTTGTAAAGAAGAGCATTGTGTTATGCATTGTTGCTATAAAGAGGTGTTCTATGAAATCCTCATCGCGTGTTGCACCACCCCTGGCTCCTGTTCCTCCCCTGTTCTGTCTCCTGAATTCAGTAAGAGGTGTTCTCTTAATATAGCCCATGTGTGAGATCGTAATAAGCATCTCGTCGTCGGCATAAAAATCTTCAGGATTGAATTCCTCGGCATTGGGGATAATCTGTGTCCGTCGCTCGTCGCCGTATTTTTCCTTTATCTCCAGCAACTCATCCTTAATGATCTTCATCTGCAGGTCGAGACTTCCGAGAACATTCTTCAGGTATTCTATGAGAGCCATAACCTCACTATATTCAGCTCTCAATTTGTCCTGCTCAAGTCCGGTCAGCTGACGAAGGCGCATATCAACAATAGCTCTCGACTGGATATCGGAAAGGTTGAATCTTTCCATCAGTTTTTCTCTTGCTGCATCAGGGTTTTTAGAAGCTTTGATGATTGCGATAACCTCGTCGATGTTGTCACTTGCAATTATCAGACCTTCAAGTATATGTGCCCGTTTTTCAGCCTGATCAAGGTCGAATTTCGCTCTGCGGAGGATCACATCATGCCTGTGTTTGACGAAATAGTGGATCAGTTCTTTTGTGTTGAGTGTTCTGGGCCTTCCTTTTACGAGGGCTATGTTGTTGACACTGAACGATGTTTGCAAAGAAGAATACTTGTACAGATGGTTAAGAACCACATTTGCACTGGCATCTTTCTTAAGGATAATAACTATCCTCATCCCGTTCCTGTCCGACTCATCATTAATATATGAGATTCCTTCCAGTTTCTTCTCATTTATAAGGGTGGCGATCTTCTGGATCATTTCAGCCTTATTTACCATGTAGGGAATTTCAGTGACGACAATGCATTCCCTTCCGGAATGAGTAAGCTCTATTTCTGTTTTTGACCTTATTACAATTCGTCCGTGGCCGGTTTCACATGCATCACGTATGCCCTGTTCACCATATATTATACCACCTGTGGGGAAGTCGGGTCCCTTAATATATTTCAGTATCTCATCTGTAGTGATATCATTGTTGTCGATATATGCTACAGTAGCATCAATTACCTCCGATAAGTTATGGGGTGCCATATTTGTTGCCATACCAACGGCAATTCCGGAGGCTCCGTTAACAAGGAGATTAGGAATGCGGGTGGGTAATACTGCAGGTTCCTGGAGAGAATCATCAAAGTTAGGCTGGAAGTCAACAGTTCCCTTATCGATATCTGCAAGAGTTTCTTCTGCAAGCCTGCGGAGCCTTGCTTCTGTGTAACGCATTGCAGCGGGACTGTCGCCGTCGATCGATCCGAAGTTACCCTGACCGTCTACCAGCGGGTATCTCATCGACCAATCCTGGGCCAGCCTGACCATTGCATCATAAACCGATGTGTCGCCATGCGGATGGTATTTACCAAGCACCTCTCCCACTATTCTTGCTGATTTCTTGTAAGCCTTATTTGAAAGAACCCCAAGTTCCGACATCCCAAACAAAACACGACGATGAACCGGCTTAAGTCCGTCTCTCACATCAGGTAAAGCCCTCGATACAATTACCGACATAGAATAATCGATATATGCCGATTTCATCTCCTCCTCAATGTTTACCTGAACTACCCTCTCTCTTTCTGACATAACAGATTATAAATTAATTAGTTACAAAAAGCAAATCCATTTTTTGATTTGCCGTACGAAAATAGTGATTATTTGCCTACTTTCAGGCTATTCTGGCAGTGAATTTTTAACATAGTTGTTCATAAATGGGCACGAAAATTGACAATGTTAAATATTGCATGATTTAACTTTGTTGTCCCGGCAATAAGTACTTTTGTCGGGTCTGCCATGACAGAATGACTGCAATTTGCAAGTAAACAGTAAAAAGAAGGTAAAACATATATGGATTCACAATTTTCACAGAGGGTAAAAGATATTCTTAGCTACAGCAAAGAGGAGGCTATAAGACTGGGTAACAGTCATATAAGTCCGGAACACCTTTTTCTTGGGATATTAAGGGATGGCGAGGGAGGTGCGATTGATATCCTGCTTAACCAGGGTATCGATCTTATGGTTCTCAAGGGCTCACTGGAAAAAAGCATAAAGGTAGAAACCCCGGTATCTGTTGCAGATCATGAGGTTCTGCCCCTCTTGCGCAGTACTGAAAGAATACTCAAGCTTGTTTATCTTGAAGCAAAAGCTCTTAAAAGCACTACTATTGAAGCAGAACATCTTCTTCTTGCTATCCTTAAGGATGAAAACGCTCTCGTAACGAGGTTCCTTTCTGAAATGGATGTAGATTACCTTTCAGTGAAGCGGATGGTAGAAGCAGGTTCGCCCAGCGCTAAAGCCGATTACCCCCGCGATGAGGATGATGAAGGCCAGGGATTCGGAAGTCAGGGAAAAGGCCAGGGCGGAGGTGCTCCGACAGCTCAAAAGTCTTCCTCCGATACTCCTGTACTCGATAATTTCGGCATTGATCTTACAAAAGCAGCCGAAGAGGGTAAGCTCGACCCGGTAATCGGAAGGGAACGGGAGATAGAAAGACTCGCTCAGATACTTTCGCGGAGGAAAAAGAATAATCCGGTACTGATCGGCGAACCGGGTGTCGGCAAATCTGCAATAGCAGAGGGACTGGCTCTAAGGATCACCAGGAAGAATGTTTCAAGGGTTCTATTCAACAAGCGGGTGGTTGCCCTCGACCTGGCATCAATAGTTGCAGGAACAAAATACAGGGGCCAGTTTGAGGAGAGAATGAAAGCCATTCTCAATGAACTGTCTAAAAATGATAATATCATTCTTTTCATTGATGAAATACACACTATCGTAGGTGCCGGAGGAGCAACAGGATCGCTCGACGCTGCCAATATGCTGAAACCTGCTCTTGCCAGGGGCGAGATACAGTGCATAGGCGCTACAACACTTGACGAGTACAGGCAGCATATTGAAAAAGACGGAGCTCTCGAAAGAAGGTTCCAGAAGGTGCTCGTCGATCCTACTTCAATAGAGGAGACGATAGAGATACTTAAAAATGTCAAGGACAGGTACGAAGATCATCATAATGTAACATATACGGATGATGCAATCGTTGCCTGCGTGAAGCTTACAAACCGTTACATCTCCGACCGGCACCTACCCGACAAGGCCATTGATGCACTCGATGAATCTGGCTCAAGGGTTCATATATCCAATATTGTGGTACCAGAAAAGATATTGGAACTGGAAAAAGAGCTGGAAGATGCCAAAAAGGACAAGATGACAGCCGTCAAGAATCAGAACTTCGAAAAAGCTGCCAGCTTCAGGGACCGTGAGAAAGATCTTCTTGACGGAATCGAGGCAGAGAAGAAAAAATGGGAAAAAGAGCTTGCTGTTAACAGGGAAACAGTTGATGAAGAAAAGGTTGCTGAGGTGGTTGCCATGATGACCGGGGTTCCGGTACAGCGTATTGCCCAGACTGAAGGAACACGGCTTCTCAAAATGGCCGAAGAGCTGAGGGGAAGCGTGATAGGTCAGGATGAAGCTATACAGAAGGTTGTCAAATCAATACAGAGGAACCGCGCCGGACTTAAAGATCCTAATAAGCCTATTGGTACTTTTATTTTCCTCGGTCCTACCGGGGTCGGAAAGACACAGCTGGCAAAAGTGCTCGCGAAATTCCTTTTCGATACCACAGATAACCTGGTACGGATAGATATGAGCGAATATATGGAGAAATTTTCCGTTTCGCGGCTCGTAGGAGCTCCTCCCGGATATGTCGGATATGAAGAGGGCGGGCAGCTTACGGAAAAAGTAAGAAGAAAACCTTACTCGGTTGTCCTTCTCGATGAAATTGAAAAGGCTCATCCTGATGTATTCCATATTCTTCTCCAGGTTCTCGACGAAGGTCAGCTTACCGACAGCCTGGGACGACGGATTGACTTCCGCAATACTATTGTTATTCTTACATCAAATATTGGTACACGCCAGATTGCTGAATTCGGGCATGGGATAGGGTTTGATACCACTGCAAAGAAATCATCAAGGGATGAACAGACCAAGAGCATTCTGCAGAAAGCTCTTCAGAAGACCTTTGCACCGGAGTTCCTCAACAGGATCGACGATGTGATAATGTTCAATTCTCTTGGCAAGGAGGAGATCAACCAGATTATCGATCTGGAACTGAAAGGATTGTACGACAGGGTAAGATCGCTTGGCTACCAGCTGAAGATAGCCCCCGCTGCCCGTGATTTTATAGCCGAAAGGGGATTTGATGCCAATTATGGCGCCCGACCGCTTAAAAGGGCAATACAGAAATATCTCGAAGACCCTATGGCTGAGATACTTATTATGGCTGGTCAGAGTGATGGAGATACAATAAACGTAGGATTCGACAGCAACAAATCGGAGATAAAGATAAAGATTAAGAAGAAGAAGGAGAACGAGAACGCAGAAGGGAAAGAAGATGTGGAATAAAAAATGACCCCCCCGGCCCCCCTGAGACTACCCTTTATACACAAGTATTATATGGTGTTGATATTAAGGAGATTCCTCGCTTCGCTCGGAATCTCCTTCTCTGCCTTGTGGTTTCTAAAAAAGATGTATATAAGGGTAGCTCCTGAGGGGGGGGTTAAACAGGCTCTCCAAACAGATCAAAATCAGAAGACTGCGTAATTTTAACCCGGTAGAAACAACCGGGTTTTATTTTGTATTCAGCTGGTATCAGAATTTCCTGATCAACTTCCGGACTATCATATTCTGTCCGGCCGACAAAGAAGTTCTCCTCCCTCCTGTCGATAACTACTTTCATGACCTGTCCGATATACTTTTCATTCAGTTCAGCAGAGATCGCCTGCTGAATTTCCATTATTTCCGAAACCCTTGACTGTTTAACTTCATCGGGGATTTCATCCCGGTGATTAAGATATGAGTATGTTCCCTCCTCGTGAGAATATGCGAAAACACCCAGCCTGTCGAACCGGAACTCACTTACAAATTTTTTCAACTCACGAAAATCCTCTTCTGTTTCTCCCGGGTGACCGGCTATAAGCGTAGTCCTTATTATTGCACCAGGTATCTCATTTCTAAGTCGGGTTAGTATTGCCTCCGTCTCCTCCCTGTTGTGAGATCTCCTCATTATTTCAAGCATTCTATCGGTGATATGCTGAATCGGAATATCTATATACCTGCAGATCTTTGGATTATCTCTCATCAGCGGGATGAGTTCCGTTGGGAAGTTGGAGGGATACAGGTAGTGAAGCCTGATCCATTCAAAAGATTCAATTTTTAGGAGTTCTGTGACCAATTCCGGCAGCATCTGCTTTTTGTACAGATCAAGTCCGTAATAACTCAGGTCCTGTGCAATCAGGATAAGCTCCTTTACTCCCTGGTCTGCAAGTAGTTTTGCTTCTTCTACCAGCTCTTCGACAGGTCGTGAGATACATTTTCCTCTTATAGCAGGAATCGCGCAGAAAGAACAGCTTCTGTCGCAACCTTCGGATACTTTGAGGTATGCATAATGGTCAGGTGTGGTAAGGCTTCTCTGAACAGCAAGCTCACTCCTGTACCGCAGACCCAGCTCAGAGAGGATTTTCTGTAAGTCGTGCACTCCAAAATATCTGTTAACTTCGGGGATCTCAGATTTAAGAGCATCAAGGTATCTTTCTGAGAGACAACCCATAACGTATAGATTTTGAAATTTACCGGCTTCTTTTGCCTTTACATACCTGAGGATGGTATCGATGCTCTCCTGTTTCGCATCATTGATAAAACCACATGTATTGATTATCACCGTACCTGCTGAGTAGCCTTCAGAATCGTGTGTTATTTCAAAGCCTCCTTCACTGATCTGACGGAGCAGCTTCTCAGAGTCGACCACATTTTTTGAACAGCCGAGGGTGACAATATTGATTTTTCTGTTTTTCATATTCTTTAACCCTTCCCTGACCCTTCCCTTATCCTTTAGGGATGAGCCTGTCCCGCTTCGGCGGTAAGTTGGGGGATGGGTTTATTGATTAAATAGGGAATCAACAAATTCAACACGATTAAAGATCAGGAGGTCTTCCATCTTTTCGCCGACACCGATGTATTTTACCGGTATTTTAAATTGATCGGAAATGCCAATAACAACTCCTCCCCTGGCAGTTCCGTCGAGTTTTGTAATTGCAAGAGCTGTAACATCAGTTGCAGCTGTGAATTGTTTTGCCTGTTCAAATGCATTTTGTCCTGTTGAGCCATCGAGCACCAGGAGAACTTCATGGGGAGCCCCCGGAAGAACTTTTTCCATGACTCTTTTTATCTTGGAAAGCTCGGTCATCAGGTTGATTTTGTTATGTAGTCGTCCTGCTGTATCAATGATGACGACCTCATAGCCTCCTGCAACCGCTGACTTAACTGTATCGAAAGCCACTGAAGCGGGGTCGGAGCCCATTTTCTGCCTTACAACAGGTACACCAGTCCTGTCGCCCCATATCTGAAGTTGGTCGATTGCTGCAGCCCTGAAGGTATCGGCTGCTCCCAGAAGAACCTTTTTTCCAGACTGTTTGTACTGGTAAGCAAGTTTGGCTATTGTTGTGGTTTTGCCTGCTCCGTTAACGCCTACGATCATAATAACGTATGGTATTGCGGGGAGGTTTGAAGAAAAACCGGCCTCATTTGAGGGATTATTGTCTTCAAGCAGAGCAACTATCTCCTCTTTTAATATCCTGTTCAGCTCGCTGGTATTCAGATATTTGTCGTTAGCCACCCTTGCTTCTATCCTGCCTATAATGCGGATTGTTGTTTCAACACCCACATCGGATGAGACGAGTACCTCTTCGAGATTATCGAGTACCTCTTCGTCAACCCTAGATTTTCCCACAACAGCCCGTGAGAGCTTAACAAAGACAGATTCTTTTGTTTTTTCCAGTCCTTTATTAAGGCTCTCCTTAATTTCTCTTGAGAAAAATCCGGGCCACGCCATCTTTTGATATTATGATTGAAAGATAAATAAAAATAGGGACAAGCTATGGCAAGTCCCTATCTCAAGAATTTAATGTCGGTCAGTTTTTGAAGAAGTCCTTCACATGGTCGTTATGGACAATACCCTCTTTAAACTGATAAGCTCCGGTTTTTTCAGATTTTATCATCCTGATACATTTGGTAAATATCTTGCCTGAACCGGTTTTTAGTGTTGCAACAACTTTCTTTGCCATTGTATGATGTATTTACTTTATTTCTCTGTGAATAGTCTGTTTCTTGAGAAAAGGATTATATTTCTTTCTCTCTATCCTGTCAGGGGTGTTCTTCCTGTTTTTGGTTGTAATATATCTTGACATTCCGGGTACACCGCTTTCCTTTTGTTCGGTGCATTCAAGAATGATCTGCTGTCTGTTCCCTTTTGCCTTAGCCATCTTTATCCTTAATTAGTAGTTCAAAATGTAACCTTTTTCCTTAGCTTCCTTCAGCGCTGTTGTAAGCCCCTTCTTGCTTATGAGGCGGATTCCTGCAGCTGATATCTTCAATGAGATCCACCGCTCTTCTTCCGGCAGGTAATATTTTTTTACAAAAAGATTTGGATAGAATTTCCTCTTTGTCCTTCTTTTTGAATGCGATACATTATTCCCCACCATCGCCTTCTTCCCTGTAACCTGACATACTTTTGACATTGGTCCTCTGTTTATCCTTGTTCTGTAATTATGCTTTTTTAAACGAAGCGCAAAATACGTGATTTTTATCTGATTAACCAAATATATGAGATACTTTTTTTCAACACCGGAATTGTTAAAATCTCAGCGCCCGGATATTTGCTTCCATAAAAGATGAAGCGCAGCTATTGAAAAGCGGTTTATATTGATGTTCCTGCCGGTACCATAGCAGAATTTATGGGCCCTTGTCCCTGATTCTGAAGATACTGCAATCCAGATAGTTCCGACTGGTTTTTCAATGGTACCTCCATCAGGTCCTGCAATTCCTGAGGTAGCAATTGAATAATCTGTTTTCATCAACCTCCTTGCCCCCGCTGCCATCTCCTCAACACACTCCCTGCTTACTGCTCCGTACTTTTCAAGAGTTTCTGCCGAGACTCCAAGAAGATCTCTCTTAACCTGGTTATCGTATGCAATTACTGATCCCATGTAATAAACTGAGCTTCCGGGTATGCTGGTCAGCAGTGAAGCTATTTTACCACCGGTACAGCTTTCGGCAGTACAGACAGACGCACCTTTTTCTTTAAGTAATCTGCCGATAGCAGCTTCAAATGATTCCTCATCTTCTCCATAGATAAGTTCCGGAATTGTTTCATAAAGTTTTTTTACCAGCTGATCTGTAATATTTTCCAGGTATCGTTTGTCGGTTCCGGTAGCAGTGAGTCTTAATTTAATTATACCATAGGAAGGAAGGTATGCAAGTTTCACTTCCGGGGGCAATGTCTCTTCAAATCCTGAAAGTCTCTCAGCAAGACTCGATTCTCCAATACCATAAGTCATGATGTTTTTATGGATGATCGTCTGTGATGAGAATCTTTTTCTAAGTTCAGGGATCACATGTTCATTCATTATATACATCATTTCATGGGGTACTCCCGCCATTGAAACGAATATAGTCTTATCTTTTTCGAACCACATTCCCGGGGCTGTGCCTACGGCGTTTTTCAATACCCTGCAGGATTCAGGAACATCTGCCTGCCTTCGGTTGTTCTCGTTCATAGGCCAGTTACGCTTTCTGAACATCTCCTCGATCATATCGAGAACTTCATGGTCTTTGACAAGTCTGGTGCCGAAGTATTCGCAAAGAGTTTGTTTTGTTATGTCGTCGCTTGTGGGTCCAAGGCCACCGGTGATCAGCACAACGTCAGATTTTCCGATAACCTCAGCTAATGTTTTAAGGATATCTTCCCTGCGATCGTGGATAGAGATTTTACGGAAGATGTCAAATCCCATTTTGCTCAGCTCTGCTCCTATCCAGGCAGAGTTTGTGTCGATGGTCTGGCCTATCAAAAGTTCATCGCCGATAGTGATAATCTGAGCTTTCATTGACATAACTGTAAAGCTATAAAAAAAGACCCTCCTACGCCAAGGCTTCGGACTTCGTCCAACGTAGCGGACTATGTCCGGCGAAGTCGGAGGGTGAGATACTCCTACGCTAAAGCTACGGAGCATAAGATCCTCCTTCGCCAAGGCTTCGGAGGATGAGAGCGGGAAACGGGACTCGAACCCGCGACCCTCAGCTTGGGAAGCTGATGCTCTACCAACTGAGCTATTCCCGCATTTCATTTTTTAAACGACCCTCAGACTGGGATCCGCCGGCTGGCGGACTACCAACTGAGCTATTCCCGCATATTAAGTCTTGCAGTCTTGCAGTCGTGCAGTCGTGCAATCACTAATCCTCCTGGTGTATGTTTCGGATTTGAGATTCCATAAACCCGGGACTAAAGTAATAAAAAAACCTCTTTTCTCAATACCCATGAGCCTCCAAAGGGACTCGAACCCTCGACCTGCTCATTACGAATGAGCTGCTCTACCAACTGAGCTAAGGAGGCATAATTCGCCGCAAATATATACAATTTCATTCCAATTTTTCCAGCCTCTGAAGCAACGGAGGATGTGAATAATGGAAGAAAACATATGCCGGATGAGGAAGCATGTTCGAAAGATTCCTGACCGACAGTTTCTTTAAAGCACCGGCCAAAAAGGCTGCATCATAATTCTCCTTCACAAACCTGTCGGCTGAAAACTCATTCCTCCTGGATACTATATTTGAGATCAACCCTATTATAAGTGATAGCGGACTATACAATATTCCAAATACAATAAGTCCCAGATGGAAACCCGGAACATCAGCTCCAAGCGCTTCCGATAACAGGGGGTTGTTTACTACCAGGGAAAAGAGAAACAGCATAAGCCCCGTTATGATGAAAGATGAAAGCATCATTAGAAGCACGTGATGTTTCTTATAGTGACCTATTTCATGTCCAAGTACTGCAACTATTTCTTCTTCTGATAATTCCTTCATCAAAGTATCGTAAAGGACTATTCTTTTTTTAGCCCCGAATCCTGAGAAATATGCATTGCTCTTGGTACTCCTTTTTGATCCGTCGATAACATAGATATTTTTAAGGAGGAACCCGGCTTTACCAGCGAATTCTTCAATTTTTTGTCTCAGAGTACCCTCTTCAAGAGGTGTCTGTTTATTGAAAATGGGAACAATAAGTTCAGAATAAAAGTAGTTCATGAAAACAGTGAAGATGGTGATTAACCCCCATGCATAGAGCCAGAAAAGTGATCCGGACTTATAATAGAACCAGGTTATGAGGCCAAGCACAGGCACCCCTACCAGTACGGCAAGAAACCATGATTTTATATGATCAGTAATGAAAGTCCTGATCTTCATGGTATTAAACCCGTATTTCTTCTCAATGACAAAGGCATCGTACCAACTGAAAGGAATATTTATAAGATCTGAGGCAAATCCTATTATACCGAAAAATACCAGGGAGATTATAACCAGGTTCATGCTTATTGTGCGTGCTGCGTCGTCTACAAGGCTGAATCCGCCTGCTATTATCATAACAAGGATGACCATAAGGTTGAACAATGACGACCAGAATTCCAGTTTATTGTTATCCTTATTATATAGCTGTGATTTCTTATAATCTTCTTCGGGACATATCTCTTTGAGCTTATCGGGCAGTTTCTCAGACCACATTTTCCCGTTCAGATGTTCGAGGTATCTTTCGAGCAGGAAGCCGGCAACGGGTATAATAATTATCAGGATGAATATTATGTTGAACATCAGTTGGATTGGTATAAAAAAAAGAAGCAGGGTGTCTGTTTAAAATAAGTGTGGAATAAATATGTCTCGCTGCATTTCCTCGTGCTAAAAGGATAGACACCCTGCGAAGCAGTAAAGATAATAAATATTTTTAAGTTAACATACCTCCGCAAACATGAATTATTTGTCCAGTTACATAGGAAGAGAGGTCAGAAGCGAGGTATAGTGCTGTATTTGCCACATCTTCAGGTGTTCCTCCACGTCTAAGGGGTATTTTTCCTGCCCACTCATTTTTTACATCTTCAGGCAATTTTTCTGTCATTTCAGTAAGAATAAAACCAGGGGCTATTCCATTACATCTTATATTTCTTGAACCGACTTCCTTTGCCACACTCTTGGTGAATCCAATTATGCCGGCCTTTGATGCTGAATAGTTGCTCTGTCCGGCATTTCCTGATACTCCGACAACTGAGCTCATATTCACTATTGAGCCGTTCTTTTGTTTCAGCATCACAGGTATGACAGCCTTCGTTAGATTAAAGACAGATTTAAGGTTAACAGCTATCACTGAGTCCCACTGGTCTTCGGTCATACGCATCAGCAGGGTATCCCTGGTAATTCCGGCATTATTGACAAGGATGTCTATACGACCAAAATCCCTTACAATATCGTTTATGACTTTCTGGGAATCATCAAATTTTGCGGCATTAGACACGTATCCGACAGCCCTGACGCCGGCAGCTTCTATTTCCTTTATTGCACCTCTGAACTCATCATCGTCAACAATATTTGTGATAGCAATATCGGCGCCCTCACGGGCATAAAGTAATGCTATAGCTTTCCCTATTCCCCTTGATGCACCGGTTATAAGAGCTGTTTTTCCTGTAAGTAAACCCATCATGATAAGTTTTAAATTTTGGCAAATATAACAAATTTGTGAACATGTACTCACCCCCCTTTATCCCCCCTCTCTGCTGAAGCAAAGAGGGGGAATTGATTGGTATACAGTTTAATAGCCCCCTCTTTGGTTTACCAGAGAGGGGGTTGGGGGTGAGTACGTGTCACCTTAGCATTTCTTTAACCGTTTTCCCAATATTGGCCGGTGATTCCACAACATGAATGCCGCACTCTTTCATAAACGCCATTTTAGCAGCAGCGGTGTCGTTTTTTCCTCCGATTATTGCACCTGCATGTCCCATTCTGCGGCCTTTGGGAGCTGTTTGTCCAGCTATGAAGCATACAACAGGCTTTTTCCCATGCTCCCGTATCCATTCTGCAGCTTCGTTCTCCATATTACCGCCAATCTCACCGATTATTACAATAGCTTCAGTTTGAGGGTCATTCATCATAAGTTTTACAACATCAAGGGTGGTAGTTCCAACAACAGGATCTCCCCCGATTCCGATACCGGTGGATTGACCTAGACCATGTTTAGTAACCTGATCTACAGCCTCATATGCAAGGGTGCCGGATCGGGATATGATTCCAACTGATCCTTTTTTGTGGATAAACCCGGGCATGATGCCGACCTTTGCTTCTCCGGGTGTTATAATTCCCGGACAGTTTGGACCGATGAGCCGGCAGGTCATGGGCCTGAGGTAATCCCTTACCTTTACCATATCCGAAACAGGTATCCCTTCAGTTATTGCCACTATTAACATAATCCCTCCATTGGCTGCTTCCAGAATGGCATCGGCAGCATACGACGGAGGAACAAATATTATTGACACATCAGCAGCAGTTTTTGCAACAGCCTCCCTGACAGTATTGAATACAGGAAGTCCGAGATGTGTCTGTCCTCCCCTTCCGGGAACGACACCTCCAACAACTTTTGTACCGTATTCTATCATCTGGGTAGCGTGAAATGTCCCTTCACTGCCGGTAAAACCCTGTACAATAACCCGTGAATCCTTGTTTAAAAGAATACTCATATATTATTGATAATTAATTATATATGTTTTAATATACAATAAATACCGTATTCCGGCGTAATTCCAAAATTACCTAATTATTAGCTCCTTTTCGCTATATTTGAAATATTAATTTAAGAATGAGCAATGGTCAATATTGATCCTATATTATATATAGGTATATCGCAGTCCTTTTTTGCCTTGATACTGGTTCTTACAAAAAAGCCTTATACAACTGCCAACAGGCTTATGGCGTCATGGCTGTCCCTGATCTGTCTTGAACTGGTTATTGCACTTCTCAACTCAAAGGTGATAGAGATGTATTCATTTCCGTTTGTATCTTTCACTTACGGACCCCTTCTCTACCTGTACGTGAAGTTCATGACCCGTCCTGAAAGCAAATTCAACTGGCTGGCACTCCTTCACTTTATTCCATTCGTTGTCTTCCTTGTTGTTTCTGTAGTCTTCAGGGAGATACCACTTATGAAAGACCTGAGAAGCTTTTTTGCTCCCGACAGGTTTATATCCCTGAGGATAGTTTATGCTACTGTTATGTTTCTTTCAGTGACCGGTTACAGCACCCTGGCGTTTATAGAGATCCGGCGGCATCAGACTTATCTGAAGACTATCCTTTCCTATACCTCCGGAATGATCACTCTCAACTGGCTTAAAGTGTTTTCTATCAGCTTCTATGTGGCATTCCTTATCCTTTTTATTCTGGGAGGGCTCAATATGACAGGCGATATCATTCCATTTGATCCTTACTTTGTAGTCTTTTGCTTTATAATGGTTTTTACATTCGTATTCAGCTTTTATATAATTAATCAGCCGGTTATCTTCGGTCAGGAAGTAAGGATACTGAACGGCGAAGACAAAAAAGAATCTGAGAAGTATTCAAGGAGCGGGTTGAAGGATACCCAGGCTGAAGTATATCTTAAGAAGCTTATAAGATATGTTGAAGAAGAGAAGCCTTATCTCGACAGAAACCTGAGTGTTCAGGATATGGCAGATGCCACGGGTATCCCAAGGCACCATATTACTCAGGTTCTGAATGAGAAGCACAAGAAGAATTTCTTTACATTCATCAACGAATACAGGGTTAAGGAGGTTATCGAAAGGTTCAGCGATCGGAGGAACGACAATTTTACTATTCTGGCTATTGCTTTTGATTCCGGATTCAACTCAAAAACTACCTTCAATTCTATTTTCAAGAGTCAGACCGGCATAACTCCGAGCGAATACAGGGAAAAAGCCACAGGAATCAGGGAATAAGCGTAAGAGACAGCAAATCAGTTATTGTACAGTTCATCCCTCGCGGGACGTACCTGCCATATCCTCTTTTATGGTACGGGAAAATCGGTTAAGACGACAGGCGTTCTTAAATGTTATTCATTTGCATAAAAAGCCTGCATGAATAACAATTTCTATAAAATAGCCGCCCTGTTAATCCTGATCCCGGTAATGGTTAAAAGTCAGAATAACCTCTCAGCCGGTTCAACTGTAGAATCAAGCAAAAAGATACTCAATGGATTCGTACGGGGCGGCTTTTATGGAGGCATCGACAAGGCTGATGACAGGCTAAGCATACCGAGTGCATTTTCTGATCTGGCTTTTAAGCTTGATGCAGGCGATGGTAAACGATTCAAAGGCTATGCAGACCTGATGTTCAGGTATGGCACCGAGTTCAATGAACCGGTGACAAGGTTTGACCTCCGGGAGGCTTATGTAACCGTTAATGGCAAGACCTGGGACATCAGTGCTGGACAAAAGATCATCAAATGGGGACGTGCCGACTTTACAAATCCCACACAGAAACTAAGTCCTCAGAATCTTCTATCCCGTTCCACCGACCATGAAGACATGGATATGGGTAATCTGCTGATGAATGCGCGCTGGTACCCCTCTCCCGTTTTCAGCATTGAAGCTGTTGCAATCCCGTATTACCGTTCTTCGGTATTACTGATCGAGCCGCTTGATCTTCCTTCTTATGTAAATATAAGCCAGATTGAATCGCTTATTACAGATAAGAAAATGTTTACCTATGGAGTTAAGGCTAACTTTCAGATAACTGGAATCGACTTCAGCTTCTCGTGGTTTGACGGTTATGACCCGATGCCCGGAGTAAAGCTTACCAACTTCTCAATTGACACTATCGGTTTTATTCCGTCTCCTTCAGCTTCACTCTCAATGACACCGTATAAGATAAAAAACATCGGGTTCGATTTTGAAACTACTGTGGGGAGCTTTGGTTTCAGGGGTGAAGCTGCCTGGACAATTCCATCTCTTTCGTTTAAATCGTACGAGTATGTTCCCTGCCAGGAGATAAAATGGGTTGCTGGTGCAGACTGGATGAAAGGTAACTGGAGAATAACAGGAGAGTATTCCGGTAAAGCAATTCCGGATTTTGAACCCACAACTGTGGGATCATTTATCGGATCTGAGCTGGATCCCACTGCTCTGGCTGTACTCCTTGCAATTCCGGGTTTCGACCTTCAAGATTATGTCCGCCAGCAGGTAGGCTCTTTCAACAGACTTTATAACTATCAGCTTGAGAAATCGTACCATTCAGCTGGATTAAGGGTTGAAACAGACCTTCTCTATGGAAAGCTTACACCGTCGGTAACAGCCCTGTACAACTTCACCTCACACGACTTTATGATTATGCCTGAACTGGTATGGAAACCTGTCGACGGGCTTTCTGTTACAGCAGGCGGAGAATATTTTTCAGGGCGGAAAGGATCAGTGTATGACATTGCTGATGAGTTTATGAACTGTATTAAAATTGGTTTGAAAGTTAACTTCTAGGACGATGACCGACTTTATAATTAAATACCGCTGGCTTATAATAAGTGTCTCCATCGTTGTGAGTTTAACACTCGGATCATTGATACCCCTTTCGAAAACAGATCCTGAGATAAGGAATTATATTCCGTCAGGAATGAAGTCGCGCGTTGAGACAGACAAGATTGAAAAGGAGTTCGGAGTTCAGGATCTGGTAATGCTGCTTTTCACAGACACTAATATTCTGAAGGCGGAGAATCTTAAGCAGATAAAGGATATAGACAGGGATATTTCAAAGATTACGGGGGTGACAAGCAGGATTTCACCTTTTACCGTCAGGACAATAAAGAGCCGTGAGGATATGATGGTAGCTGACCCGCTGATAAGGCGGATACCAACTGACTCAGTTGGAATGACTCAGCTGAAAGAAGATATTCTTGAAAACAGGTTTGCCCGTAATATTGTTGTGTCGTCGGACATGACATCTGCTTCAATAACCGCAACAATAAACAGTTCCGAAACGGAGAATAGAACGCTCCAGAAAATTGATTCAGTAATAAGTTTACATACGGGTAATGCTCAGGTACTTAAAGGAGGTCTTCCTTATATACGGCAGAATATAATAAAGGATGTAAAGCGAGATGGAATAATTCTGGTGCCGGTTGCACTGTTCATAATGCTCATCATCCTTAAATTATCTCTTGGTGAATGGCGGAGTGTTGCCCTGCCGTTCTCAGTCGTTATACTTTCGGTAGCTCTAAGTATGGGTTTGATACCGCTCCTGGGATGGAAATTGTCAATGATAATTATCCTGGTGCCTATAATACTGATAGCTGTTGCAAACAACTATGGTATTTATCTTGTTGCGAGATACCAGGAGCTGAGCATCAGTGGAGGAACCAATTCAAATGAAGGAATATTGCGGGAACTTCTTGGCTCTCTTAACAAACCAATACTTTTCAGCGGACTTACAACAGTAGCCGGGGTTCTCGGACTTCTTACCCATTCAATAATCCCTGCCAGACAAGTCGGGATCATTGCTGCAGTTGGTGTGTCTGCTGCCCTTTTAATGAGCCTTCTGTATATTCCGGCGCTTATATATATGAATGGTAAGAACCAGAAGACGGTAAAACCGGTTAAGGTTAAGACAGATGGCTTTTACAGGTTTCTCGGATCACTCTCAAAGCTTGTGATAAATCATCCGGGTAAAGTAATATTTGGTTCAGCCTTAATTACCCTTACAATTTCTGCCGGTATATTCATGTTAAAAATTGAAACCAACCAGGAGAATTATTTCCCGAAAAAAAATCCCCTGAAGATGGCTTCGGAGGTGATAAACAAAAAATTCGGCGGATCGCAGACTGTATCTGTGATGATTTCAGGGGACATTAAGGACCCGGATGTAATGAAAGGAATTGATAATCTGACCAGGGAGATGGAAAGTACTGATGGAGTAGGACAGATATTTTCTATCTCTCAGGCAGTAAGGGAAAT
>Ga0172375_10003717_pt1 | contig 23004 bp, 26 predicted proteins | sample LakKiv1m_FD_114537 | JGI IMG/M metagenome (GOLD analysis project Ga0172375, IMG submission 114537) | Freshwater microbial communities from Kabuno Bay, South-Kivu, Congo - kab_092012_11.1m | ecosystem: Environmental > Aquatic > Freshwater > Lake | place: Democratic Republic of the Congo... | reverse complement strand
TGTCGGCCTGCCACAGCCGCTTGTCAAAAAACACGCTGGCGGTGTAGCGCTTGACCAGGTCGCTCATCGGCTCAGAAAACAGGGCCGACCAGGCCTGGGACTTTTTGTCGAGTTGGTTTTGACTCATGTGCTGGTGCTGGGTGGTAGTGTGGGCTGCGCCTTGGAATCATCAATAATCAGGTCCCGACACCCCCGATGCGGATGATGACGCCGCTTGGTCCATGAAAGAGTCGCAAATTTTATCGGCGTTCCAGGAGACGGCTTTCTTGCCCGAACCTGCACCTGTGCCTGCACAGGTCGGGCATCCGCTGGTATGCGACGCCTGCCATGTGGGTGTGGTGCTGCGCGCGGTGTTGTTTGTGCAGGTCGTGGTGGCCGTGGTGTCCATGTTTGGCACCGCGGCGCCCTTGGACTGGCTGACGCGGATGTCGCTGATCACCGGGGCCTCTTTGCCTGCAACTTTGCTCTGGTTGATTGCCACCTGTGGGCTCAAACGCCTTCTGGTCAAATTTTCGCCTGTGGGCCAGCAGGTGATTGGCGTGGTGCTGGGTGGTCTGGCCGGCCTGTATGGCTGTGGCGTGCTGACGTTGTTGGGCTTGGTGGATTCGGCACCGTGGTTGGCCAGTGGTGTCAGCGGCGCGGCCTTGGCCACCCTGTTGGTGGTGACGATGGCGCTGCGTGCGCGCGGTATGCAGCCGGCGGCGACGGCGGCGCGACTGGCTGAGCTGCAAGCGCGCATCCGACCCCATTTTTTATTCAATACGCTCAACAGCGCCATTGCGCTGGTGCGGGCCGAACCGCGCAAGGCCGAGCGGCTGCTGGAAGACTTGAGCGACCTGTTTCGCTACGCGTTGGCCGAACAGGGGGCCAGCGTGACGCTGGCCAGCGAGGTTGCCCTGGCACAGCGCTATCTGGCGATTGAACAGGTGCGCTTTGGTGATCGCATTCAGGTGCAGTGGGAGCTGGACGATGCCGCAGCGGGGGCGCAGGTACCGCCGTTGCTGTTACAACCTCTGCTGGAAAACGCGGTCAAGCATGGTGTGGAGCCCAGCGCTACCGGTGCGCGTATTCACGTGAGTACGCAACGACGGGGTACGGTGGTGGTCATCAAGGTCAGCAATACGGTCGATGCTGGCGTGGCGCAGGCCTTGCCTGGGCACCGTTTGGCGTTGGCGAACGTGGCCGAGCGTCTGGCCTTGCTGCACGACGTGCAGGGGCAGTTCCGCTCTGGCTTGAAAGACGGCGTGTTTCAGGTCCGCATTGAGGTGCCGTTGTGATGCTGCGCGTGATGATCGTTGACGACGAGCCACTGGCACGTGCGCGCTTGCGCAGCTTGCTGGCCGACTGCATGGCACCGGCTGCGCTGGTGGTGGCCGATGCGGCCACGGCGGTGGATGCGATGCGTTGTGCCACGCACCAGGCGCTGGACCTGGTGCTGGCCGACATCCACATGCCCGGGGTCGATGGTCTGACGCTGGCACAGACGCTGCGCCAACTGCCAGCGCCCCCGGCACTGGTGTTTGTCACGGCCTACGCAGAGCACGCGCTGCAGGCGTTTGAGCTCGAGGCGGTGGACTACCTGACCAAACCGGTGCGGCTGGAGCGGTTGCAGGCAGCGCTTCAAAAAGTAGAGCGACTTGTGGTTTCTGGAAAAGGTCTGGAGCCTGATTTGGCTGATGAATTTCTGATCATTCAGGAGCGTTCTGGAAGCCAGCGTGTGGCGTTGGCGGAGGTGCTGTACCTCAAAGCAGAGCTCAAATACATCACGGTACGAACGGCCGCGCACAGTTATGTGCTGGAAGGCTCGTTGAGTGACCTGGAACAACGCTACGGCGACCGTTTTATCCGCGTGCATCGCAACGCCCTGGTGGCGCGTCACGCCGTGCGCGCGCTGCAAAAGCACCATGACCCGCAAGAAGGCGAAGGTTGGGCCGTGCTGCTGGATCGGGTTGCCGAGCCGCTGTTCGTGTCGCGTCGGCAATTGGCCGCTGTGCGTGCGCTGGTGGAGCTGCGGTAATCCACGCGGCAGTCAGAAGACATCAACGCACGGCAGGGTGACCCCGTCGCCGCGCCGTGCGTTGACGCCGACTGTCCGCGCGATTCTGAGCGACAATTTTGTGCGGACGTGGCGCGGACAAGCGTGCCGATTTTTTACCCAACCAACATTCACACCATGAGCACCACGCATTTCGGTTTCAAAAGCGTTGACGAGAGTGAAAAGGCCCGCCACGTCAAAGGCGTTTTTGATTCGGTCGCGCCCAAGTACGACCTGATGAACGACCTGATGTCGATGGGGCTGCACCGCGCCTGGAAGGCTTACACCGTGCTGGTGGCCAACCTGCATGAGGGCGACAAGGTGCTGGACATTGCTGCGGGCACCGGTGACTTGTCGCAGGCGTTTGCCAAAAAAGTGGGACAGAGTGGTCAGGTGGTGCAGACTGACATTAATGAGGCCATGCTGCGTCAAGGGCGTGACCGCATGGTGGACCAAGGCTTGGTGCTGCCCACGCTGGTCTGCGACGCCGAAAAACTGCCGTTTGCCGACGGTTACTTTGACCTGGTCAGTGTGGCTTTTGGGCTGCGCAACATGACGCACAAGGACGTGGCGTTGGCCGAAATGTGCCGGGTGTTGCGACCGGGGGGCAAGTTGCTGGTACTGGAGTTTTCCAAGGTGGCGCAGCCGCTGGAAAAAGCTTATGACTGGTATTCGTTCAAGATTTTGCCCAAGCTGGGCGAGTGGGTGGCGGGGGATGCGGCCAGTTACCAGTACCTGGCCGAATCCATCCGCATGCACCCGGGCCAGGAAGAGCTCAAAGCCCTGATGAAGGCTAATGGCTTTGGGCATGTGGATTTTCATAATCTGACGGGTGGTCTGGTAGCCTTGCACGTCGGTTTGAAATGTTGACGAATTTTTTAGCAAGGAAACGCGCAATGAAACGTTGGTTATGGTTGGTGACGATCAGTTTGGCTTTGCTGGCGGGCCATGCAGAGGCTGCTAAACGCTTTGGCGGTGGCAGGTCGTTTGGACAGCAGTCCAGCAATGTGACGCAGCGCCAGGCGGCACCTGCCATGCCTGCTGCGCCGACCAAGGCCGGGGCAGCCCCTGCACCTGGCAATACGGCGGCAGCTGCAGCGCCCAAAAAACCTTGGGGTGCCATGTTGGGTGGCTTGGCCGCTGGGCTGGGCTTGGCCTGGTTGGCCAGCTCGCTGGGGTTGGGCGGGGCGATAGGGCAGGTGTTGATGGTGGCCTTGCTGGCGATGGTGGCCATGGCTGTAGTGAGTTGGTTCATGCGTCGCAAGCAGGCTGCGCCAGCAGCGCATGCCACGCCGTTTGCCTTCCAGGGAGCGGGTGCGGCCCCGCAGCCGCCCACACCACACAGCTATCGTCCAGAAAATGTAGGCAACGACGCGTCGGCGCGTCCGTGGGAGCGTTCCACCACGGTGTTTGACGCAGGTGCTGCGCCCGGTGGCGGCTCAATGATCGGTTCAGGCTTGCTCGGTGCACAAACCTGGGGTGTGCCGGAAGGCTTTGATTCTGAAGGGTTCCTGCGCTCGGCCAAGGCCAACTTTGTGTCGCTCCAGGCGGCGTGGGACAAGTCGGACATTGCCGCGCTGCGTGTCATGATGACCGACACCATGCTCAAGGAGATTCAGGCCCAGTTGGCCGAGCGCGAGTCGCACACCGGTGGGCCGGTGAACATGACCGACGTGGTGATGATTGATGCGCACTTGCTGGGTATTGAAGACCTGGGCCACGAATACATGGCCAGTGTGGAGTTTTCCGGCATGATCCGCGAAGAGCCGTCGGCCGGTGCCAGCCCGTTCCGCGAAGTCTGGAACATGACCAAGCCCAAGAACGGCAACACGGGCTGGCTGGTTGCAGGGGTACAGGCGCTGCAATAAGTTTCGGTGGGATATTTCAGGAATAATCGGGGGCTATGGCAACACAGTCCCCTTTTTCTTGGCTGCAAGACTTCGCACAGAAGCTGCCGCTACCCAATTTTCAACCGCCCGGCTGGGTGGTCGCCGAGGTGCAACACCGCATCGTGTTGCTTCTCAATCATGTGCTGATGCAGGAACCTGAGGCCATGCAGCGGCTGGCCCGGCATCAGGGCCAGGTCATGCAAGTGCAGTGGCGCACACTGTCTTTCAAGCTACAGGCCACGCCTGCCGGGCTGCTGGATTTGGCCACCGCGCAGTGTCAACCTGATTTGACCTTGACGGTGAGCGAATCGTCGCCCGTCGCGCTGGCGCAGGGTGTCCTTAAAGGTGAAAAACCTGCTGTGCGCATCGCCGGTGATGTGCAGTTGGCCGCCGAGGTGAGCTGGCTGACCGAGCACGTACGCTGGGACCTTGAAGAAGACCTGGCGCGCGTCATTGGCGACGTGCCCGCGCATACGTTGGCGCAGATGGCCGGCACCGCAGTTGCCGGGTTGCGGCAGTTCGTTGCCAAGGTATCGGCTCTGGTGCCTGGTAAAAGCGTCTGATGACACGTCTTTTTCGCGGCATTTTCATTGTCTGGGTGCTGCTGCGTCATGGTCTGGATGAACTCGTCCTGACCAGTTTCAAGAGCCGCCTGCTGCTCAGACTGGCGCGCATTGTGTCGGTGGGCCGCAACTTGCAGGCACCGCGCGGCCAGCGTATTCGCCAGGCGCTGGAAGACCTGGGCCCTATTTTTGTCAAGTTTGGGCAGGTGCTTTCGACCCGGCGCGACCTGTTGCCGGTGGATATTTCAGACGAGCTGGCTTTGCTGCAAGACCAGGTGCCGCCGTTTCCGAGCGAGGTGGCGGTTGACATCATCGAAAAAGCGTTCAAGCGCAAGATCGGGGACATTTTTGTGTCGTTCGAACGCCAGCCGATGGCCAGTGCGTCGATTGCACAGGTGCACTTTGCCGTGCTCAAGGATCGGGATGGGCGCCAGCGCGATGTGGCTGTGAAGGTGCTGCGCCCGGGCATGGCTACGGTGATTGACAAAGACCTGGATCTGATGCGCATGATGGCCGGGTGGGTGGACGGGCTGTCGGCCGATGGCAAGCGCCTCAAGCCCCGCGAGGTCGTGGCTGAATTCGACAAATACCTGCACGATGAGCTTGATCTGGTGCGTGAGGCCTCCAGCGCAGCGCAGTTGCGCCGCAATATGGCCGACCTGGATCTGGTGTTGATCCCCGAAATGTTCTGGGACTACTGCCTGCCCAACGTGATGGTGATGGAGCGTATGACGGGCGTACCCATCAATCAGGTGGATCGCCTGCGCGCCGCCGGGGTCGATATCCCCAAACTGGCGCGCGACGGCGTCACGATCTTTTTCACGCAGGTGTTTCGCGACGGTTTTTTCCACGCCGACATGCATCCGGGCAATATTCAGGTCAGCGTGCAGCCAGAGACTTTTGGCCGTTATATTTCTCTGGATTTCGGCATCATCGGCACCTTGACCGAGGTGGACAAGGAATACCTGGCGCAGAATTTCACAGCTTTTTTCCGGCGCGATTACAAGCGTGTGGCTGAGTTGCACATTGAGTCGGGCTGGGTGCCGCGTACCACGCGCGTGGACGAACTTGAATCTGCCATCCGCTCGGTGTGTGAGCCTTACTTTGACCGTCCGCTGAAAGAAATTTCTCTGGGGCTTTTGTTGATGCGCTTGTTCCAGACCTCGCGCCGGTTCCAGGTTGAAATTCAGCCGCAACTGGTGCTGTTGCAAAAAACCTTGCTCAACATCGAAGGACTGGGGCGTCAGCTCGACCCCGACCTGGACCTCTGGAGCACGGCCAAACCGTTCCTAGAAAAGTGGATGGTCAACCAGATCGGCCCAAAAAAGCTGCTCGAAGAGTTGCGCAACGAAGGCCCGCGTTACGCCAAGATGTTGCCCGAGTTGCCACGCCTGCTGTTTGAGTTTTTACAAGCGCGCAGCGACAACCCGGGCCAAGACATGCAGGCGCTGCTGACAGAACAAAAGCGCACCAACCGCCTGTTGTCGGCCATTGTTTATGGCGGCGTTGGTTTTGTCCTGGGCTTGCTGATGATGCAGATTCTGATCCGGGTTCGGCTTTTTTGACCCGACTTTATAATTGCAGGCTTTGCAACGCCTGCCCGGAGCTCTGACATCATGCCGATTTACGCCTACAAGTGCGGGTCCTGTGGATTTGCCAAAGATGTTTTGCAAAAAGTCTCGGATCCGGTGTTGACCGATTGTCCGCAGTGTGGCCAATCGAGCTTTGTCAAACAGCTCACGGCGGCCGGTTTTCAGCTCAAGGGCTCGGGCTGGTATGCCACCGACTTCAAGGGTGGCAGTGGTTCGAGCACCACCGTAGCCCCAAAGGCCGAAGAGACGGCCTCTGCAACCACCGGGACGGCCAAGAAGCCTGATGCCGCCGCACCTGCTGCTGGCTGTGGTTGTGGCGCGGGTTGCGCTTGTCATTCCTGAGCGGGTCGCGATGAACACTGCGCACCTCAAGAAGTACCTTCTCACCGGGCTGCTGGTGTGGTTGCCGCTGGCGATCACGATCTGGGTGTTGTTGTGGCTTGTGGGTTTGCTCGACGGCATTTTTGTTGCGATGTTGTCTGGCGTGCAGGCGGTGATGCCAGACGCATTGGCCAACCTGCTGGAGCAATTCAAGCATATTCCCGGGTTGGGTGTGGTACTGGTTTTTGTCGGCCTGTTGGTGACAGGTTCATTGGTCTCGAATGTGGCGGGGCGTTGGTGGTTGGCGCAGTGGGATCGTCTGTTTACCCATATTCCCGTGTTTCGCACCATTTACAACAGCGTCAAGAAGGTTTCTGACACGCTGTTTTCCAGCAATGGCAACGCGTTCCGGACGGCGCTGCTGGTGCAGTACCCGCGCACTGGCGCCTGGACCATTGCGTTTCAGACCGGCGCGCCAGTCGGGGAGGTGGCGGGGCACCTGGCGGGCGACTACATCAGCGTGTATGTTCCCACCACGCCCAACCCGACCAGTGGCTTTTTTCTGATGCTGCCACGCAGCGACGTGATCGAGCTGAAGATGAGCGTCGATGAAGCGCTGACGTATGTGATTTCGATGGGGTCGGTGGCGCCCAGCTTGGGTACACCGAATCACTGATTTTTTGTAACTCTGCCGCTTCAGGCGCGGCGATGGAAAGTAGTGTTATGGCAATGCGTTCTCATTATTGTGGTCTGGTCACCGAGGCTTTGTTGGGCCAAACCGTGACGCTGTGCGGTTGGGTCAACCGGCGGCGCGACCATGGCGGCGTGATTTTTGTCGATGTGCGCGACCGCGAAGGCTACGTGCAGGTGGTGTGCGACCCCGACCGTGCAGAGATGTTCAAGGTGGCCGAAGATTTGCGCAACGAGTTTTGCGTGCAGGTCAAAGGCCTGGTGCGCGCGCGGCCAGAGGGCACGGTCAACGACAACCTCAAGAGCGGCAAAATCGAGGTTCTGTGCCACGAACTGGTGGTGCTCAATCCGTCGGTGACGCCGCCGTTTCAGCTCGACGAAGAAAACCTGTCGGAAACCACGCGCCTGACGCACCGTGTGCTGGACCTGCGCCGCCCCTACATGCAAAACAACCTGATGCTGCGCTACCGCGTGGCGATGGAGGTGCGCAAGTTCCTGGACGGCCATGGTTTTGTTGACATCGAAACCCCGATGCTGACCAAGAGCACCCCTGAAGGCGCGCGTGACTACCTGGTGCCCAGCCGCGTGCACGACGGTCACTTTTTTGCGTTGCCGCAGAGCCCGCAACTGTTCAAGCAGTTGCTGATGGTGGCCGGTTTTGACCGCTACTACCAGATCACGAAATGCTTCCGTGACGAAGACTTGCGCGCCGATCGCCAGCCCGAGTTCACCCAGATCGATATTGAAACCTCGTTCATGACCGAGGAAGACATTCGTGCCATGTTCCAGGAGATGATCAAGACGGTATTCCAGAACACCCTGGGCGTGGATCTGGGCGAATTCCCGGTCATGACCTATCAAGAAGCCGCACGCCGCTTTGGCTCCGACAAGCCCGACCTGCGCGTGAAGCTGGAGTTCACCGAGCTCACCGACGTCATGAAGGACGTCGACTTCAAAGTGTTCTCAGGCGCGGCCAACATGAAGGGCGGTCGCGTGGTGGCGCTGCGGGTGCCCGGTGGCGGCAAAGAGGGCCACGGCATGACGCGTGGCGAGATCGACAACTATGGCGAGTTCGTCAAGATTTATGGGGCCAAGGGGTTGGCCTGGATCAAGGTCAATCATGTGGCGCAGGGGCGTGAAGGCCTGCAAAGCCCGATCGTCAAGAACCTGCACGACGCGGCGCTGGCTGAAGTCCTCAAGCGCACCGGCGCTCAGGACGGCGATTTGCTGTTCTTTGGCGCCGACAAGGAAAAAATCGTCAACGACGCCATCGGCGCTCTGCGTATCAAGATCGGCCACAGCGAGTTTGGCAAGAAAAATGGTCTGTTTGAAGACCGCTGGGCCCCGCTGTGGGTGGTGGACTTCCCGATGTTCGAATACGACGACGAGTCTGACCGCTGGATGGCGGTGCATCACCCGTTCACCGCGCCCAAGGATGGTCACGAAGACCTGATGGTGACCGATCCGGGCAACTGCATTTCCAAGGGCTACGACATGGTGCTCAATGGCTGGGAAATGGGCGGTGGTTCGGTGCGGATTCACCGTGCCGATGTGCAGAAAAAGGTGTTCGACGCGCTCAAGATCACGCCCGAAGAAGCGCAGCTCAAGTTCGGCTTTCTGCTGGACGCGCTGCAATACGGCGCGCCGCCGCACGGCGGGCTGGCGTTCGGGCTGGACCGCATCATTACGCTGATGACCGGGGCCGAATCGATCCGCGACGTGATCGCCTTCCCCAAGACCCAGCGTGCCCAGTGCCTGCTCACGCAAGCGCCGTCGCTGGTCGATGAAAAGCAGCTGCGCGAGCTGCATATCCGGTTGCGCAACACGGAAGCCGTCAAGGCCAATTGATGGCCTGAGCCCAACTGGGGTATCTTTTGGGCTGAGGTGAACATGGCAGCCTACAAGATTCCCCAGTCGGTGCTGGTGGTGATCCACACCCCGGCGCTGCAGGTGTTGTTGATCAAGCGTGCCGACGCGCCAGACTACTGGCAGTCGGTCACGGGCAGCAAAGACTTTCTGGACGAGCCCTTTGACGTGACGGCTCGCCGTGAGGTGTTTGAAGAAACCGGCATCGACTGTCGCCTTGGCACGGCGCTGGCAGCGCAGTTGCACGACTGGTGTCTGCAAAACGTCTATGAAATTTATCCCCAATGGCGATACCGCTACGCAGCCGGTGTTTATTTCAATACTGAGCGCGTGTTTGGACTGGAAGTACCCGCTGGCATCAGCGTGCGTTTGAGTCCGCGCGAGCACACCGCCTTCCAGTGGTTGCCGTGGCTGCAGGCGGCCGATACCTGCTTTTCTTCGTCCAACGCCGAGGCCTGCCTGTTGTTGCCGCGCATCGTGCAGGGCAGGGAGCCCGCATGACGGTGCGTGAAGGCATTTTGCGGGTGGCGACCTACAACATCCACAAGGGTGTGCAGGGGGTTGGCCCCTTGCGGCGGCTGGAGATTCACAACCTGGGCCTGGCGGTGGAAGCGCTGGATGCCGATGTGGTGTGCTTGCAAGAGGTGCGTGGCGTCAATCGGCACGAGCAAAGGCATTTTGAAAGCTGGCCTGTGCAGCAGCAGGCGATTTTTTTGGCTCCGCCCGGGTATGAGGCGGTGTATTGCACCAACGCCGTCACCCGCCACGGCGAGCACGGCAATGCGTTGCTGTCGCGCTGGCCGGTGCTGTCGCACCAGCACGAAGACATGTCAGACCATCGCTTTGAACAACGCGGCATGTTGCATGCGAAGTTGCTGGTGTATGGTCAGGTTGTGCACGTGCTGGTAGTGCACCTGGGACTGATAGCCACAAGCCGGGGGCGACAGGTGACACAGTTGCTGCGTTTTCTGGAGCGTGAAGTGGCAATGGACGCTCCCGTGTTGGTCGCCGGTGATTTCAACGAAGACAGTGCTCGCGTGCGAGATGCGCTGGCGGGTGCGGGTTTGCGCTGCTGGGTCGGGCGTCGCGTCCCCACGTTTCCGTCGCGCTTGCCGCTGACACAACTGGACCATGTGTTTGCGCGGGGCTTGCAGCCCTTGGGTGTGCAAGTGCCGCACGGACGCGTGTGGTGGCGCATGTCCGATCACCTGCCTTTGATTGCAGAATTTGCGCTGGATGCAGCGGCTCAGTCACATGCCTGAATACCTTGGCGGACATCACCTGACGTTGTTGGAAGGCACGCGTGAGTTTTTTCCGGCGCTGTGTGCAGACATCGATCAGGCGCAGCACGAGGTGCGGCTGGAAACCTATATTTTTTATGTTGATGGGGGCGGCGAAAAGATCGCCCGGGCGCTCGAGCGCGCTGCGCGACGCGGCGTGGCTGTGAGGGTGGTGGTGGATGGTGTTGGAACGCCCGTCTTGCCAAGCCCTTGGCCTGCGCGTCTGGCCGCGGTCGGTGTCCAATGGCACGTGTTTTCACCCTTGGGACGCTGGGGCTTGCTGGTGCCCAGTCGCTGGCGACGTCTGCACCGCAAGCTGTGCGTCATCGACGGGCAATTGGCGTATTGCGGCGGCATCAATGTGCTGGACGACTGGTTTGACCCCAACTACGGCGGACTGAACGCGCCACGCTTTGATTTTGCTGTGCGTGTTACCGGTCCCTTGGTGCAAAGCGTGCATGCGGCCATGGTGCAGTTTTGGTGGCGCTTGCGGGCCGTGCGCAGCGCCCAACAGGTGGACTGGAGCAGCGCGTGGCAGGCGTTGCAGAACGCTGTTGCTGCAAGCCAGTCTTCTGGCGAGGCACCAATTCAGCCAGCATCTGCTGGCGCGCGCGCCACCCTGGTGCTGCGCGACAACGTGCACCACCGTCGCCGCATCGAGCGCGCCTACCTGCAAGCGCTGGCGGATGCTCGCCATGAAGTGGTGCTGGCCAATGCCTACTTTTTGCCTGGGCGCAAGATGCGGCGTGCATTGATTCTTGCAGCGCGCCGGGGGGTAAGTGTGCGTTTGTTACTGCAGGGGCGGTACGAGTATTTCCTGCAATACCATGCAACGCGCGCGCTCTATCAGCCCTTGCTGACTGCTGGCGTAGAGATTTACGAATACACGCGCAGTTTTTTGCACGCCAAGGTGGCGGTGGTGGACGGGCGATGGGCGACGGTGGGGTCGTCCAACATCGATCCGTTAAGCTTGTTGTTGGCACGCGAGGCCAATGTCATGATGCAAGACACGGCGTTTGCCAAAGAATTGTCAAATCGGCTTGACGGTGCGCTGCGGGGGGATGCGGTCGCAGTCACTCTGGCCGTGCACCAGCAGCGATCGATCGGACAAAAGGTGCTTGACCTGGCCGCGCTGCTGCTGATGCGTGCAGTCTTGCTCCTGAATGGTAAACGCTACTAATAATATAGCTGTAAGCGCTTTGTTTTATTGGACTATGAACGAATAACAGCACTTTTAAAAGACTGCTACCATTGCCGCTGAAGTAACAAGAAACCACGCCCATCATGAAACCAGTTGAAGAAGATATTGGCACGCCCGTGTCGGTCAAGATCAGGGAGCGCATCCTTGCGGCACGCAAGCGTTTCCATGCCAATGACAATATTGCGGACTTCATCCAGCCCGGCGAGCTCGACGCCTTGCTTGACGAGGTCGAGTCCAAGATGAAGGGCGTTTTGAGCAGTTTGGTGATTGACGCCGACCACGATCACAACACCGACGACACGGCGCGGCGTGTGGCCAAGATGTACGTCAAGGAGGTTTTTGCCGGGCGCTATATTCACGCGCCGGAGATCACCGAGTTTCCCAATGCCGAGCACCTCAACGAACTGATGATCGTCGGGCCCATCACCGTTCGCAGCGCGTGCAGTCATCATTTTTGTCCGATCATCGGCAAGATATGGATTGGCGTTTTGCCCAACGAGCACACCAACGTGATTGGCCTGTCCAAGTACGCGCGGCTGGCCGAATGGGTGATGGGGCGTCCGCAGATCCAGGAAGAAGCCGTGGTGCAACTGGCCGACCTGATCCAGCAAAAAACGCAACCCGACGGTCTGGCCATCGTCATGGAGGCGAGCCACTTTTGCATGGGCTGGCGTGGTGTCAAGGACGTTGACAGCAAAATGATCAACTCGGTCATGCGCGGCAGTTTCCTCAAAGACGCCAACCTGCGCCGCGAGTTCTTGTCTCTTATTCCGCAGAAAGGTTAATCATGCTGGTCCGTTTGTTGTATGCCAGCCGGGCGGTGGACAACAGCCCGGAAGCGATCGAATCCATCCTGCACCAGTCACGCGACCACAACCCGCACAGCGGCGTGACGGGTGTGCTGTGCTATGGAGGCGGTATTTTCTTGCAGGCCATTGAAGGCGGGCGCATGGCCATCAGCGAGCTGTATGGTCACATCCAGCGCGACCCCCGCCATAAGGACGTGGTGCTGTTGCACTACGAAGAAATTTCCGAGCGCCGCTTTGCCGGCTGGACCATGGGAGAGGTCAACATGACCCGCATCAACGCGTCCATTCTGCTCAAGTACGCTGAAATGCCTGAACTCGATCCCTATTCAGTCTCGGGCAAGGTGTCGCTGGCCCTGCTGGAAGAGCTGATGGCCACCGCGTCCATCATCGGGCGTGCCTGAGCCCGTTCCGGTTGGCGCTCCTGCGGCGTCGGCAGAGGCCAGCGTTCTGTTGGGCTGTGATTTTTCTTCGGCGCCCACGGCGCGCAAACCGATTGTGCTGGCCTTGGGCCAACGCCACGGTACACGCGTGGCCGTGGCGGCGCTGGTGCAACTGACCACGCTGCAGGGTTTTGGTCAATGGCTGGCGCAGCACCCGCGCTGGCTGGGCGCTTTTGATCTGCCGTTTGGCTTGCCGCGTGAACTGGTCCAGGCACTCGGTTGGCCGCTGAATTGGCACGACTGCATGACACTCTATTGCGCGCTTCAGCGTGATGTCATTCGCGCCAGATTTGCTCATTTTTGCCAGCAGCGTCCACCCGGGCACAAGTTCGCGCATCGTGCCACTGATCGCCCGGCGGGTTCCAGTCCGAGCATGAAGTGGGTCAACCCGCCGGTGGCGTTCATGCTGCACGCAGCCATGCCCTGGTTGCTGAAAAGCGGTGCGTCCTTGCCCGGTTTGCATGAGGGCAGCACTGCCAACCGCGATGCAACTGGCCAGCCGATGCGCTTGGCGCTGGAAGCGTACCCCGGCCTGCTGGCGCGAGAGGTGTTGGGGCGACGCAGCTACAAGAGTGACGATGTGGTCAAACAGGACGCACAGCGCCTGATCGCGCGCAAAGACCTGATCACCGCGCTTGAAAACGGTCAGACGCGGCTGGGCTTGTCACTCAAGCTCAGTCACGCCCAACGCGATGCACTGGTCGATGATGCCCGGGGGGACAAGCTTGATGCGGTGCTGTGCTTGCTGCAGGCGGCCTGGGCGCAACAACGCTTTGAAGCAGGCGACGTGCGCTACGGCTTGCCGGAAAACGTTGATCCGCTGGAGGGCTGGATCGTCACGGCCTGATCACCGTGCGGGCGTGATCATGGTGTCTTCAATCTTGCCCGCCAGTTGGGAGATGGCCAACGCTGCCTGGCAGCCCGGTGTGGTCAGCATCAGCAACTGGCGGCGCATGACCGCCTGGCGCACCGAGACGTCCCCCGGAATGTCGCCCAGGTGCACCAGGCGCACCTTGTCGTCGGACTTGCCAACGACAAAGCGGTCCAGTACTTGTTGCAATTGCGACGTGATGGCACGGCCGTCGCCCATGCGTGCGGTCTGGTTGATCACCATGCGCAGCGTGCGCCGTTTTTGCTCGCCCACCAGTACCTTGATGGTGGCGTAGGCGTCGGTCAGCGAGGTGGGCTCAGGTGTGGCCACCACCAGTACCTCGGAGGCCAGTGACACCGCAAACAGCACCACGTCAGAAATACCAGCACCGGTGTCGAGCAGCACGATGTCGTAGTGCGGCAGCAGCCCGGTCATGATGCGTAAAAAGTCGTCGCGCACGTTGGGCGTCAGGCGTGAATATTCGACCATGCCAGAGCCCGCCAGCAACACCGAAAAACCGCCGGGCGCGCGCACAATGGCCTCTTCGAGCTTGGCCTTGCCGGTAAACACGTCGTGCAGGGTGATCTTGGGATACAGGTTCAGCACCACGTCCAGGTTGGCCAGCCCCAGGTCGGCGTCCAGCACCAGCACTTTGTGCCCGCGTTTGGCCAGCGCCGCGGCCAAATTGGCCGAGACAAAGGTTTTACCGACGCCACCCTTGCCACTGGTGACAGCCAATACCTTGCCCAGCGGCTTCAGGGGCGGGGTCAGCGCTTCTGCGGGTGGTACGGGAGGGGCTTGACGAGGTGGGTTCATGTCAGTTCAGGTTGCTCGATGCCGAGGCAAAGCCTTGCGCCGAGCTATCGTTGGCGATACTTTCGATCCACGCCGGATCACCCAGAGCAAGCGGACCAAACAATAAATTTTTTTCTTCGGCGCTGACAGCCAGGATGGGCTGCGGTTCAATGCAGACGCGGTTGCGACCCTCAGACTTGGCCCGGTACAGTTCGACATCGGCACGCTCGAGCCAGAGTTCCGGGGTGGATCGCACCCAGCGTGGTGCGTAGGCACCACCAATGCTGATTGTGACCTTGAGCTGATCGCCCCCGGCCAAGGCGAGCGACAGCTTGCTCACTGCTTCGCGCAGTCGTTCAGCGACCTGCGAGCCATAGTGGCCTTGGCAGTTGGGCAGCATGATGACAAACTCTTCGCCACCAAAGCGGGCGACGGTATCCATGGGGCGCACGGCATCAGACAGCGCCTGCGCCACCGCCTGTAGCACCACGTCTCCGACCGGGTGACCGTGCGTGTCATTGACGTGCTTGAAGTGGTCAATGTCAAGCATCAATAACAGGGCAGGTTCGCCTGAGCGCGTCACCATTTCGATTTCTCGCTCCAGCACATTCTGGAAATAACGGCGATTGGACAGGCCCGTCAAGGGGTCCTTGAGCGACAACTCACTCAGCTTGTCAACCACCGACTGCAGGTAAAGCGTAGCGTCTGTTGCCGGGTCTGGCAAACTTTGTCCACCATGTTCCAGCAATGCGCGTGCGTCGTTGAGTCTGAGCTCACGCACATCAACCAGAAAAGATGCAGATGCAGAAGTCAAATCAGGGCCTTGGTAAGGATGCCAAGTCTATCAGCTTGATGCCGCCTTGCTGATTGTTGTTGCGCCATCTCTCAGTTGTCCGACGCTATGCGCTTGCGCTGAGCCCCCCCACAAACCGGGCACGCGGCGCTGCGTTGCAGGCGCACTTCGTTGAACGCCATGGCGCGCCCGTCGATCATCAGCAAGCGTGCGGTCAAGGGTTCGCCCGCACCGGTGATGAGCTTGAGCGCTTCGGCGGCCTGGATCGTGCCCACAATACCTACCAGGGGCGCAAATACACCCATGGTGGCGCAGCGGGTTTCCTCCAGTTGCGCCTGCGGTGGAAAAATACAGGCGTAACAAGGAGCCGCATCATTGCGGCTGTCATAGACACACACCTGACCGTCAAAACGGATCGCTGCACCCGACACCAGTGGCTTGCGATGCGCCACGCAGGCCGCGTTGACCGCGTGGCGTGTGGCAAAGTTGTCGCAGCAGTCCAGCACTACGTCGGCCTGCGCCACCAACGTGTCAAGCAGGGCAGCGTCGGCCCGCTGGTTGACGGCGTGAACCTGCACACCCGGGTTCAATTGCGCCACTGCGGTCGCAATGGACGTCACCTTGGGGCTGCCCACACGTTGCTGCGTGTGCGCAATTTGTCGCTGCAAGTTGGTCAGGTCAACGTGGTCGTTGTCTATCACGGTCAGTTGCCCGACGCCGGCCGACCCCAGGTAGAGCGCCACTGGAGACCCCAGCCCGCCCGCGCCGATGATCAACGCGTGTGCGCTGCGGATGCGTTGCTGCCCTTCAACGCCGATCTCATTGAGCAGGATGTGGCGCGAATAGCGCAGCAGATCGGTGTCATTCATGGTACAACAGGCCCCAGCGCATCAGTTTTCTTTTTTCTCGTCAGAGCGCTCGACCTGCGTCTTGCTCACCATCACTGGCAGGCCTTTGAGTTGCTGTAACGCCTGGTGCAACTGAAAGTCTTTTTCGGAGCCGTAGATGGGCAATTGGCGTTCCGATGCGGGCTTGTTCATTTCTGCTTCCAGTTTCTTGCGCGCTTCTTCGCGCGCCTTTTCACGCTCAGCGTCTTTTACCTCGGCTCCCTGGCCACTGGTCAGGTGCTTTTCCAGATCAGCTTCGCGGGTGCGCAAGGCGGCAAACAAATTGCCTTCTTCGGTTTCATCGATCATCACGTCGGGCACGATGCCCTTGGCCTGGATGGAACGCCCGCTAGGGGTGTAGTAGCGGCTGGTAGTGAGCTTGAGTGCCGCCGTAGGGCAGTTGTCAACACGAAACGCCGGCTCCAGGCACACCGCCGTCTGCACCGAACCCTTGCCAAAGGTCTGGCTGCCCATCAGTTTGGCGCGTTGATGGTCCTGCAACGCACCAGCCACGATCTCGCTGGCCGAGGCGGAGCCCTCGTTGACCAGCACCACCAATGGCAAATGTTTGAGTGCGCCCTGTGTCACCTGCTCCAACCGTTTGAGCGGGTCTGAGCCATGGCGCGCGTAGTAGCGCGGCGACGCCTTGTAAGTGAATTTGCTCTCAGGCAGTTGGCCGTTGGCTGATACGACTGTCACGTTGTCGGGCAAAAACGCGGCCGAGATGGCCACCGCTGCGTCCAGGTAGCCACCCGGGTCGTTGCGCAAGTCCAGCACCAGCCCTTTGATCTTGGGATCTTGCTTGTACAGGTCTTCCACCTTGCGCGCAAAGTCGGCCACAGTGCGTTCCTGGAACTGGCTCAAACGCACCCACGCGTAGCCAGGCTCAACCAGCTTGGCCTTGACGCTCTGGGTCTTGATGACCTCGCGCACGATGGTCACACTGAAGGTACGGTTTTCATTCTTGCGGAAAATGCTCAGCACCACCTTGGTGTCAGGTTCGCCACGCATGCGCTTGACGCCCTCGTTGAGCGTCATGCCCTTGACCGGCGTGTCGTCAATTTTCACGATCAGGTCGCCCGGCTTCAACCCGGCGCGGAATGCAGGCGAATCTTCAATTGGCGAAACCACTTTGATCAGCCCGTCTTCTTGAGAGATTTCAATTCCCACGCCGACAAATTTGCCTGTAGTGCCCTCGTTGAATTCTTTCAGCGTTTTCTTGTCCAGATAGACCGAGTGCGGGTCCAGCCCGGACACCATGCCACTGATGGCGTCGGTAATGAGCTTTTTCTCATTCACCGGTTCGACATAGTTGGACTTGATCATGCTGAAAACCGCCGCCAACTGCTGCAGTTCTTCCAGCGGCAACGGTGCCAGCGTGCCGCGTGCCACGGTTTGCAGCGACACGCTGGCCAGTGCGCCAGCGAGGGCGCCTACCGACAGCAAGCCGACAATTTTCAGTTTTTGACCCATGGTGATTCCCGAGCTGATAAGAGCAGAGCTGGTTGACCGGATTGGAGTTGAAGTGGGGCAACAGGCTCCGGTGGCAGCAAAAATTCAGTGTTTGCCTTGCGCCGCCACCGCTGCTGCGGCTTTGGCAGCTGCCTCGGCGTCACCCAGATAGTAATGGCGAATGGGTTTGAGTGCGTCGTCAAGCTCGTAAACCAGGGGAATGCCGTTGGGGATATTCAGCCCCACGATGTCGGCGTCTGAAATACCGTCCAGGTACTTGACCAGCGCGCGGATCGAGTTGCCATGCGCGGCGACCACCACCCGTTTGCCCGACTCGACAGCAGGGGCCAGTGCCTCGTTCCAGAATGGCATGACGCGTGCTACCGTGTCTTTCAGGCATTCAGTCAGTGGAATTTGTTGTGGCTGCAACTTGGCGTAGCGCACGTCACCGCGCTCGCAGCGTGGATCGCCGGCGTCAAGCGCGGGCGGCGGTGTGTCGTAGCTGCGCCGCCAGACCAGCACCTGCGCGTCTCCGTATTGCTTGGCAGTTTCAGCCTTGTTGAGGCCTTGCAGCGCACCGTAGTGGCGCTCATTCAGACGCCAGCTATTGACCACCGGCAGCCAGGTACGGTCCATTTCGTCGAGCACATGCCAGAGCGTGCGGGTAGCGCGTTTGAGCACGCTGGTGTAGGCGATGTCAAAGTCGTAGCCCTCGGCCTTGAGCAGACGCCCGGCGGTTTTGGCCTGTTCCAGCCCCAGCGGCGTCAGGTCCACGTCGGTCCAGCCGGTAAAGCGGTTTTCAAGGTTCCAGGTGGATTCACCGTGGCGAATAAGGACAAGTTTGTGCATGGTATGTCAGGGGGGTCGCAGTCGCGGGCAGTGCAGCATTCTAAAATGCGCCGCTGCGCAACCCGTATAACAAGGACTGTGAAGTGAAATTTATTCTGGACAACTGGATGTTGATCGCGGTGGCGCTGTCAGCTGGTGGCATGTTGCTGTGGCCCACGCTGGGGCGTGGCGGCCCGGGCGCTTTGAGCGCCGACGCGGCGGTGCTGCTGATGAACCGTGAAAAAGCCGTGGTGGTCGATGTGTGTGAGCCCGCCGAGTTTGCCGCCGGTCACGTGATGGGTGCCAAGAACGTGCCGCTTGCGCAACTCGAAGAAAAATTGGCCAGTACGGTCAAGAACAAGGCCTTACCGCTCATTCTGGTGTGCAAGTCGGGCGCGCGCAGCAGCCGCGCCGTGGCTTTGGCCAAAAAAGTGGGTTTTGCAAACGTGCAGTCGCTCTCGGGTGGCATGGCCGCCTGGCGCAGCGCCAACCTGCCGGTCGAGAAGGCCTGAAGCCCTTGTTTGAGGAAACCTGCCATGCAAACTGTCAAGATGTACACCACGGCGGTGTGTCCGTATTGCATCCGCGCCAAGCAACTGCTCAAGGCGCGCGGTGTGGAACATATCGATGAGATCCGTATAGACGAGCAAGCGCAGCAACGCGATGAGATGATGCGCATCACCGGGCGGCGCACCGTGCCGCAAATATTCATTGGCGACACCCACGTGGGTGGCTGTGACGACCTGATGGCGCTGGACGCGCGTGGAGGTTTGTTGCCCCTGCTGGGCGCCGCTTGACACAGATTTTTTAACCGAGAGAACCTTATGACCGATACCGCAACCCCCGTGTTCCAGATTCAGCGCGTTTACCTCAAAGAGGCGTCGCTGGAGCAACCCAATTCTCCCGCCATCCTGCTGGAAAAAGAGCAGCCCAGTGTCGATATCCAGCTCGGCGTGAACGCGCAGCCCGTAGGCGAGGGCGTGTATGAAGTGGTGGTGACGGCCACGGTTCACACCAAGATCAAGGACAAGACCGTGTTCTTGGTGGAGGCTTCGCAAGCGGGCATTTTTGAAGTGCGTAACCTGCCGCAGGAGCAGATGGGCCCGGTCATGGGTATTGCCTGCCCGCAGATTGTTTACCCCTACCTGCGCGGCAACGTGGCAGACCTGATTCAGCGCGCGGGCTTTCCGCCGGTGCATCTGTCCGAGATCAACTTTCAGGCCATGTACGAGCAGCAGCAAGCCCAAGCCACCGAACAGGCGGCCCCAGCGGTTCAATAATCTGCAAGGTTTTTAGGCCTCTTGCCCTTGTAAAGACTGCTGCGTAAGCTATGAACATCATAGTCATCGGGGCGGGCGCATGGGGTACTGCCTTGGCCGCCCGGGCAGCCCTGCAGTCGCAGCGGGTGGTGCTGTGGGCGCGCGACGCGCAGCAGGTGCAGCAGCTACAGGCGTTGCATCAAAACCCGCGCTACCTGCCGGGGGTGCGCTTGCCAGACGTGCTGGCATTGAGCTCGGCCGCCTGGCCTGAACTTGCCCAGCGGGCTGATGACGCGGATCTGGTGGTGGTGGCCACGCCCATGTTGGCGTTGCGTACCATGCTGGGTCGCTTGCGCGATTGCGTTGCACCCGTGGTCTGGTTGTGCAAGGGCTTTGAAGCCTCTGCGGCTGACGCCTGTGATGCGGTTGGGTTGTTGGCGCACGAGGTGCAGGCTCAGGTGGCCCCGCAACTGACAGCCGGGCTGCTCAGCGGCCCCAGTTTTGCGCTTGAGGTAGCGCTTGGTCAGCCAACGGCGCTGGTGGCTGCCAGCCAGCATGCACAAGTGCGCCAGGCCATGGTTGACGCTTTTCACAGCAGTCATCTGCGTGTTTATGCCAACGACGATCTGGTGGGTGTTGAAGTGGGCGGTGCGGTCAAAAACGTGTTGGCCATCGCCACCGGCTTGTGTGACGGTCTGCAACTGGGCATGAATGCGCGTGCGGCGCTCATCACGCGCGGGCTGGCCGAAATGACGCGCCTGGGTGTGGCGCTGGGCGCACGGGCTGAGACCTTTATGGGCTTGAGCGGCCTGGGGGACCTGGTGCTTACTGCAACGGGTGATCTGTCGCGCAATCGGCAGGTGGGCCTGGCGTTGGCACAGGGGCGCACACTGGCGCAGGCCACCGGTGCGTTGGGTCATGTGGCCGAAGGTGTTTACAGTGCGCACACCGTGGTGCGGCGCGCCGACCGGTTGGGGGTGGACATGCCGATTGCACGCGCCGTGGTGGCGTTGCTGCAGGGGCAGATGAGCGCGGCAGACGCGGTCGATTGCCTGATGGGGCGCGAACCCGCAGCCGAGGGGCGATGATCGATTCGACAGGAGACTTTTCATGACCGGCTCAAAGGTATTTTCTGCCGCGGTGCTGGCGCAACTGGCGCACAGCGACGTGGCTCGTGCGTTGCAAGAAGACGTGGGTGCGGGCGACCTGACTGCAGCGCTGGTGGATGCGGTCACGCGTGCGCGCGCGACCGTGGTGAGCCGCGAAGACGCCGTGATCTGCGGTCACGCCTGGGTCGAGGCGGCTTTTTTGCAACTCGACGCGCAGGCCAAGATCACCTGGCACGTAGATGAGGGCCACCGTTGCAAGGCCGACCAGGTCATTCTGGAAGTGGAAGGGCTGGCTCCAGCGCTGCTGACAGCAGAACGTATCGCGCTGAACTTTCTGCAATTGCTCAGCGCGGTGGCCACCAAAACCAGTGCTTTTGTGCAGGCCATCCGTGAAGTGCCGGGCAACCGCGCGCACATTGTTGATACGCGCAAGACGCTGCCCGGGCTTCGCTTGGCGCAAAAGTACGCGGTGCATATCGGTGGGGGCATCAACCATCGCATCGGTCTGTATGACGCCGTGCTGATCAAGGACAACCACATTGCAGCCGCTGGCGGCGTGGCGGCGGTATTGCGCCGCGCTGCCGAGGTGGCTCCGCAGGCCAAGTTTGTTGAAATCGAGGTCGAGACCATCCAGCAGCTTGAGCAGGCGCTGGACGCTGGCGCGTCAATGGTGCTGCTTGACAACATGAGCCTGGGACAGATGCACGAGGCCGTGCGCATGAACGCCGGGCGCGCGCTGCTGGAGGTGTCGGGTGGCGTCAATTTGTCGACCGTGCGCGCGATTGCCTCCACGGGGGTCGACCGCATTTCGATCGGTGCGCTGACCAAAGACATCAAGGCGATAGATTTTTCAATGCGTTTCAGGCCTGTCGCCCAATCGTCATAAGCACGTTACGCTATCTAAAGCAGAGTAGCAGGATGAACCCTTCAGCCGCCCTCAAAACCGTTGACTACGAGCAACCGCAGCGCAGCACCGACACCGCGAATGCCGTTAACGCGGTCTGCACTACCAAGCACGCCTGGGCGCGCGTACCGCAAGAGCCCACACCGGCCGAGCGTGCCGCCCTCAAAGACCAGATTCGTCGCCTGCTGAAAGAAAAGAACGCGGTGATGGTGTCGCACTACTACGTGCACCCTGATCTGCAAGATCTGGCCGAGGAAACCGGCGGCATCGTCAGCGACAGCCTGGAGATGGCGCGCTTTGGCCGCGACCATGTCGCCAGCACCCTGGTGGTGAGCGGCGTGCGCTTTATGGGTGAAACGTCCAAGATTCTGTCGCCTGACAAGTCCGTGTTGATGCCCGATCTGGACGCCACCTGCTCGCTCGACCTGGGTTGCCCGGCAGACGAATTCAGCGCCTTTTGCGACGCGCACCCCGACCGCACGGTGGTGGTGTATGCCAACACCAGCGCGGCCGTCAAGGCGCGCGCCGACTGGCTGGTGACCAGCAGTTGCGCGCTGGAAATCGTGCGCGCGCTCAAAGACCAGGGCCACAAGATTCTGTGGGCGCCCGATCGTCATCTGGGTGGCTACATCCAGCGCGAAACCGGTGCCGACATGGTGATGTGGGGTGGCTCGTGCATCGTGCACGATGAGTTCAAGGGTTTTGAGCTGGAGGCGCTGATGCGCGAGCACCCGGGTGCCAAGGTGCTGGTGCACCCCGAGTCACCGGCGGCGGTGGTGGCGCTGGCTGACGCGGTGGGTTCGACCAGCGGCATCCTGAAAGCGGCGCGCGAGCTGCCCGCCCAGGAATTCATTGTGGCCACCGACAATGGCATGATGCACAAGTTGCGCGCGCTCAATCCGGGCAAGACCTTTATCGAAGCGCCTACTGCGGGCAACAGCGCCACCTGCAAGAGTTGCGCGCATTGCCCGTGGATGGCGATGAACGGGCTGGCTGACGTGGCGCGTGTGCTGGAAAGCGGTGCCAATGAAATTCACGTCGACCCAGCTCTGGGGCTGCGTGCCCGGGTGCCGATCGACCGGATGCTGGCGTTTACCGCAGCGCTAAAAAATGGCCCGGTGCCTGGCAGCCTCGTAGCCCATATAGGCGCTGCATGAGGTGCTATTGATTGAGTAGTATTTTGCGACCCTGACCGGTCGCATGGTGTAGGCGTGGGCCACAAGCCGCCGCCTTGTCTTGAGCTGAAAAAAAGGAACTTTATGAGCTTGCTGGACTGGACCGAAAAGAGCCCTGAAATACTGCGTCAAGGCGGTGTGATTGCCCCCGATGAGCGCCTGCCGTGGCCGCAGACCACGGTGATGGGCATGCAGCACGTGATCGCCATGTTCGGTGCCACCGTGCTGGCCCCGATCCTGATGGG
>Ga0172375_10003716_pt1 | contig 23009 bp, 20 predicted proteins | sample LakKiv1m_FD_114537 | JGI IMG/M metagenome (GOLD analysis project Ga0172375, IMG submission 114537) | Freshwater microbial communities from Kabuno Bay, South-Kivu, Congo - kab_092012_11.1m | ecosystem: Environmental > Aquatic > Freshwater > Lake | place: Democratic Republic of the Congo... | reverse complement strand
TTACCACTTCCCGCACCTCCTTTATTGGTTATTTAGTCGGGATTACTTTTATCGCCATACTTCTATCCAAGTCTCGAGGATTCTGGTGGTCATTTAAGAGATGGCTAATCGTTGGCTTTATCAGTATTATGATTATGTTCACCTTTAGCGATCTTTTAGAGAGATTTACCCAAGTGATCCCTGATAAAAATACTCGGGAAACCATTCTCGCCATTCAAGACACCATTAACCAGCCATTCGTTAATGAACCAAACAATAGTCGCAGTATTTCCGAACTACCGAGTCTTTTCGCCTTACTTTTTGGCAAAGAGAAACCCACCCAAGTTGCTCTCACCGATCAGGAAAAATATCAAATCACCGGCGTAATTTCCAAATCTGATGTTCCTCCAAGTGGAGTGAAACCAACCGAAGAAGAATCTCTTCTTCCCTCAGATGTTACGGCAGAATCAGAAGCAATTAGACTTCAAACTGCCCTTGATAACGGTAGTATTTATAAAGGCCCGTCATATTCTGACAACGCTTTAAAATACGGTCTCTCACTGGGAATTCGTTTGGACGCTCTTTGGCCACAAGCAATCGCTGGTCTAAAAAAGAATATTCTTCTTGGCTCGGGGTACTCAACCCTTGTCAAAGTTGAAGTTAACGAATTTACCTATGCCGAATCAACCGATAACGACTACCTTCGGATGCTTGGAGAAACGGGGATTCTTGGTGCGGCGACTTTCATCATGATCATTTTCTACTCGTTCAAACTCGCAGGCCAAGCCTATCAACAAAAACCCCTCCTCTCGAAAATAATTAGTATCGGCTTAATGGGATCAATCATCAGTCTGAGTATTAACGCCCTCTATATCGACGTTTTCGAATCGAGCAAAATTGCCTACATCTTCTGGATTATCATTGCTATCATTTCTCGTTCGGTTGAATTGGAGACCGCTCATGCCAAAAAAACTTGAATATTTACTCGTGGCCCTTTTCTTAGGAGTAGCGATTGTCTTGCGGCTTTATCACGTAACTTACCCACTTGCCGACTGGCATTCCTGGCGCCAAGCCGATACCGCCGCCGTTAGTCGGAATTTTGTTCAGGATCGTTTTAATCTTCTTTACCCTCAGTCAGATTCATTCTGGGCTCTTTCCGAACACCAACTTCCAAATCCCAATAGATATTTTATGAATGAGTTCCCCTTTTATAATGCTCTTGTTGCCACTATTTATACCCAGACCGGGATTAACCCGATGTATGGGAGACTCGTCAGCATTGTCTTTGCCGTTACTGGTGCCTTCTTTCTTTATCTTCTAGTTAAACGATTACTTGGAGCACCCACCGCTCTTCTCACTCTCTTATTATATGCGGTCAATCCCTATAACGTTTACTATGGCAGGGTTTTTATGCCGGATCCAACTTTTGTCTCACTCTCCATCATTAGTTTGTATTGGTGTGTTCGTTGGGTTGAGTCAGCCAAACTTAAACACGGCCTCGTGATGACGTTAATTCTCGCTCTCGCCATCCTTGTTAAACCCTATGCTATTTTTATCTTAATCCCAATCATCTACTGGCTCTATCTTAATCGTGGACTTAAGTATCTTAAAACTCGCTCGGTTTACACGCCCTTACTTCTTTCGCTCTTCCCCTTCCTACTTTGGCGCCTCCATCTTTTCTTGCATCCTGAAGGCTCCTTCGCCAGTCTCTGGCTTCTCAATGGCGATCATATCAGGTTTACCGGTGCCTTTTTCCGTTGGATTATCTTCGAACGTCTTAATCGCCTAATTTTTGCGACCGGTGGCTTTGTCCTCTTTGTTCTCGGCTTGTTTGTTTCCCACCTGAAGAAAAAATCCTCCTTCTTTTTCGTCTGGACTCTGGCAATTTTTCTTTATATTTGTGTTTTTGCCAAAGGCAACGTACAGCATGATTACTACCAACTACCCCTCTTAGCTCCAGGTTCAGTCATGATTGCAATCGGCTCAATATTTTTAATTAAACTAGGCAAAACCAAACTTCAAAAAATCATCAACTCTTTAATGGTTACAGCCCTTCTTGTTCTTTCCTTGGCATTTGGTTGGTATGAAGTCAGAGGCTTCTTTAATATTAATAATCCAGCAATCGTCGAAGCCGGTCAGGCGGCCGACCAACTCTTGCCCAAAGACGCAATTGTAATTGCTCCCTATCAAGGTGATCCAGCCTTTCTTTATCAAACTAACCGCCATGGTTGGCCTGTTGGTGGTAATCTCGATGAAAGAATTAAAGATGGAGCAAACTATTACATTACTACCAGCAGAGACGATGAATATATCGCTCTTATAGAGAAATATCCCATTATTAAAGAGACTGATCAATATAGTATTATCAAACTCTCCCAATGAAAGTCTTGATGCTCACCCCCTACCTCCCGTACCCCTTGGTTTCTGGTGGCCAGATCCGCACCTACAACCTCCTCAAAATCCTCTCCCGCAACCATGACATCACTCTTTTCGCTCTCATTAAAGACGAGGCTGAACGCCAACACCTTAAAGAACTGAAAAAATACTGTGTCAAAATCAAACTTTTTAAGCGCACCAAAAACCCCTTTGTATTACGCAACATTCTATTAGCCGGGTTTTCCCCATATCCCTTCGTCGTCACCCGCAATCTCCCGCTTGGCATGAAAGCGGAAGTTCAAGCCGAGCTTGGCCGTGAAAAATACGATCTCATTCACGCCGAAACCTTCTACATGATGCCCAACATTCCTCCGACCAAAATTCCTACCATCCTTGCCGAACAAACGATCGAGTACTTGGGTTACCAAGATTACACCAACAAAGCAAACCCTTTTCTTAAGCCACTCCTTGCGATTGACGTTAAAAAAATTAAGTACTGGGAGCGTTACTTCTGGAAAAAAGCGGACAAATTAATCACCATGTCCGACGAGGACAAAACCTTCATCGAAAAAGAACTTGCTCGTAAACTCAACATCAGCGTGGTTGCCAACGGTGTCGATCTCGACTTTTTCTCGAAAGTTAAAAAGCATCTTCCCCCCGAACCAACCGTCCTTTTTGTCGGAACCTTTAAATGGCTCCCTAATATTGAAGCCGTGGACGAAATTGTTAACCAAATCTGGCCTTTAATTATTGCTAAACTCCCTACGGCCAAGCTCAAAATTGTCGGCTTCTCACCAACGAAAAAAATCCTCTCCTACGCCGCCAATCACACAATTGAAGTCTTGGGCGCGATCGAAGACATTCGGGACGCATTTGCAACTGCACACGTTCTCCTTGCCCCCATTCGAAGTGGCAAAGGTACTCGCTACAAGGTTCTAGAAGCCATGATTACCGGCACCCCCGTAGTTGCGACCAACCTGGCCGTTGAGGGTATTGATCTTGATTCCGATAAACAGGTATTAACCGCCGATTCCCCCGAAGATCTGGCTAAACTTACAATAAAACTCTTAAATAACCCTTCCCTCCAGGAATCTCTTGCCGAGGCTGGCAAGCTTCTAGTTCGGAACAACTATAGTTGGGATACAATTGCAAGACACTTAGACCAAGTTTACAAGGAATTTAACCATGCAGACTAAACCCCAAGTTTCAATCATCATCCTCAACTACAACGCCGCCCCCTTCCTTCCCAAAACCTTGGACTCCATCAAAATGCAAAAGGGGATTACCACAGAGACCATTCTGGTTGACAACAAATCTACCGACAACAGTCTTGAACTAATTCAGAACAACTACCCTTGGGTCAAGGTAGTCAAACGCAATACCTCAACCGGTTTTGCCGCCGGCAACAACGCCGGACTCCCCATTGCCTTGGCAGATACTATTCTTTTCTTTAACCCTGACATTGCCTTCAAGAAACCCACTGACCTCAAGAAATGTTTTGACAAATACTACGCGACACCCGGCCTTGGCCTCCTCACGGCCCGGGTTAACCTCGTTGTCAACGGCCAGATTGACGAGACCTGTCACCGGGGCTTCCCAACTCCCTGGAACTCCTTCTGCCACTTCTTCGGTCTTGAGAAACTCTTTCCCAACTGTCCACTCACAACCGGCTACACTCTCCGCACACTTGGTTACGACACCGAACACGAGGTTGGCGCCATTGGTGGGATGTTTATGCTCCTAAGTCGCCAGCTTGGCGACAAAATCGGTTGGTGGGACGAAGAATACCCGCTCTACGGCGAAGATCTAGACTTTTCCTACCGCGTTTACGAACGGGGATACAAAAACCTCTACTGGCCAAGTGTTGTGGTTGAGCACTATAAGGGAGCGACCACCGGGATGAGTAAGACTAGTAAAAAGGTCACCAGCGCGTCAAGTTCTACTACCAAACGCGTCAAAGGCTGGTCTATTCAAGCGATGGAAATCTTCTACCGCAAACACTACGCGCAAAAATACCCCTTCTTTCTCAACTGGCTAGTCTATCTAGGAATTAAACTCATGTATCTGAAGCGTGTCGTCTTGTCCTAACTAATCCGCTATAATCTGATTCATGAACATCGCAATTGACGCCAGGTTCTATGGTCCCGAGCACACCGGTCTTGGTCGCTACAGCATGAATGTTCTCAAATATCTGCCTAAATATCTTAAAAGTCACTCTCTCCAAATCCTATTGAGAGATAAATACTACCAAGATTTTCCTTCCGGGAAGAATATTAAAAAGATTCACGCCGAAATTCCTCATTACTCGCTTGCCGAACAACTCAAGCTCCCCGGCCTCCTGTCCTCAATCAAGGCTGATCTTCTCTACACGTTTCACTTTAATGCCTCGGTTTTTTCCTCCCTCCCCACCGTGATTACCGTCCACGACCTCATTAAAACCCACTTTTCTGGCTCTGACACCACTACTCGCTCTCCGCTCTTATATCGCCTCAAACGCTTTGGCTACAACCAAGTCATTACTCATGCTCTCACCCACGCTAGTAATATTATTGTCCCTTCTAACTCAGTCAAAAACGACATCTTAGCTTCTTTTTCTCCCCTTAAACCAGAGCGGATTCGCCCGATCCCCGAAGCCCCAGATGAGATCTTTCGTCAAAAAAATATTGTTGCTAGTCCTAAACTCAAGCTTCCCGCTAACTACATTCTTTTTGTCGGCAATGCCTACCCCCATAAAAACCTCTCCCTCCTCCTCCGGGCTTTTAATCAGCTTAACGCCCCTGAACTCCATCTCGTCATTGTTGCCAAAGACACTCCCTTCTTGACGCGCACCCTCCTGGCTGACCCGGCTGCTAACGTCCACGTCCTCTCAAACCTGAGCGATCAAGACCTTGTCTCTGTTTATAACCAAGCTCGCCTCTTAGTCTCCCCCTCACTCATGGAAGGCTACGGCCTTGTTGGCTTAGAAGCTCTTATGGTGGGAACTCCGGTTCTAGCCAGCAATATTCCGGTCTACCGCGAGGTCTACGGTGACTTAGTCACCTATTTCGATCCCCACTCGGTCTCAGAACTCGTTTCCGTCCTCAAAACTGCCCTCAAGACGCCCAAAACCTCCTCTCGTCTCCAATATCCTCGTACCTGGGATGACGTTGCCAAAAGCATTGCGGAGGTCCTCCTTGAGAGTTGCACTCGTTTATGACCGGCTCAACAAGGTAGGCGGGGCTGAGGAGATCTTAATTGCCCTCAGTGAGCTCTATCCACTCGCCGACTGGTATACGTCCGTCTACGACCCCACCCGCGCTCCCTTTGCCAAGAACTGGAACGTCTACCCGTCTTTCCTCAACCGTCTTCCCTTCTTCCGCTCGCGCCACGAGCTGGTTCCCTTCCTCATGCCCTTTATCTTTGAATCCTTTGATTTTACTTCTTATGATCTTGTAATCTCCGTTGGCAGCGCTGAAGCTAAAGGCCTCATTACCCGTCCCGAAACCCTGCACGTGAACTACTGTCTCACTCCCACCCGCTACCTTTGGAGCCATAAAGAAGAGTATCTGGTTAACAATCAATTTGGCTTCTTACAAAAACTCCTCCGCCCCTTTGGAGAAAAAGTAATCTCTCTTCTTTCTCGCTGGGACTATGTTGCCGCTCAACGCCCAGATTATATGATCTCCATTAGTGAACATGTGAAAAAAAGAGTTCAACAATATTACCACCGTGAAAGCACTGTCATCTATCCACCGGTTGATCTGAGTAAATTTAGTCAGCGGGGTCTCAAACCCCAGATCTCCAACTACTATCTAGTAGTAGCGCGCCTAGTTCCTTATAAACGCCTTGATCTGATCGTCAAAGCCTTTAACCAGTCGGGTAGAGAGTTGGTGATCGTAGGGGAGGGGACAAGTCAACGTCAGCTCCTGAAGCTTGCTCACCCCAACATTCACTTTCTGGGTTTTATCCCAGACCACGAACTTGTGGGTCTCTACCAGCACTGCTCAGCCTTTATACAAATAAATGAGGAAGACTTCGGAATTGCGATGTGTGAGGCGCTTGCGGCAGGCCGGCCAGTTATCGCCTTCAATCGGGGAGGAGCTCAAGAAATCGTTACCCCAGGAGTAAACGGGCTGCTTTATTCTGCTCAAACCGCCTCGTGCCTCAACACTGAACTTGACAAATATGAAAGAATGAACTTCGTAGCCGAAAAATGTCGCGCCAGCGTCGCCAAGTTTGCTAAAGTAACATGGAAGAAAACATATCAGTCACAAATTAACGCCTTATGTCAAAAACAACTAGTCACGAAATAAAAGTTCTCATCATGTGTGGAGGCAAGGGCACCCGCATGTGGCCAATCTCCAACATGGCTCACCCCAAGCAGTTTGAAAGCATCTTAGGCAAAAAATCCATGTTCCGCGAAACCGTCGAACGGGTCTTAGTCGGCTTTGAAGCAAAAGACATCTACATCGCAACCAGCGAGAACTTCCGTACCCACTTGCGCGAGCAAGCTCAAGAAGTCCCCTCAGAAAACTTTATTTTCGAACCGGCCATGCGTGACAACCTTGGCGCCCTTGGTCTTGCCGCCTCGATTATCAACAAACGTCACCCAAATTCTGTCATGATCACGATTTGGGGAGCCGACCACGTCATCAAAAACGTGCCGGCGTTCTTAAAAGCCATTAAATACGCCGCTCAAGAAGCCTACGCCAACAACGTCATCGTTCACGTTGACACGGTCCCCAACTACCCGACCGTTCATAATGGCTGGATCGAGATTGGTGAAGTTATTAAAACCGCCGGAGACTTGGTTGTTCGCGAGTTTGTTCGTCACGTCGAAAAACCCAATCAGGAGAAAGCCGAAGAATTCTTTACCAGCGGAAAATACTTGATTCACACGGGCTACATGGCAACCAAACCCAGCCTCCTTCTCAAGTACTACCACGACTACGCGCTCCCCTCCTACAACCTCCTCTCTCACATCACTCCTGCAATCGACACTCCTCAGTTCGAGCAAGTCTTACAAGAAGAGTACCCCAAATTCGAAAAAATCAGCGTCGACTACGGCCTCTTCGAAAAACTCCCTTCTCGCACTCAGTGGGAACTCCCGGCCGAGTTTGGTTGGATTGACGTAGGCACCTGGGAACTCCTCTATCACGGTCTTCCCAAAGACGAGAACGGTAACGTCGTGATCGGCAAGGCCCACTTGATCGACGTCAAAGACTCGTTGATCGTTGCCAAGAATAGTGGGGTAGGGTTGATTGGTCTCAAAGATATGATTGTGGTTGAGACCACGGTGGGACTTCTAGTCTGCCCGCTAGCGAAAGCTCCCAAAGTTAAAGATCTGTACAATCTCATGTACGAAAAGAAATAAATGAACTACGAACAACAAAAAAGAATTTTGGATCTTTGCGTCGCGCTTGTTCTCTTGGTGATCTTTCTTCCCGTCTGGATTGTGGTTCCGATTTTAATCTACCTCACTTCTCCTGGCCCAATCTTGTATCATCACCGTCGCATTGGCAAAGATGGTCGAGAATTCGAGATGTTGAAATTCCGCTCAATGGTCGTTGATGCTGACGACATCCTCCACAAAAAAGACTCCGAACTCTTGAAGAAATTTAAAGCCATGGACTGGAAACTTGAGGCCAAGGACGATCCCCGAATCACCTCGCTCGGGCGTGTTCTGCGTGCGCTCACGATCGACGAATTCCCCCAGCTCTACAACGTTCTCAAAGGCGATATGTCGATGGTCGGTCCCCGGGCGTACCTTCGCCTCGAACTCAGGGAGCAAGTAAAAAAATATCCGAAAGTCAAATCACTAGCCAAGGTTGTCTTAAGTGCCAAACCCGGCATTACCGGTCTTTGGCAAGTTTCAGGCAGGAATGAAATCTCGTTTGACAAACGCCTAGCGCTTGACGCAGAATATGCTAGAAAGAGATCCATATGGAACGACCTAACAATCTTACTGAAAACCCCGAAGGCCATGCTTTCGAAGTGGTAAATTTGGAAAATTCTGCCGAACCGACTCAACCCTCCCCAACAAAAAAGAAGAACGTTTTTCAACGCCTCCTGGCTTTTCTTCCTCCCAAGCGTCTCCCCGCTCACGCCGGGAGTTTAGAGGGTCAACCTGCTCGCCGACCCTGGTTTCGTTCTCCCGTCTTCCTCGCAGTTGCCGGTCTGCTCTTTGTTTTTCTTGTTCTTGCCACTTGGCTGGGGATTGTCGGTTACCGCACCTACTCAAAACTGCAAAACGTCTCTTTATACGTCACGGCCCTCTCCTCCTCAATCGAAGCTCGTGATCTTAATCTCGCCAGTAGCGAATTGGCTCAAATCGACGACTCTCTTCACCAAGCCGAAAATACCTTTCGGGACGTTGCTCCTCTTAAGTACCTTCCCTTTCTTGGCAACTACCTGCGTGACGTTGATCACGTCTTTGCCGCCGGCAACCTCGGAATTGAAACTGGGGACTTAGTGATCAAAGCGCTTGTCCCTTATGCCGACGTTTTGGGTTTTTCCGGGGACTCTCAGAAACTCGAGTTTACGTCTGCCGAGGAACGCATTATCTTTCTCTCCTCAACCGTCGAAAAACTGGCTCCCCAAATGGACGAAATCAGTCAGAAAATGACGGCGATTGCCGGCGAACTTAATCAAATAAACGAAAAGCGCTACCCACGGACTTTCATGCATCGTGAAATTCGCACTCGTATCTTAGAGCTCAAACAAACCGTCAGTGGGGCAGGAGAGTCACTTTCTCAGTTCCAGCCGATTATCAAACTTCTACCGACTCTTTTAGGCAATCCAGAACCCATTCGTTATCTCCTCCTCTTCCAAAACGACGCCGAACTCCGCCCCACCGGCGGCTTTCTCACGGCTTACGCCACCCTCAACATCCTCCAAGGCAAGATTACTCCCGGTGTCTCCGAAGACATCTACTCGCTCGACAATAGCTTTAGTGGTAAGGTTCCGGCCCCTGACCCCATCAAAAAATACCTCCCCCTTGTCTACACTTGGTACCTGCGCGACATGAACCTTTCCCCCGACTTCAAAGTCTCGATGGATACGTTTACGAAGTACTACAACCAAACTCCGATCGCTCCCGAAGTCGATGCCGTCATCGCGGTTGACAGCGATTTCATGGTTAATCTCTTGAAAATCCTTGGCCCCATCGGTGTCCCCGGCTACGGCGGCAAGTTCTCGGCCGAAATCGATCCACGCTGCGACTGTCCGCAAGTCATCTACGAGCTTGAAAACATCATCACTCGCCCCACCTACGAAATCCGCGAAGGCCGTAAATCCATTCTCGGTCCGCTCATGAACTCGATGCTTGCCAACATGATGGGTTCCCCCAAAGCCAAATGGGCTGAGTTCTTTACCGCCTTCACCGATTCTGTCCGGGAAAAACATCTGCTCATGTATTTCTTCGATGAAGAACACCAACAGGCGGTTGAAGCGCTCGGCGCCGCCGGTCGCATCAATAGCTACAACGGCGACTACCTACACATTAACGACACCAACTTTGCCGGCGCTAAATCTAACCTCTTTGTCGAACAAGAGGTAGCCGAAGACATTACCGTCAACGGTGACGGCTCGCTCACCAAAAAGCTCACTCTCACCTATCGCAATCCTCAGCCGGGTAGTAACTGTAACCTTGAAGCCGGTCAACTCTGCCTTAATGGCCTTCTTCGCGACTGGATCAGGATTTACGTTCCGACTGGCTCGGTCTTAACTGCCGCTCGCGGTTTTGAACTAGACATGGGAACCGGCGAAGACTTAGGTCACACCGTTTTTGACGGCTTCTTCACCCTCGCTCCCGAATCTGTCAAAAAACTTGAAGTTGAGTACACGGTTCCCGCCGGACTTGCTACAGCAGTTGGCAACGCCTGGGAACTCCCGTTGCTCATTCAAAAGCAACCCGGGATTGGAACTGTCAAACACACGATCACCTTTAACGGCGGCAAACCCTTGGTCTACGAAGTCAGCTCCGACACCGAACTTACCCTTTCTAAATAATCTCGCTGTCTTTCCGGTAACCGTATCTCTCTCTGAATGTTAAGATATTGGTATGCAATATCACAAGCTAGAGGGGATCATCATCAACAAGCGAGCGGTTGGCGAAGCAAACTATTTCGTCACCATCTTTACATCTAGCGTTGGTAAACTCAGCTGTTTCGCCCGCGGTGCTCGCTCGATACGCTCTCATCGCCTGAGCTCGCTCGACCTTTTCTCTCTCGTTCGCTTCGAAGTCATTGAAAAACAAGGGCGAAACACCCTTACCCACGTCGAGCTCGTAAATAGCTTTCGGCAAAACAAAGCCGCGCTTATTCACATCTCCCGCCTCTTTCAAATTGGTGAGCTCATTGACGCCTTAACCGCCGAAAACGACCCTCACCCACAGGTGTATCAGCTTCTTGTAATCGCGCTCACCCACCTCTCCCGTTTCGAAACTCCTGAGTACCTCTACCGTTTCAAAACTCGCCTCCTGAAAGAGTTGGGGTTCTATCGTCCCGGTTTGTTGCCCGACACCATTGATCCGTTTATCGAGTCAATTCTCAATCGCTCTCTTAAGTCTCGTGTGTTAAACTAATTGTTATGACTGACTCACCTTCTCCTTCCCTTGTTGACATTACTTCTCTCGCCAAAAGGCGTGGCTTTATCTTCCCCGGCAGCGAGATTTACGGTGGACTCGCCAACACTTGGGACTATGGTCCCCTTGGAGTTGAACTTAAACGGAAGATCAAAGATTTGTGGTGGGAAACCTTTATCACTCGCCGAAGCGACATGTTAGGGCTTGACGCTTCGATTATTAGCAGCGAAAAAATCTGGGCAACTTCCGGCCATTTGACCGGCTTTGCCGACGCGATGGTTGACTGCCGAACATGCCACTCCCGCACCCGCGCCGACCACCTGATTGAGAACTATTTTGAGAAAAAAGGGGAAAACAAAAAAGTCGAGGGTCTGCCTCTTCCCGAGCTCACCAAGATTATTCTTACTAACAAAATCAAATGTCCTTCCTGTGGCGAAGCCAACTTCACCGAAGTTCGCGCCTTTAATCTTCTCTTCCCCGTTCAACTAGGAATATTAGCGGGGATGGACAACACCGCCTACTTACGCGGTGAGACCGCCCAAGGCATGTTCACCAACTTCAAAAACATTCTTGACTCAACTCGCGTCCGTCTCCCGTTTGGGGTAGGGCAGTTAGGCAAATCTTTCCGGAACGAAATCACTCGCGGTCAGCTCACTTTCCGCACCGTCGAGTTTGAACAAGGAGAAATTGAGTATTTCTTTGACCCTAAAACCCAAAACTGGGAAGAACTTTTCGAAATCTGGCTCGCCGAGATGAAACATTTTGTCACCGACTCTCTGGGAGTTCGCGCTGAAAACCTCCAAGTCCGGGAGCACACCGACGCCGAGCGCAGCTTCTACTCCAAACGCACAGTTGACTTAGAATACAACTTCCCCTTTGGTTTTAAAGAACTTTGGGGCTTGGCTTATCGCACCGACTACGACCTGAAAGCTCACGCCGAAGCAACCGGTAAAGATTTGAGTTATACCGACCCCACAACCGAGAAAAAATTCCTCCCCCACGTGATTGAACCTGCGGTTGGAATTGACCGCCTTCTTCTCATGGTTTTGTGCAACGCCTACTGGCACGACGAAAAGAATAATCGTGTTGTTCTTAAACTTCTCCCCAAACTTGCTCCCTACACCGTCGCCGTCTTCCCGCTCGTCAAAAACAACCCCGAACTCATGGACCAAGCCAAAGCCGTGTTAAGTGATCTCTCACCCCACTTCCACACAACCTGGGACGATCGGGGGAACATCGGCAAGCGCTACTACTACCAAGACGAAATGGGTACTCCCTTCTGTGTCACGGTCGACTACCAAACCCTTAAAGACAACACGGTCACGATTCGCGATCGCGACACCACCAAACAAACTCGCCTCGCGCTTGACAAGTTAGCCAAATATATCCAAACTCAACTGAAATAAGAAAGGTCTGCCCCTATGAAAAAGAAATCAACTCTCATCGTGGTTATTGTTCTAGTTCTGTTGCTCTTAATTAGCATCCTTGTTGTTATCAAGAAACGCCAGGTTAGTACTTCTCCCGTCGTTGAAAACTCTCCCGCAGTTGAACTTCCGATAAACACCATTCCGCTTCTTGAAAGGCCTTTTGTTACCCTCACTCCCGACTCCTCCGGTCACAACCTTACCCTTGGTGTAGATGGCCTTGCTCCGGAGGGAACCCTCGAATACGAAATTATCTACAACGCCATCGAGAAACAAGAGGGTGTCTTTGGTCGCATTGAACTTGCCAAAGAAAAACAGCCCCTTAAAAAAACTCTACTGTTGGGCAGTCAATCAGCTGGTGGTAAAGTCACCTATCACGAAGGCGTGACCGGTGGCTCGCTCACCCTCACTCTCGGCACTACTCGCCTGAAAGAAAGCTTTAACTTCCTCCACTTTGATCCACTCGACCCAAGCATCACTTCGTCCGACGTCCGCTTCTCCGCGACTCTCCCGAAAACAGCCCTCACCAAAAACGCCGTGATCGTCGTCATGAAAAGCTTTGGCTTGCCTGACCCCACCTCGCTCCCAGGTTCCTCTAACGTTATTGCCGGCCCCTACACCTTCTTGACTCCTTCTCCCGTCAAAGGCTCGGTGGCTGTCTCGCTCAAACTCCCCGCCGGAGAGCACGTCGCTCCCAGTGTCTTCGAATACTCCGCATCTTCCTGGACCAAACTCCCTACCACTCTCGAGGGTGACACCGTCTCCGCAACCACTTCGACCGGCCATCTCTTCGTCGTGACCGCCGAATAATCTTTTTTCTAGTATCCCATAGCATACGTTTCGGGTCTTGTTCGGTTTTTGTATCAAACTGAGTTTTCCTAGCACAAACCTATTGACAACTATATCAATTCTCCCTAAACTATTGCTAGTGGTATAAAAAGGGAAATAGACTTATATGTTTGTAGGCGCTTACTATCACACCATTGAAGAAAAAGGTCGGATTAGTGTTCCTAAATCCTTCCGCGCCGAACTTGCTCGGGGCTCTGTTGTCACCCATGGTCTTGATGGTTGTCTCTTCATCTTTACCGCTGATAGTTGGCAAAAACTGGTCGATAAACTCCAAACCTTACCCCTTACAAGTCGGGCTGCGCGCGACTTTCTTCGTCTCTTAACCTATAACGCTACTCCCCTTGACCTCGACAAACTTGGTCGGACGCGAATCCCCGAATCTCTTGCTAAACTGGCCGGTCTCACTAAGGAGGTAGTTTTTGCCGGAGCTCTCACGCGTGTCGAAATCTGGGACAAAAAGAAGTATCACACTTATATCGAATCGCTCGCGGGGAAAGAGGCTGAACTTGAAGCTACTCTTGGAGAACTTGGGATATGAAAACGCTTCACACTCCCGTTATGTTGAGTGAAGTAGTTAGTTTTCTGGCCCCAGGGCCCGGTAAACGCTATTTAGACGCCACCCTTGGTTTCGGTGGCCACTCACTGGCTTTACTTGAAAAAGGCGCCGAGGTTGTTGGGGTTGATCGGGACGCCGACATTCTTCCTCTCGCTGAAAAAAGAATCGCAGACGCGGGTTTCAGCCAGCACTTTACCACTCTCCACTCTGCTTTCTCCGAAGTTTTCTCTTCTCCCACCCTCATTGGGAACTTTGACGGCATTCTCTTTGACCTGGGGGTTAGCAGTTATCAACTTGACACTCCTGACAGAGGCTTTTCCTTCCGTTTTGAGGCTCCACTTGACATGCGCATGGATACAACTCTCACTGTGACGGCCGCCGACTTAATCAACGGTCTCGGAAAAAATGAACTCTACACCTTGTTCACCGCCCTTGGCGAAGAAACCAACGCCCACCGGCTCGTGTCCGCGATCCTCCTTGCCCGTCAAGCTGCTCCCATCAAAACCACTACCGACTTAGTCAAAATTGTTGAAAATACCGTTCATGGCCGCGGAAAGCTTCACCCCGCAACCAAAATCTTCCAAGCCTTACGCATGGCCGTTAACACTGAGCGAGAAGAGCTCAAAGCCGCACTGCCCTCGGCTTTGAGCCGTTTGGCGTTAGGAGGAGTCCTCGTCATCATTAGCTTCCACTCCCTCGAAGACCAGATTGTTAAAGACTTCCTCTCTCAGTCTGAGGGGAGGGGAGAGCTGGAAATCTTAGGTCTGAACCCCACTCTTCCGAGCGAGTCGGAAGTCAAAGCTAACCCTCGCTCTCGCTCCGCCAAACTTCGCGTTGGGAGGAGGCTCAAATGAAAACCTTTAAGCTTCTTGCAGTCCTTATTGTCCTTTTGATTATTACCAGTATCACCCTCTCCAATCACTCGCTCGACGACAGTGAAGAGGTGAGGAAACTCTCCGAAAACGTCTCGACTCTTGAGCACGACAATACTCTTCTGAAAGACGAAATTGCCGAGGCCGGTTCTCTCACGAAGATCGCGGCCGTCGCAGCCGAACACGGCTTTGTCGAAACCCCCAAAATCGTTACCCTCTCGCTCCCCAGCCACGTCGCCTCCGCCAATTAATATTTGTTTGTTTGAACTACGATGCGTGTACGACTACTTACCCTCTTCTACCTCTTTCTCGCTGTTCTTGGTGGGGTGAGTTTACGCCTCGCTTACTGGCAACTCGTCAAAGGCCCGGAACTACGGGTCGAGGCCCGCAGTCAATACGAGACTCAAAGCATTATCTATCCCTCTCGGGGAGAAATCTTAACTTCCGACGGCTATCCGCTTGTGGTTAATCGCCCGGTCTACAATCTCTCTGCCTACACCCCACTCCTCACCGAATCACCCAAAACCATTGTTGACCAGATTCTTCCTTTATTACAATTTGATCTTTCCGCTCCCGAGCTCGCAACCGACTCGGCTAAACGTGAAGGCAAACTCACCGAACTAAAAAACGCTCAAACCTCCCTGATGCTTGACCGTTTGAACTCCCAAAGTTATGCGGTCCTGGCAAAAACTCTCTCCGTCTCGGAAAAAAACGCGATCGACAATCTTAAAATTGCCGGTCTTAATTTTGATGAAAGTTTTGTGCGCGGTTACCCGGAAGCCTCGATGTCCGCTCACCTCACCGGTTTTGTCGGCCGCGATGAACTGGAAAATCCGGTTGGCTACTTTGGCCTAGAGGGCTACTATAACCTCGAGCTTACCGGTCGCACCGGTTTGAAAAAGCAAGAAAAAGACGCGATTGGCAATCCTCTCTTAATCGGCAACTTCCGGGAACTTGCGACCCGCAACGGTCGCTCCCTCGAGCTCTATCTCGAGCGAAGCGTCCAGTATCTCGTGGAAAGCGAGTTAAAAACGGGGTTAGAGCGCTACGGCGCCTCGGCTGGAGAAGTTGTCATCATGGATCCGTCAACCGGCGGAATCTTGGCAAGCGTCGCTCTTCCCTCCTTTGACCCGCTCAAGTTTTACGAATCTGACACCAGTCTCTACAAAAACCCGGTGGTTGCCAACTCCTATGAACCTGGGAGTACCTTTAAAGTCATGGTGATGGCGGCCGCTCTCAACGAAGATAAAGTCAAGCTAGACGACCACTGTGACGTTTGTAGTGGCCCCCTGCCTATCGATAAATACTTAATCAAGACTTGGGACGGTGAGTATCATCCCGACTCGACTCCCGAGGACATCATCGTCAACTCCGACAACGTTGGGATGGTCTGGATTGAGAAAAAACTGGGGGGTGACAAACTTCTCGAGTACCTCAAAAATTTTGGCTTTGGCGAGAAAACCGGCATTGATCTGCAAGAAGAAGTTACGCCTGCACTCCGTGATAAATGGGGAGAGGTTGACTACGCGACCGCCTCCTTTGGTCAAGGCATTGCCGTGACGTCAATCCAGATGGTTCGAGCCGTCGGAGCGATTGCTAACGGTGGTCAGCTCATGGAGCCGCACGTTGTGAGAAGGGTGCTTGGTGACGAAGTCAGCGAAATCAAACCCAAAGTGGTCCGTCAAGTAATCTCTCCCGAAACAGCCAAGAAAATGACCGACATCATGATCGCCGCGGCCGAACACGGTGACGCCAAGTGGACCCGTCTCGCCGACTACACGGTCGCCGGCAAGACCGGTACGGCCCAGATCCCAGTCGCCGGTCACTACGACACCACCAAAACCATTGCCTCTTTCATCGGCTTTGCCCCGGCTCACAATCCTCGTTTCGTCATGCTCGTCAAACTGCGTGAACCCACCTCTTCTCCTTGGGGTTCCGAGACGGCAGCACCTCTCTGGTTTACCCTGGCACGCAAGCTCCTCCTCCACTACAATATTCCTCCGGACATCCCTCGTTAGTGATCTGCTAAAATACATGGGTTATGGCAAATAAAACCGTGCTTCGCCTCACAAGAACTTTGCTTCAGCCTTTCCGTTCGGTTTTTCGTCCCCTTATTCCCCAGGTTCTGGTTAACTATTTCTATCACTTGCCGATTGCCTTTTTAGCTTCACGCATGTATGGGAATCCCGGGAAAAACCTCGAAATTATTGGAGTGACCGGCACCGATGGCAAAACCACGACCTCGCTGTTGATTTATCACATCTTGAAGACTGCGGGAAAAAAAGTCGCCGTCATTACTACCATTGGCGCCCGGATCGGTCGCAAGAAGATTAAAACCGGCTTTCACGTTACCTCGCCCAATTCCTGGAAACTGCAAAAACTCTTGCGTCAAATCCGTTCCCAAAAAATTCGTTACTTGGTCCTTGAAACTACTTCCCACGGCCTTGATCAGTTTCGCCTCTACCCCCTGCATCCCAAAATCGCGATCTTAACCAACATTACCCATGAACACCTTGACTATCACAAAACTTTTGAAAAATATCTCGAATCCAAACTCAAACTCTTTCGCCACGCCGAACACGCAATTATTAACAAAGATCTCACAATTTTCTCCGATCTTAACGCCCGCTTACCCAAAGTTCACTTTTCCACCTACTCACTATTAAGTGACTCCCAACTCAAGCCTGAACAAGTCAAATTCCTGAAAAACTCAACCAAGTTTACGCTTGGCTCGCTCGAATACACGACTCCCTTGACGGGCTCCTACAACCTCTACAACACCCTGGCGGCAATCTCGGCTTGCCTCATTCTCGACGTCTCCCCGATCGACATCAAGCGGGCGCTCTCAACCTTTCCGCCCGTCAAAGGTCGGCTGGAACCAATCGAAAATAAACATGGAATCCACGCCTACGTCGACTTTGCTCATACCCCTAACGCCCTCACCGAAGTTCTCTCTAATCTCGCCGTCCAAAGAGCCCCTTCTGAAAAACTCTTTGTCGTTTTTGGTTCAGCCGGACTTCGCGACCAAACCAAGCGTCCCCTCATGGGAGCCGCTGTTGCCAAATTTGCCGACCGGATTATCTTAACTTCGGAAGACCCGCGCACCGAAGACGCCTCTAAAATTGCCGAAAATATTCTTGCCGGAGTACCGGATGAACACCAGCCTAAGTTTACGATCGAAATCAACCGAAGCAAAGCAATTTCTCAAGCCGTAAAGGAGGCTGGTCGCGGAGACTATCTCGTTGTCTGTGGCAAAGGCCATGAAGAAACCATGTGTTTCGGCTATACTGAATATCCATGGTCAGATCAAGACACCCTTACTCAAGCCTTAAAGGAGAAATAGGTGAATAAATTTCCTCATACCGCTGCGATCATTCTTGCTGCCGGGCGTGGTACCCGGATCAAAGCCAAAAACAAAAATAAAGTCACCTTTCGCCTCAACGGCAAATCCATTATCTCTCACGCGGTCGATAACTTGCACGCTGCCGGTATCACTCAAATCTTTGTGGTCGTGGGTTTTCACGCCGACTCGGTTAGAAAAGAACTTGGTAATCAAGTGAAGTATGTCAAGCAAACTGAACAGCTTGGCACCGGTCATGCCGTGCAGCTTGCCGTGTCCTGCCTACCCCCCGAAACCAAGAATGTCCTTTCTATCTATGGCGACGACTCGGCCTTCTACCCTCCTTCTCTGTACCAAACCATGATTGAGAAAAAGAACACCAGTGGTTGTGATCTTCTCTTTCTCACGGTTCACAAAGACGACCCGACCGGTCTCGGTCGCATTGTTCGAGATCAAAAAGGCCAAATCCTGCGGATTGTGGAAGAAAAAAATGCGAGCTCTTCCGAAAAGAAAATTACTGAAATCAACACTGGCTTCTACTGTTTTTCCTACGATTTTTTAATTTCTTCTATTTCCAAAATCAACAAAAATCCCGTCAGCGGTGAATACTATTTGACCGATTTGATCGAAATCGCTCTTGCTCGAGGCAAAAAAGTTGAAGCGCTCTATCTCAAAGATGGATCTATCTGGCACGGCATTAATACTCGCCAAGAACTTATTTCAGCCAAATATCGCCTTGCGCACCACTAACATGCAACAAAAAGCCCATTTTCTTGGTATTAAAGGAGTCGGCATGACTTCACTTGCCCTTGCCATGCAAGAAGCCGGTTGGCAGATCACCGGTTCCGACTCGGACGAAAGCTTTATTACCGACGAACCCCTCATGACTCACAACATCGTCGTGAGTAGTTTCTCTGATCCGCTTCCTGGCAATTTAGACCTTCGCGTTTACTCCGGGGCTTATGATTCTCCCGTCAGCCGATTTAAAACGGTTCCACTCGCGTCCGCTCTTAGCGAATTTGTTAAAACTCGCCAAGTCCTCGCCGTTGCCGGGGTTGGTGGGAAAACTACCACCGCCGCCATGTTGGCTTGTCTCTTTCAAGCAGCCGGCCGTGACGTTGGCTACTACCTTGGGACTGGCTCTGTCGCGGGTCTTAGATCGCCTGGTCATTGTGGTACCGATCCGGTTTACGTCGTCGAAGCTGATGAATATGCGGTTAGCAAAGTCGACCCTCGCCCCAAGTTTTCTCTCTTAACTCCGCAAGTTTTGATTACAACCAACATCATCCACGATCACCCAGACATATATCCCGACGAATCCTCAACTCTCGCTGCCTTTAGCGAGTTGGTCAAAAGTCTTCCTCCTGGTGGCACCTGGATCTGTAATCCCAGCGATCCTCTCACCGCTCAGATTCTGAATCTCCTGGGTGAGTCCTTAAAGGCTATCAAAGTAGTACAATATGGAACAAACCATCCTCTCTACTCCGAACTGCAACTCTCGGTTTTTGGTGACCAAAATAAACTTGACGCCACCTCCGCCGTCCTCGCTGCAATCGAGCTTGGACTTACGAAATCCGAGGCGCTCGCTGCTATCAAAGCCTATCGCGGCGCGGGTCGACGGCAAGAATTTCATGGTGAAGTTAGCGGTCGTCTTCTCTACGACGACTACGCTCATCATCCTCTCGAAATTTCTCAAACTCTCTCTTCCTTTAAAACCCAGTTTCCTACTCGTCGCCTCCTCCTCATTTTTGAGTCCCATACCTACTCTCGTACCGAGTCGCTCCTGCCTGAGTTTGCCCGGGCGATTGCTGAGGCAGATCTTCCTTTTCTCATGCCGATTTTTGAATCTGCTCGTGAAAAAGGAGTTGCCCACAAAATCTCACCTGAATCTTTTCAAGCTGCCGTGAGTAAACTCAACCCGGCTTGCCAAACTCTCACCTGGGAAAATGCCGCCGAAATTGTGGTTGACGCCAGTAAACCCGGTGACATTATCCTGACGATGGGAGCCGGTTTTGTTTACAAACTGCACCCGGAAATTACTACCCTCCTGAATTCTCAAACCTGAAGCTAACTCAAATTCACTAAGATTTTTGCCAGTTTATTACTATCATGACGGATAATACTGCGGGCTGTTTTGTCTCCCTTTTCTGGTTGAGCTCGTTCTTTGGCAATGAGTTTTTCCCTGAAAATCTTGACAGTGGGGTTTTCCTGTTCCCAAACTTCTAGGTCATCCTCAACCAAACTTGCTCCTTCCTCTCCGTAGGCATGGAGTTTCGTGCGGTCGATTAGGTAATCGGTGTTGATGACTACATAGTCTAGCCGTCTTGCCGGTAGATACTTTCCTATATCAACAATAAAATCGGTCGCTTTGTAGCCATAATTTTCTCCGAGTTTTGTCATCAGGTTCATGACGAGCACTACTTTCGCTTTGCTTTTCTTGATCGCTTCCTTGACTCCACGAACGACAAGCGTTGCAATGGTATTGGTATAGAGGTCTCCAGGTCCAAGAACGATTAAATCAGCGTCTTCGATCGCTTTTTTCGCTTCCGGATCAATCTTTGTCGTTGGGACTGTCCGAAACTGTTTTATGCGTTGTTTTGCCACTTTTTTACTCGAAACATCAATGTAATGCTCCCCCAATACTTCCGTCCCGTCTTGATACTCGGCGAGGAGCGAGATTTTTTCGTAACTGACCGGGAAAATGCTTCCCTTCACTCCCAGGATTCGGCAAGTTTCTTTAATTACTTGCTTTTGAGTCCCCACAATATCCGCGAGCGCTGCCATAAATAAGTTCCCAAACGTCATCCCCGCAATTCCTGTTCCCTGGTGGTAGCGGTAGTTAAAGAGTTTTCTCATCAGCCCTTCTTCCTCAGAAAGGGAGACAATACACTGTCTCACTCCACTTGTTGGCAGCAGCCTAAACTCGTCTCTCAAGATCTTTGCACTTCCCCCGTCGTCCGCCATGTTGATTATCGCCGCAATACTCAAACCTGGATACTCTTTCAGACCTCTTAGCACCGTGAACGTTCCCGTCCCTCCCCCAATTACCACAATCCTTTTCTTCTTCATTGCCTTCCTGATTATAACAAACGCCCAGGTAATGTAGAATATAACCATGTTACTTCCGCCAAAGTACGAACTACTTGCCCATCAACTCGGTGACAAGCTCAAGTTCGATGTCTCCATTGCCTCACACACCTACTTCAAACTTGGTGGTCCGGCCGATTTGTTTTATGAAGCAAACTCACTTGAAGAACTCACCCTCGCAGTCTCCTCCGCGCTCACTGCCAAAGTACCCTTTTTTGTGATCGGCAGCGGCTCCAACCTCATCGTCTCGGACAAAGGCTTTCGCGGACTGATGATCAAGAATAAAGCTAGCTCACTGCAGTTAAAAGGCTTCACCGGCTCGGCTAATCAGGGAAAACTTGACCTGAAAGAAGTGATCGTCAAAGCCGATTCCGGCGTTCCCGCCAACCAGCTCATTCGCTTTACGCTTGACGAAGAGCTAGCGGGTCTCGAGATTTTTCTCGGTTTGCCGGGGACCGTGGGTGGCGCGATCTACAACAACTCTCACCACTTAGGCGAGTTTATCGGCGGCCGCGTTGTCGAAGTGGTAATCCTAACTAAAGAGGGGACTCTCCAAACTCTTGCTCGGAAAGAAATGAAGTTTGCCTACGACTACTCAATTCTCCACCAGCTAGGCGGTACCATTCTCTCCGTCTCATTTCTGCTCAAACGGGGTGATAAAGACCAACTTTGGGAAATTGCCAACTCCGCCGTCAAACGCCGCGCGACCACTCAACCCCTGGGTCTTCCGAGTTCCGGCTGTATCTTCCGGAATGTCCCCTTGTCCGACGCCATGCGCCTTGGCACTCCCGAACACACAACCTCCGCCGGTTATCTGATCGACAAGGCCGGTCTTAAAGGCAAAAAGATTGGTGGAGCCTCTGTCTCCGACGTTCACGCCAATTTTATTGTCAACGACGGCTCGGCCACCACCAAAGATGTCCTCGAGCTGATTGAACTTGTCAAACGCGAAGTTAAACTCAAGTTTGGCGTCAAGCTTGAACTGGAAGTCTTTTTAGTTGGCGAATCATGAGTAACTCAGGTACAATCAAGACCGTGACCATCATCAACCAACCTATTCTTGCAATAGTTAAGGACTACCGATGACCTTCTTTCGCATTCAAGGTGGAACTCCCTTAAAAGGCGCCATTCGTTTAGGTGGGGCCAAAAACGCTTCCTTCAAACTCATGATCGCCGCCGCCTGTGGGGTAGGGGAGTCTCGTCTTCTCAACATCAGTGCGATCGGCGACGTTGATGTGACCTACAAAACTCTCTCGGCAATCGGCGTTAAATGTTCACGCCCAGGTGACAACACCGTTTACATCGTTGGTAATGGTTTGCAGACCGACACCATCCCTCAGTTTACCGGTGAAAAATCGCGCGGGGCAACTCTCTTTGCCGGTCTTCTTCTCAACAAAAAGGGGCGAGCAATCATTCCCTTACCCGGCGGCTGTGCTCTTGGCGAACGCACGATCGAGCGACACTTAGAAGGCTTCAGAGTTTTAGGGGCCGAGATCAACACTAGTTCGACTGGTCTTGAACTGCTTGCCGAAAATGGTTTGCATGGGGGGAACTATACCTTTCCGAAAAAATCTCATACCGGGACCGAAGCGTTAATCATTGCCGCCGTTTTGGCGAGTGGTAGAACTGAACTCCACAACGCTGGTCTTGAACCGGAAATCGACGATCTCATTTCCTTTCTCAACTCCATGGGAGCCAAAATTAAGAGAGTTGACGAAACCATTCTTATCGAAGGCGTCAAACAACTTCACGGCGCCACCTACAAAGTCATGCCTGATCGCAACGAAGCCGTTTCCTACGCTTGTATGGCAATTGCGACCAAAGGTGACATCATTGTCGAAAACGCCTGTCCTACCCACCTCCAAACCTTTTTGAGTAAACTGGACGAAATCGGTGGCCGGTACGAGCTTTCCGAGTACGGTATTCGTTTTTGGTACGCCCAACCCCTGAGTTCCGCCTCTAT
>Ga0172375_10003711_pt1 | contig 23016 bp, 23 predicted proteins | sample LakKiv1m_FD_114537 | JGI IMG/M metagenome (GOLD analysis project Ga0172375, IMG submission 114537) | Freshwater microbial communities from Kabuno Bay, South-Kivu, Congo - kab_092012_11.1m | ecosystem: Environmental > Aquatic > Freshwater > Lake | place: Democratic Republic of the Congo... | reverse complement strand
TGGATCCCGTGCATCGGCCCGGTGCTGGCGGCGATTTATCTGCTGGCAAGCGACACGCAAACCGTGGCGCAGGGCGCGCTGCTGCTGCTGGCCTACTCGGCCGGCCTCGGCATCCCGTTTCTGGTCACGGGCGCGGCGCTCGGCTCGGCCGCGGGCTTCCTCCGCCGCCTGAATCGCCACATGGGGATCATCTCGAAGATCACCGGCCTCTTCCTGATCCTGGTCGGCGTCCTGCTCTTCATGGATCGGCTGAACCTCATCTCGAACATGGTCGTGGCGCGTTTAGGTACCGGGCTTGCCAGCCTGGAACTGGGCACGACATCCACATCGGCCGTCGTGACGGTTCCGATCGCCTTTGCGGCCGGCATCCTATCGTTCCTCTCGCCGTGCGTGCTGCCGTTGATCCCGGCCTACATCGGCTATCTGAGCGGCACGGCAGTCGCGGCCGCGGCCACCCCGGCCGAGATCCCGACCCGGTGATCATTCCATGACCGAGCCAGAGATCATAGTGCGGCCGCCAACCGGCCGCACAGCGGCCCGGGTTGCCGCCGCGGTAGACCGCCTGGTGGGCTGGCTGGCGCGCCACTGGCTGGCGCTCTTCAACGCGGCGGTGGCAGTCTTCGTGGGGTTGCCGTTCGCCGCGCCGACCTTGATGGCCGCGGGGCTGACCGGGCCGGCGCAGGCCATCTATCTGGTCTACCGGCCCACCTGCCATCAATTGCCCGAACGCTCCTTCTTCCTGTTCGGCGCGCAGAACATCTACACGGTCGCTGAACTCGAAGCGACGGGCGCGCTGCCGGCCGGCCTGAACCTGCTGCAACGCGAATTCCTGCGCTGGATCGGCGACCCTGAATCAGGCTACAAGGTCGCCATCTGCGAGCGCGATGTCGCCATCTACGGCAGCATCCTGCTCGGCGGGCTGATGTATGACCTGGCGCGCGCATACTGCGCGGCCAAAGCCCGGCGGGCGCCCCGGTTATCCATCAAAGGCTACCTGATCCTGCTGATCCCGATGGTGATAGATGGCGGCAGCCAACTGGTGGGGCTGCGCGAAAGCACCTGGCTGCTGCGGATCGTCACGGGTGGACTGTTCGGTCTGGCGACCGTGTGGCTGGCCTATCCCTATGTCGAGGATGCGATGCAGGATGTGTTGCAGAAAGCACCCCCTGAAACTGGACAAAAGCGCGGCGCTGGGGTATAAATAGGTGTTGCCGTGGGAGGCCGCAGGGACAGCCCCGCGGCGCACCATTGACAGATCGTTTCGACGGTAGTACATTTCGGAGGCGCTAAGTTGCCAGGCAAGAAACTTCACATGTCTGCTCTGAAGGCCGTGCGGCGTGACGCACGGAAGTCGGTTTATCGCGGGACCGTGCGCGCGAGCACGCGCACCAACGTAAAGCGGGCCCGAACCTTGATCGCATCGGCCAAGACGCCGGCGACGACCGAAGCCGCCGTGCAGGCCGCGATCAGCGCGCTGGATAAGGCTGCGCAGAAAGGCATTATCCACAAGAACCAGGCCGCGCGTCGCAAATCACGGCTGATGGCCGCGCTCAACAAAGCCAGAGCTGCTGCCTGACCTTACTACACTGACTGCGTGTACCGATCGGCGCCAACGGCGCCGATTTTGGTTTGCGTGGAAAACGCGGGGAAAGGGTGCGGTCAGTCAATGTCTGCGTCGAAGTCGGATTCGGCGGCTTCTTCAGAGACCAGTTCAGGGACCGAGAAAAGATAGCCGATGCCGCGCTTCGTCAGTAACAGGCGGGGGATCTTGGGATCCGGCTCCAAATGTTCGCGCAACCAGCGGATGTGGACGTCGAGGGTGCGGGTGTCGCCCACATACGGCGTCTCCCAGACATCTTTCATGAGCTGCCGCCGCGAGAAGATTTGATTGGGCCGGCGCATGAAATAGGCCAGCAGATTGCATTGCTTAGGGGTGAGGCGGTGCTGGCCATTGGGGCCGACCACGATCCGGGTGGCGAGGTTGAGGGTCAGCTCGCCCACGCGCACGATATGCGGGTCGGCCACTTCGAGCAGCTTGAGGACCACTTCGCGCAGCTTCGTGACCGTGAAGGGCCGCGGCAAACGGCGCTCGCAAGACACATCGGCGTCGGCTTGCGCCTCGGTCAGAAGCAATCGCTGGACGTTGGGCAGGAGCCGGCCAAGCGCCCCGCAGAGCCGGGCGCCCGTGAACGCGCCGTTCGAGGTATTGACGATGATGACGGGGGGCTTATAATCGCGGGCCATCTGCAACCCGGCCCGTTGGGTGCGTGCAAAGACAATCCCGATTCCTTCTTGTTCGAACTGGCGCCACAGCTTCTCGTGATTCGGGTCCGTGCGGCCGATGTACAATACTTGCGGTGACTTGGCGTCCGATTCAGCGGGCATGGCAGCTCTCTCTGGATGATGCCTGGGAACACGCAAACCGATCATATCATAGACCGCCCCAAATAGCAACTCTTTTGATTTCGCCCTGCTTTGACCTTTCGCCTTCAGCGTGATAAGATAAACCTACTATGCCTCCCAATCAATTGAAAAGCGCGCCAAGCGACGCAAAAATCATCGTCGTCATTCCCACATACAACGAAGCCGACAATTTGCCGAGCCTGATCGCCGAGCTATTGGCGCTTGGCCTGCCCGGCCTGTCGGCGCTCATTGTAGACGACAATTCTCCGGACGGCACGGGCGCAGTCGCTGACGATCTGGCCCAGCGCTTCCCCAATGCTGTCTTCGTCCGACACCGCCCCGGCAAAGAGGGGCTGGGCCGGGCTTATGTTGATGGGTTCGGGATCGCCCTGAGCATGGGCGCGGACTATATCATCCAGATGGACGCCGATTTTTCTCACCCATCAACCGCAATCCCGAAGATGGTCGCCCTGATGAACGAGTGGGACGTCGTCATCGGTTCGCGTTATGTCGAAGGCGGCGCGCTCGATGCGCATTGGAGCTGGTGGCGGCGCTTTTTGAGTTGGTGGGCCAACGAGGTCTGGTCGCGCTTCTTCCTGGGCGTGCGCACGCGCGATATCACGGCCGGTTTCAAGTGTTGGCGTCGTGAAACGCTGATCGGCATCGGATTGGCGCGCGTCGGCTCGAACGGCTACGCGTTCCAGGTCGAGATGACCTATCTCACCGAGCGATTGGGCTATCGGCCCAAAGAGATCCCCATCTACTTCGAGGATCGGCGCATCGGCAAATCCAAGATGAGCGTGCGGGTCAAACTCCAGGGCGCGCTCGACGTCCTCCGCATCCGCTGGCGCCATCGCGCCACGCGCACACGGGCCGGCGAGGCGACAGCCCCGTAGAGGAGCAGGCGTGAATTCAGGGCGAAAGTACGATCTCGCCATCGTCGTGGCGCTGCTGTTGCTGCCGCTGCTATGGTTCTGGCCGCAGACCGTGGGCGGGCGCACCCTGTTGCCCGCAGACAACCTGTACCAATACCAGCCCTGGCAAAGCTACGCCGGACAATTCGGCGCCAACGTCCCCGCCAACCCATTGATCAGCGACCTGGTGCTGGAAAATGTCCAGTGGAAGTCGTTCATCGTCGAACAACTGCGCGCCGGCCGGCCGGCTGACATCCTCTGGAACCCGCTGATTTTCGCCGGGCTGCCCTTCTTGGCGGCGGGGCAGCACTCGGCGCTCTATCCGTTTAGCCTGATCTTCTATGTCCTGCCCCTCTGGCAGGCCTACGGCGTCTTCTCGGCGCTGCAGCTTGGGCTGGCCGCGGCCGGCATGTTCGTTTTTGCGCGGGTGTTGGGCCAGCGCCGGCCGGGCGCGGCCATCGCCGCGGTTGCCTACGCGTTTTCCGGCTTCTACATCGTCAGCGTCAACTTCACCATGATGATCGCGGCCGCGGCGTGGCTGCCCTACATCCTGGCGATGATCGAGGTCATTATCGCCAAGCAAGAACAGAAAGGCGCCGTCGCGTATTCCCCGGTCCCCTATGTCGCCGCTGGCGCGCTGTTCGTGGGCATCCAAATATTGGCCGGGCACGTCGAGATCACCTATTATGTCTTTCTCGTCAGCGCGCTTTATGCAGCCTGGCGGCTGATAGGCGCGCGACGTCGCCTGGGCACCTGGCGGCCGCTGCCCCGGCTGAGCCTCTGGCTGGCCGCGATGATCGGCCTGGGGCTGGCGCTCGGCGCGATGCAGATCGTCCCGCTCTACGACCTGGTGCGCCAGAGCTTCCGGGAGGGTTCGGCGACGCTCCAGCAGGTGCGCGACTGGGCCTGGCCGAGCCGCCAGATCGTCACCTTCCTCCTGCCCGACTTTTTCGGCAACCCGACCCATCACACCTATTTCGACATCTGGCAGCGCGCCTGGCGGCCGGTCACGCAGAACGCGCTCAGCCAACCGCTGAACAACATTGATTGGGGCGTCAAAAACTACGTCGAGGGCGCGAACTACGGGGGGCTGTTGACATTGGCGCTGGCCGGGATTGCGGTCTTTAGCGCGGCGCGGCGGGCGTCCACTCCTCGACAAGTCGAGGACTCCGGAGTCCCGAACTCGTTCGGACGCTTGGCGGGACCGCGCGCGCATTCAATCCTCGGCTTCGCCGTTCTGGCGGCGCTCTCGCTCCTGTTCGCCTTCGGGACGCCGCTGTACGCGATCCCGTTCTACCTGTTGCCGGGCTACAAGCAGCTTCATTCGGCCTTCCGCTGGGTCTTTCCCTACACCCTCTGCATGGCTGCGCTGGCTGGTTACGGGGTGACGTTCCTGCTGGAAGCTCGCTCGCGCTGGCGGCCGGTGCAATGGGGGGGCATCCTCCTGGGAACGGCAGGCGCCGGCGCGCTGGCAGTCGTCGCCGCCAGCATCGTCGCGCCCGGCCCGTTCATCGCCATCGGCGGTCGCATCCTGGCGCTGTCCGATCTGGCGCGCGAACGCGGCTTTGCGGATGCGGCAATGGCGTGGAGTTATGAGGCCGGTGTGCTGGCGAAGTTCGGGCTGATGGCCCTGTTGACGGGTGTCGTGCTGTGGTGGGCTGGCTGGAAACCAGGAGACAAGGAGACAAGGAGACAAGGAGAACCTGCGGATTCACCTTATCACCCCGTCACCTTGTCACCCCGTCACCTTGTCACCTTGTCACCCGCGCGTCGCCTCTGGCCGCTGGCAGCCATCGCGCTGCTCATCGCCGACCTGTGGCTCTTCGGCCACGGCTTCAACCCGGCTGTGAACAAAGATCTGCTCGAATTCAAGCCGCCGGTCATCGAATGGCTGCAAGCGCAGCGCGACGGGGCCCAGCCGTGGCGGCTGACCAGCTTCGACGGGCCGGACGAGAAGACGCTCAATGCAAATTCGGCGATGCGTTACGGCCTGGAAGATGTGCGCGGCTACGATTCGATCATCCCCAAGCAGTACGTCGAGTACATGAAGCGGATCCACCCGCAAGGGGAACTGCTCTATAACCGGATCGCCGCGTTGTATGCGCAGCTTGGCTATCAAACGCTGGATAATCCGCTCCTCAACCTGCTCGGCGTGAAGTACGTCGTGACAACACGCACCATCCCCAATGCCGGTTACAAACTGGTCTACAGCGGCGAGGTCAAGGTCTTCGAGAACCAGCGGGCGTTCCCCCGCGCCTTCATTGTGCCCCAGGCGGTCGCGGCGGCCGACCAAACGGCCGCGCTTGACATGCTCCAAAAGCTGGACCCGGCGCAGACCGTCGTGGTGGAAGGGATCGCGCCGGAGAGCCTGCCTGCGCCAGCTTCGCCGCAACTGCGCGAGGCGCGCATTGCCAGCTACGCCCCGCGCGAGATCTTTGTGGATGTCAACCTCAGCGACCGCGGTTGGCTGGTGTTTACCGACAACTTCGCGGACGGCTGGAAGGCCTATCTGCGGCCCTTCGGCGTCAAAGGCGAGGGGGTGACGGCAAGCGGCGAGGCGGTCGAGCAGCAGATGCCCCTGTACCGCGCCGACGGCACGTTCCGGGCGGTCTACCTGCCCCAGGCCGGCCAGTGGACGGTGCGCTTCGTCTATTCCCCGCGCGCGTTCATCCTGGGGCTGTACGGCAGCTTCCTGGGCGGCATCACCCTGCTGCTGCTGGCCGGCTGGTGGGCGTGGGGCCGGCTCTACCGCGGGGATCGCAGCGAGGTTGCGCGCGTGGCGAAAAACAGCGCAGTGCAGATGGCTACCGCACTGCTGACGCGCGGCATTGACTTTGCGTTTGCCATGCTCCGGCTGCGCATCCTCAGCCCGGCCGGCGAGGGCGCGTACGCGTTCGCGATCACCTTCTACACCACCTTCGAGATCGTCACCCGCTTCGGCCTGGGCACGCTGCTCACCCGCGATGTCGCCAAGGATTGCGGCCAGGCGCGGCGCTATTTGACCAACGTGATCGGGCTGCGGATGTTGCTGTGGCTGGCGAGCCTGCCGATCATGGCCGGGGTGGTGTTGGCCTATCAGAGCCGCGGACAGCTTGCGCCGGGCACGGTCCAGGCGATTGCCCTGTTCGTGGCCGCGCTCCTCTTCGCCAACATCGCCGACGCCATCAGCGCGGTCTTCTTCGCCTACGAACAGATGGAACACCCGGCCAGCATCGCTACCGCGACCGCAGTTGCTAAGGTCGCGTTGGGCGCGCTGGCGCTGCTGCCGCCATTCGAGCTCGGGTTCGTGGGGCTGGCCGGGGTGTCGTTGGTGATGAACGTCGTGCAGGTCGTGTGGCTCTTTGTCGTGCTGCGCCGCACAGTGCTCCCAGCGGCGCCTGGTAGATTGGGACTCGGTAAATTGGGACTTGGTAAATTGGGACTTGGTAAACTGATAAGTTGGGCGCGCCCCCAATCTACCAATCTACCAACAAACCAATCTACCTTCGCGCACCTCGACCTGTCGCTCCAGCGCTACATGCTGGCCGAATCCGGGCCGCTGATGATCAACCATCTGCTGGCAAGCGTTTTCTGGCGGATCAACCTGTACATCCTGCAATGGTTCGCCGGCGCGTCGGCGGTCGGCATCTTTTCGGCCGCCACGAAATATCTGGACGGGCTGAACGTCATCCCCAGCTACTTCACGTTGGCGGTTTTCCCGCTGATGAGCCGCTACGCGCAGACGCAGGGAGACGCGCTGGCGCGCGCCTATCGGGTGGCGGCGCAACTGCTCTTCATCCTGGCGCTGCCGATCGCGGTCGCCTTCACCTTCCTGGCGACGCCGCTGATCCGCATCCTGGGCGGCGCGGCCTATCTGCCCGATTCGGCGCTGGCGTTGCAGATCATGGTCTGGTCCATCCCCATCGGCTGGGTGAATTCGGTGACGCAGTACGTGCTGATCTCGGTGAACCAGCAGCGCTTCCTGACGCGGGCCTTCATCATCGGCGTGCTCTTCACCGGGATCGCCAACCTGCTTCTCGTGCCGCGCTTCGGCTATGCCGCCTCGGCCGCGCTGCTGACCCCGGCCGAGCTGGCGCTCTTCATCCCCTTTGCCTGGGCGGTGCATCGCCACGTGACCGCCATGCCGTGGCTGACCTTGTGCGGCGGCCCGCTCCTGGCCGCAGGGATCAACGCCGGTGTGGTCTGGGCCGGCGTGCAGGCCGGCATCCCGCTGCTGATTGCGCTTGTCCCCGGCTTCGCGGCCTATGCCGGTGCACTCGTCCTGCTCGGCGTCTTCCGCGGCGCTGATTACGACATGCTGCGAGCGCGGTTGCCCCGGTTCAAGGAGCTTTCCGCCGGGCGCAGAACTTGAGAGAACCGGGGCTTATGATATAATCAGGTCAGAATGGCCTGATGGAGGCAGCCGTGGATCGAGTCGTGGGTATGGAAGATCGTTTAGCCGAACTATTTGCCGATTTGCCGCCCGAAAAGGATGACTTCTGGGTCGAAATTCAGGAGATACGCTGATGGCGATCTTCGATCTGGCCGATCCGAGGATCCCATTCCCAACTCAATTGGCGCTCGATAGCCCGCTGCTTCTCGCACTCCGCAAAGGAAATGAATAATCCGCACGCCAAAGCAGCACACGATATCCAGTGTTGGGACATTCGTAGATTTGGGCGATTGAACTCGCGGCTTTGGAACGCAGAAGATTGGCGAGCCATCTCCCCTATGGTATACTGCGGCTTGATGTGTAACAGAAAGAAATCGGTCACATAGATCTGTGGAGGCGAGAGATGTCATTACAAACGATGCCGGTCACGATTCACTTGCCGAACGCGCTCTATCGCCGATTCCAACAGGCCGCGCAGGCTACTCAACGCCGAGTGGAAGATGTGCTGCTACAAACGATCGCCGGAAACATCCCCCCGGCGCTGGACGAAGCGCCTCTCGACTTGCGACCTGAACTGGAGGCGATGCAATCGCTAGACACAGATACCCTCTGGGCCATTGCTCGCAGCCGAGCTACGCCCGAACAACAAGCCCGACATGAGCAACTCTTACATCTGAATCAGCGCGGGACTATCAAGCCCGCCGAGCGGACGGAACTGGATCGTCTGGGAGCGGCAGCCGATAAACTGACGGTGAAAAAAGCCTACGCATACGCATTGCTGCGTTGGCGAGGTTTCCCTCTACTGACACTTGATGCGATGGAGCGCCAGTTGTGAGCGTTAGCCGCGTTCCAGCCAGGATCGCCAAGGATGTCCGATCTGATGCCGGACATCGCTGCGGGTATTGTCGAGCATCCGAGGCCATCACTAGCATCCCGCTGGTGTTCGATCACATTATCCCCGAAGCGGCAGGCGGCCCCACGACGCGCGAGAACTTGTGGCTGGCCTGTGAGCGGTGCAATCGCCACAAGGCCGATCGCACCGCGGGGCTTGATCCGGAAACCGGCCAGCTTGTCTCCCTCTTCAACCCCCGCACCCAGGCCTGGCAGGAGCATTTCGCCTGGGGCCACGACAACACGCAAATCATCGGTTTGACGTCTCACGGGCGAGCCACCGTGCTGGCCTTGCAGATGAATCATCCATTGGCAGTGCTGGCGCGCAAGTATTGGGCGAGCGCCGGCTGGCACCCGCCACTAGACTAGATGCGGCCAGGAGGTTTCCCATGCGAATCGGTATCATCACTAGCGGCGGCGATGCGCCGGGCATGAATGCCACAATCCGGGCGGCGACCCGTTGCGCCATGGATCTCGGCATGGAGGTTGTTGGCATACACGAAGGCTGGCAGGGCGTGGTGGATGGCGGAGCCAAGTTCGAGCCGTTCAACTGGCGCAGCGTCGGCGGCATCCTCCAGCGCGGCGGCACGATCATCGGCACCGCCCGCTCCGAGGCATTCCGCACCATCGCCGGCCGCCGGCAGGCCGCCCGCAACCTGGTCAACGCCGGGATTGATGGCCTGGTGGTGGTGGGCGGCGACGGCTCGCTGACCGGCGCGCTGCTGCTGTGCCAGGAATGGGCCGACCATCTGAAAGCGCTGGCCGCGGAGGGCAGCATCCCGGCGGAGAGGGCCGCGAACACCGCGGCCGTCCCACTCCGTATCGTCGGTCTCCCCGGCTCGATTGACAACGATCAGTTCGGCACCGACATGAGCATCGGCGCGGACACCGCGCTCAACACCATTGTCGAGGCGGTGGACAAGCTCAGCTCAACCGCCGACTCGCACCAGCGCACCTTTGTGGTCGAGGTGATGGGCCGGCGCTGCGGCTATCTGGCGTTGATGAGCGCGCTGGCGACCGGCGCCGATTGGGTGCTGATGCCCGAAGAAGAGCTTGATCCCCGCTGGCACTATCGCATGGTCGAGGCGCTGAAACGCGGCCGCGCGGCCGGCCGGCGCCACGATCTGATCATCTTCGCTGAGGGCGCGCGGCACAGTGATGGCCTGCCGATCCGCGCCGACACCATCACTGAGATCCTCAAAACGCGCATGGGCGTAGAAGGCCGCGTGACCGTGCTGGGCCACGTCCAGCGGGGCGGCTCGCCCTCGGCGTTCGATCGCGTGCTCTCGTCGCGGCTGGGCGCCGCGGCCGCCGCTTATCTGGCCGGCCCTGATCCCACCCCAGTGATGTTCGGGCTGGTGAATAATCAGCCCACGGCCACGCCGTTGACCGAAGTGGTGACCAAGAGCCAGGCGGTGAACGTGCAGATGGATCAGGGCCAGTTCGAGGAGGCGCTGGGCTTGCGTGGGCGCAGCTTCCTCGATGCGCTCGATCTGGTCAAAACGCTCAGCCGGGCGGAGCCAAAGGAGGCGCTGAAGGATCGCGGGCGCATCTGCCTGCTGACGGGCGGGCCGGATGCGCCGGGCATGAACGCCATCTTGCGCACCGCGCTGCGGATCGCCCGCAACGCCGGCCAGGACGTGATCGGCGCGCGCTACGGCTTCGGCGGCCTGGCGAAAGGCGATATGCAAGAGATCGCGTGGATGGATGTCCAGAACTGGCTGGATCTGGGCGGCTCGGAGTTGGGCGCCGTGCGCCACGAGCTGGCGCCGGAGGAGATCCCGGCGATTGCGCGCACGATCCAGACCTGGGATATCCGTGGCTTGATCGCCGTGGGCGGGCTGGAAACATACAATGAGGTGGGCCGGCTGTTGGCAGCGCGCGACGAATACCCCGCGCTGCGCGTCCCCATCATCTGCGTGCCCGCTACGATCGGCAACAACCTGCCCGCCACCGAGCTCACCATCGGGGCGGACACGGCGTTGAACAACATCGTGGATGCCGTGGACAAGATCAAGTATACCGCCAGCGCGGCGCACCGGGTCTACATCATCGAAGTGATGGGCCGGCGTTGCGGCTACCTGGCGATGACGGCGGGGATCGCCACGGGGGCCGAGATGGAACTGCTGCCGGAGGACGGCATTTCACTGGAAGACCTGATGCGCGACACCGAGATGCTGCGCCGCGGCTTCGAGAGCGGCAAGAAGCTGGGCATCGTGATCATTGCGGAGGAAACTTCGCCGTACTACGATACCGAGTTCGTGCGGCGGGTGATTGACGCGGAAGCGACGGGTACATTCGACGTGCGCGAGTGCATCCTGGGGCATCTGCAGCGCGGGGGCGTGCCGACCGCGTTCGATCGCATCCAGGGGGCGCGGCTGGGCGCGCGCGCCAGCCAGCAGATCATGGACGACATCACAGCCGGCCGCGATCATGTCACCGTGATCGGCCTGGCGCAGCGCGGCATCTGCGTCACTCCCTACACCGAAGCGATGGCGCAGATGGACATGGCGAACGACCGGCCGCTGGCGCAGGCGTTCTTGCAATGGCGTGGCCTGGCGGATCAATTGGCGAAACCGGGGCCGAACGGGGCTTGACTGTCTTTAGAGTGCGCGATATACTGCAATTATCAACTTAGGGCACTGCTACGCAAAAGGAGTTCTGCTCATGGAATCCAAACCGCAATTGGTGTGGACGGACTACATGAGGTATCGTGCTGCGTTGCGTGGCTTCGATCTTGTCGCGATAGAAGATATCGTCAGATACTCAGCCGAACGGTACTTTGACACAGCAACAGGGCGACCGATAGTTGTGGGACATGTTCAGGATGTCCTCGTGATTGTTCCCTACGAATTGATTCAGGGGCAGTTGACCCCAGTGACCATTCATGCAACGACGCGTCAGCAAGTCAACTTCCGCCTCAAGACAGGGAGGTTTATCAGTGGATAACGCGCGTATGGTCTATTTTGAGAAAGACGACGTGTTACATCTGGTCATCTCCGATGAACCAGAGATGGGAAGTGTTGAGCTCAGCCCGAATATCACGGCTGAGTTGAACGCCCAGGGCGAGATGATCGGTATCGAGATTCTTGATGCGAGTCGCTTCATTCGGGATTCGATTATGGAGTCTGCCCAGGCGAAAATGCTGCGAGCAGGTGAGCGACAGCCGATCTAGCCCCGAAACGACGGCCGCGGTAAGCCATGCGATTCGACTACGATTCCGAAACAGATTCGTTGTATATCAAACTATTAGAACGGCCAGGATTCAACGCGAGCGAAGTCATACCGGGTGTCGTATTTGACTACGATGCCAGCGGCCAGGTTGTTGGCATAGACATCGAACACGCCAGCCAGATTGCCGGCTTCGGAGCGATTATGAGCCAGGCGCAACTCAAGCGACCCCGTGTTGCAGTAGCCGCATAGCGGCGCTCTTGGCGGAGCCAGCATTGAAGGGCGACTCAGAGAGTCGCCTTTTTTGTCACCGGCGCAGACCGGCGGGCCGGATATGAAAAGGGAGGGAACACAATGCGTAAACTCGCCACGATTCAGGTTATCAAATCGCCGGAGCCGATCCCCAACGCCGACCGCATCTTGCTGGCGCGCTTCCAGGATATCGGTTGGCAGTGCGTCGTCGCCAAAGATGACGGCTTCGCCGAGGGTGACCTGGCGGTCTTCCTGGAGGTGGACAGCCTGGTGGATGTCGAGCAGCCGCGCTTTGCATTCATGGCCGCACACAAAGGCCGCGTCCGCACGATCCGGCTGCGCGGGGTGTGGTCGCAAGGTCTGGCGCTGCCGCTGGCGAAGTTCCCGGAGCTGGCCGGGCTGGCGCTGTCCAGCGGGCTGGACATCACCGCGACGCTCGGCATCCAGCAGTACGTTCCGCCGGAGCCTGTCTCGGTCGGCGGCGACGTGCTCGGCTCGTTCCCGACGGCCATCATCCCCAAGACCGACGAGTTGCGGGTGCAGGCATATCCGCTCGTGCTGGAGGAGTTGCGGGGCCTGCCCGCGGTCGCAACGGTCAAATGCGACGGCGCCAGCGGCACGGCCTATCGCTGGAACGATCATTTCGGCGTTTGCTCGCGCAACCTGGAGATGAAAGACACAGCCGACAACGCGTTCTGGAAGGTCGCGCGCAAGTACGATCTGGCGGAGCGGCTGCCGAATGGCTATGCGGTGCAGTTCGAGGCGTGCGGCGAGGGGATCCAAAAGAACCGCCTGGGCATCCGTGGGGTGGATGGCTTCGTCTTCAACGTCTGGGACATCGCGGAGAGCCGCTACCTGGATCACGAGCCGGCCAGGGAGTTTGCCCGGTCGCTGGGTATGCCCCTCGTGCCGGAGGCCCATCGGTGGGCGGCGTTCGACGCGTCGTTGGAAGAGCTGCTGGCGATGGCCCAGGGGGTCTACGCGGGCACGCGCAACCAGCGAGAGGGGATCGTCGTCCGGCCGCTCCAGGAGCGCTATTCGCCCACGCTCAATGGCCGGCTGAGCTTCAAGGTGTTGAATAACGTATTCCTGCTGGCGGAAGATTAAGTCTGGCAGGCGCCAACGGCACGCGGACTACGCAGACGACGCGGAGGACGCGGACCAATTGAGATGCTAAGGATCGGCAAATCGAGGCGAGCGGATTGGTAAAGATGGCAAAGTAAATCATGCTACTCTTCATTGGCGGCGCGGCCCGCACGGGCAAAGGGATGCTGGTTCGGCGACTGCTCGCCGAGCGACGCGTATCGTTCTTCAGCCTGGACGTGCTGAAGATGGGCCTGACGCGCGGCGTTCCCGAATACGCGATTGATCCCGATGCGGGCGGGCTGGTGGTGGGGGAGCGCCTGTGGCCGCTCGTGCGCGAGATGAGCTTCAATCTGATGGGCGAGGGCGTGGACTACGCCGTCGAGGGTGAGTTGCTGCCGAAGCACGTCGCGGCGTTACAGGGAGCGTATCCGACGCAGATCAGATCGTGCTTTCTCGGCTACACCACCATCACGCCGGAACGGAAGCTGCACGATATCCGAACCTACGCCGGCCATCCCAACGATTGGTCGAGCGACTGCTCAGACCGGGAGTTGCTGGAGATCATCGCCAAGATGATCGAGTTCAGCCGCTATTTAAAGGAAGAATGCGCCGCGCATCATCTGCCCTATTTCGACACATCGGACCAGTTCATGGCGACGCTGGATCGGGTTGCGGCGTATCTTTGTGCAGAGTGACACGTCAGACAAGAAATGGACAAAACGGAATTCGTCACCATCGGCCAGGCGCGGGCCTTCCTGACCGACTATCTCGGCAGCGAACCCACCGACCTGACGCTCGTCGGGGAAGGCGCGTGGTCGCGCTGTTTCGGCTTTCGGCGGGGCGCCGCGGAGCTGGTGATCCGCTTCGGCAAGTACGGGGATGATTTTCGGAAAGATCAGCTTGCGGCCGCCTACGCCACGCCCGATTTGCCGATCCCCCCCGTGCGCGATGTCGGGCCAGCTTTCGACGGCTACTTCGCCATCTCCAGGCGCGGCCACGGCGTCCCGCTGGAAAGTCTCAGCGCGACAGAGTGGCTTGCGGCTGTCCCTTCGGTCGTGGCGGCCCTCGAAGCCATGCGCACGGCGGATTTGGCTGCCACTTCTGGCTTCGGCGGTTGGGATGCTGACGGCCGAGCGTCGCGCGCCAGTTGGTCAAGCCATCTGTTGGCCGTTGGCGACGACACACCCGAGCGCCGCACCTTCGGTTGGCGGGAGCGGCTGGCGGCTTCACCCGAGGGCGACGCGGCGTTTAGATGGGGCTTTGCGCTGCTCAAGGATTTGGCAAGCGATGCGGTCCCCCGCTGCCTGCTACACTGCGATCTGATCAACCGCAATGTCCTGGTGGAGGATGCGCGGATTTCAGCAGTTTTCGACTGGGGCTGCTCGCTCTACGGCGATCACCTGTACGACTTGGCGTGGTTCGAGTTTTGGGCGCCCTGGATGCCCCAACTGGACGTGCGCACCCTGAGATCGGAGCTTGAGCGGCGCTGGCGTGAAGTGGGCTATGCGCCCGCAGACAAAGCGGCCAGATTGACGGCGTGCTATCTCCACATCGGGCTGGATCACCTGGCGTACAATGCCTACCTCGGCGACTGGCCGGCTGGAGCGGCGGTTGCGGAGCGGATGCGGGCGCTGGTGGGGGGAAGCTGAACGAGCCAGCGCGTATGTGCTGGCGAGCCGAGTCATAGAGAGGAGCACCAAATTGTCTACTTGGGCGAAGGGCGTTGGAGAATCGCCAACAAGAACTCTCCGGTTCACGAAGCAGTACGGTTTCCGCAAAGCGCTCAACGAGCGTGTCCACGCTTATCTGCGCGATAACGGCATCCCCGCGCGCGATCTGCCGGCCATGTATCTCAAGACGGCGGTCGCGCTGGCCTGGTGGCTGGGCGCCTACCTGCTCTTGCTGCTGGGCAATTTCCCGCCAGCGGTCAACATCGTCTTGTGTGTGGTGTGGGCGATGGCGATCGCCTCGATCGGCTTCAACGTCATGCACGACGCCAATCACGGCGGCTACTCCGACAACCCACGCGTCAACAAGCTCGTCAGCCTCAGCGCCGAGATGCTGGGCATGAGCGGGTTCCGCTGGCGCACCAAGCACAACGTGTGGCATCACACCTACACCAACATCGCCGGCTACGATGACGATGTCGAGGCGTTCGGCTTCCTGCGCCTCACGCCCCGCGCGGCGTGGAAGCCGCTGTACAAGGCGCAGGCCTGGTACTTCCCGCTGGTCTACAGCTTCATCGGCTTCGACTTCATCATGCGCGACCTCATGATGGCGTTGGCCGGCAAGTCCGATGCGAATCACGTGTACCCGGCGATGGGCGCGGCGGACAAGGTCATATTCTGGGCCGGCAAGCTGTTTTTCTTCATGATCATGTTTGCGCTGCCGCTGCTGGTCTACCCCTGGTGGCAAGTGTTGATTGGCGTCTTGATCGTGATGCTGACGCTCGGCCTGGTCATGGGCATCGTCTTTCAGCTCGCACACATCAGCGGCGCCGCGGCATTCCCGGCGCCGGTCGGCAGCCCGCCGCACATCGAAGATGAGTGGGCCAGACACCAGGTCGAGACGACCGTGGACTTCGCGCCGCGCAACCGCCTACTGAACTGGTACATCGGCGGGCTGGGCTTCCAGATCGAGCATCACCTGCTGCCGCACATCTGCCACCTGAACTACCCGCGGCTTGCGCCGATCGTGGCCGCGACGTGCAAGGAGTTCGGCATCCGCTACAACTGCCATGCCACGTGGCGCGCGGCGTTCGCCGACCATTGGCGCGAATTGCGTCTCCTGGGGCGCCGACCCGAACCGGCCGCCGGCTGATGTGAACCGCCGGCGCGGCCGATATGTTGGCCGCGCCGGCGCTGAGTACTGTCAATGAGAAGGAGACATATGTCACGAGCCGCTGACTACACTATCAAAGGGTTTCTGTACCAATTCAATAAAACGTTGCTTGAGATACTAAATTCTCCTGATGGCAGCAACATCACGGTGGAAGGAATCGTCGAAGATGTAGAGGTCGAGACCCCCCCAGTGATGACGGCAATCCAGTGCAAGTATCACGAAGCAAGCGAGACATTCACGCTAAGCAGTATCTTCAAACCTTTGCTCCAGATGATGTATCATTTCCACGCAAACCCTGGCGCAAACATACGTTACATTCTGTTCGCTCATTATCCGAGCGTAACCGAAATACCCCAAATCGAGAAAGCCGAATTCGAAGCTGCTCTTGCTTCGGAGAACAAGGACCTCCAGCAATACACTGCGACGTTACGTGGAAGCGTTGACCTTAATGCGTTCCATACCAGATTCGCCATAGAATTCGGTCCCCCCTTTGAAACCCTGGTAACTCAGGTATGTTCGGAACTCAAAAAGAGTGGGATTCCTGAGGGCGACATTGACACGCTGGCGTATCCAAATGCAATCCACATGATTGCCGGTCTCAGCGTGAAGCACGATCCCAAGGAACGCAACATAACCAGGCAGCAGTTCCTTGAGCAGCTCAAGGGCATACGCAAAACGGCGATTTCCCGTTGGACAATGGCCCTTCATACGCGCAAACAGTTACTTGATGCTCGGCGTAAACAGCTCAAGACTCATCTCGACAAGAATTCCCGTCTTCGTTATCTCTTGGTTGATTCCAAGAGCTTAGATGATTACGCTGCAGAAATCGTTCTTTTTGTGAGTGATTACCTTGACAAGTATCACTCCAAGCCTCCGCACATCAGTACACCTGTGCTGTGCCTATGCACTTCGAATGATGGTTTTCGAGATATTCAATACCGTCTATACATGAAGGGAATCATCTCGACAGACGGTTACGTCGGAGAGCACTTTGAAGAATCGAGGTTCTTTCGAGAGCCGTTCTCCCGCAAGGCCACCGGAGGCGCGATGGAACGTGAATTCTCGCTGAGGCTGCTTCGCTGGGAAGACCACGGTACCGTGCTGAATAATCGCAAGTGTGATGATCTGTTTATCATCGGGGAACCTGATTGCGCGTCACTTGACACGGTTGATGTGAATATCGAGCATCTAGCGGCGTCCTCGCTCAAGGAAGTCAAGTACGTCATGGGGGTCAGCAATGTCTACGAATAGAATCGGTCAGGTTGTGTCCTGTGCGCCAGAAGCCATCGTCGTAGTTGTAGATAATCTGAAGGTGTTCGAGGACCACAAAGAAAACCTCCAAGTCGGCCGGTATCTGCGGATCGCCCAGGGTAACAACGACTTCTCGGTAGCTACGATCCGCAACGTCAGAGGAGTAAGTACACAAGATGGAGAGGGTAATCCTGCATGGCAGTTTCAGAGAATGCCAAGCCGTCGGTACTCTCGTCGGTGGCACGACGTTTGAACGAGCCAGCGTTCTTTTACCAGTTCCAACGGAGCCTGCTTTTGCAGCAGACGAAGACACGCTAGACAAGCTGTTTGCTGAGGCAGCCGACTACCAGTTTCCGCTCGGACAGCTTTCACTCAACAAGTCCAAAGCATTCAAGGTTAACGGGGACCGCTTCTTCAGCAAGCACATTGCCATTGTGGGATCAACCGGCTCGGACAAGTCATGCACCGTGGCCCGGATCCTTCACGATATCGTTGGCGTGGCTGCTCGAAAGAACGACAACCGCGGAAAACAGAATAATTCGCACATCGTCATATTCGATATCCACGATGAATACAGCGCGGCGTTCGCTCTACTCGAAGACCAATCCTTCACCTTGAATAGGCTAGACATAGACACCCTCTGTCTCCCTTACTGGCTGATGAACTCAGAGGAACTGGAGAGCATGTTTATCGAAAGTAATGAGGAGAATTCGCACAATCAAGTCAGCCAGTTTAAGCAGGCCGTTATTCTGAACAAGGAACGCCACAACCCCAAAGTAAAGGAAATGACCTACGATACACCAGTCTACTTCTCTATCGAGGAGGTACATCGATACATTGAGAACATGAATCGAGAGATAATCGGACGTCTTGATGGGGAAAATAGACCGAAGCTCGTAGATGGTACCCTTATTGACGACCGCAGAGATCATTACTTCGACAAGCTATGTACGTTTGTCCCCCAATCGACGGCAAATGCTACAAAGGCGACGAATGGGCCATTCAATGGTGAATTCAACCGATTCGTATCGCGCTTGGAAACGAAGTTAGCGGACAAGCGCTTACGTTTCTTGCTTCATCCATCGAAAGCCGACGGCAGTCCCTTTCAGACCGCTGACTTCGAGGAGATTATGAAGCAGTTCCTTGGCTATCTGAATAAGGCGAACGTAACCATCGTCGACCTCAGCGGCATCCCGTTTGAGGTGCTTAGCATCACGGTAAGTCTTGTCTCTCGTCTAATCTTTGACTTTTGCTTCCACTATTCCAAGTTGCGCCACGAGCACGACACCCTTAATGATGTGCCCGTCATGATCGTCTGTGAGGAAGCGCATAACTACATTCCGCAGAGGGACGACGCAGCTTATCGCTCATCTAGGAAATCACTGGAGCGTGTGGCAAAGGAGGGGCGGAAGTATGGTCTCAGCCTCATGGTTGTGAGTCAGAGACCCTCTGAGGTCTCGGAGACCATCTTCGCGCAATGCAACAATTTCCTTGCTCTGCGTCTGACTAACAATGCCGACCAAAACTATGTCAAGAGACTGTTCCCGGATAACTCAAACGGCATTACAGAGATTTTGCCGAACCTCGCACCAGGTGAATGCGTGGTCGTTGGTGACGCCGTGTTGCTTCCGGCGGTAGTGCAAATGCCTTTGCCTTGTCCTGAACCGCATTCACAGAGTGTTCTGGTACATCAGGAATGGAAGCAACCGTGGAGGGATATTGCCTTTTCTGATATCATAAGCCGGTGGAGAAAGGAATAACCAATACCCAACACTCGAATTGGCATCCGACGTAACCCCGGAGGATTCGCCCATGACCATCACCATCCAACAAGCCGTCAACGCCATTACCGCGTTAACCTCTGGCACAACCGTATCTGGCTTTGAACCAGAACGCCGGCCAAGAAGCACGCTATAGGCGACAAGAGTCTCGGCAACCGTTGCGCAGTCGCCCTGCAGCGGCTGAACACAACCAACAGAGGTTGGCTTGGCTTTGGTGGCAGCGGTTTTCAACCGCCGGATGTACCAATGCCAAATCAGAGAGGCACAGATACTCGTCATGAAACGTCTGAAAATCGCCACTCTGGACAAAGGCTGGCACAACAAGGACGAAGTGCTGCTCCACGCCGCGTTCCAGTTGCTCGCCAACTTCGTGGAGAAGGAACAACCGGACAAAATCGTTGGAGATCAGCGCAACCTGCATCGGCTGATCGAGATCAGGGGCTTTTTGTGGACGTGAAGAAGGAATCGTGAGATGTTTGCCGTAGACCAGGTTCTTGTGGGTGATTGCCGAGAGATACTGCGGGATTTTCCAGGCGATATCGTTTCGGCCTGCATCACCGACCCGCCCTACAACTATGAGTTTATCGGTCATAAGTGGGATGCCGACGAAATCGAGCGGCGCTTGGATCGCATTCAAGACAGCAAGACACTGGTCAAGAATATCCCCTATGGCAGTGGTTTGGCCGGCGGGGTTCGCAATGCCCGGTGGTACGAAAGAGTCAGAAACAACAACCAGGAGTATCAACAGTGGTGCTTTGAGTGGGCAACCGAGGTCTTCCGGGTGTGTAAACCTGGCGCGATAGTAGCGGCCTTCAACAGCGCCCGTACCATGGCCCATCTTCAGATCGCGCTCGAACGCGCAGGCTTCTATGCGCGTGATTGTCTTGTCTATCGAAGATCCAGTGGCATCCCAAAAGGATTGAATATCGCCAGCCAGATGAAGAAGAAAGGCTCACCAGATTGGAAAAACTGGGAAGGCTGGCACAGTTGCCTGAGAAGTGAATGGGAGGCGATCGTAGTCGTTCAAAAACCCCTGGTGACGAACTATCTTGAGACCTTGAGTCAATACGGCGTGGGGCTTTTTCGCGCAACGAACGAAGATGGATCTTTTCAGTCGAATATCCTTGAGGATATCCCGCGGGAGAAAAATGGCGACTATAACGTCCACTGCACAGTAAAACCGTTGGCATTGATGGAGAAGCTCATCAACCTTTTCGTGCCGCCGAGCAACGAGCACATCGTGCTCGATCCCTTTGCCGGTTCCGGGACAACCCTGGTTGCCGCAAAGAAACTGGGACGCAGCTTCATCGGCATCGAAATCGTGCCTGAGTACATTGACATCATCAAGACTCGACTGACAGAGACCGAAGCAGGTGTGAAATCTGCTCCTCCGGCTATCGAAAAACCTTATACCCTGACGCTTTGGCCCGCAGGAAATCTTTGAGATCGAAACCGGTTTGCGCATGCACAAAGCTGTAAGTGGCGTCACCCGTGAGTACGGTCCAACCACCTGTGGCACAGGCGGTGATCGCAGCCGGCAGACTGTCCTCACGCACGACCAATAGAATCGGCTCGAACCCTTCTCGTCGCAGGAGGGAGCCATACGCCTTGAATTTCTTCAGCGTGCCTGAATCGCCTGAGCCGATCCGATATTTGGTATCAATCGCGTAAGCGCCGACAATCAGATCGCATGGCTCATCCGCGCCGAAACGAATGGCGGTCCTGAAATCCTGACGAGAAAGCCGAAAGATCTCGACGACGAGACGTTGCCAGCACATGCCTAACTCGCGCCCCCAGTACTGCCGGTTTTCTCGCTTCAACTCTGGGGTGATGCCGAACACGTCCATCAGCAGGTCAGTGTCGTTATTTTCTGCAGTGTACGCTTTTGCCGTGAATGACGCCTTATACAAACCGAGGATATCGTGCAGTGTATTGGTCGGGAGGTCAGCTTCAGTCATTTGCACCTTCCAGGCACTCGCTCAGCGTGACGTTCAGGGCTTCGGCGATGCGATTTGCGTTCAACAGCGTGATATTGCGCTCGCCTCTCTCGACAGCGCCTATGTAGCAAATACTCTGTTTATGTCCATACGGTACATTAAACACGAATGATGACTATTTGGCGACAGACTATTAGTAGCATACTGATTCCTACCTGAAGGAGGCAACCATGTACCAAACCGACCTGTACGAAGGCATGATCGCCGAAACCGTGACCATCCCCGGCGCGGGCGGCGATCTCATCAACGCGTATTTCGCGCGGCCGCTGGGGCCAGGCCCGCACCCTGGCATGGTCATCATCCACCACATGCCCGGCTGGGATGAGTGGTATCGCGAGGCCACGCGCAAGTTCGCGCACCACGGCTACGCGGCGCTCTCGCCCAACCTCTACTTCCGCGCCGGCCATGGCACGCCGGAAGATGTGGCGGCCAAGGTGCGCGGGCAGGGCGGCGTCCCCGATGACCAGGTGTTGGGCGACCTGGCGGGCGCGCTCGCCCATCTGCGCGCGCTGCCCTATGTCAGCGACAAGATCGGCGTCTTCGGCACCTGTTCGGGCGGACGCCATGCCGTGCTCGCCGCGTCGCGCATCCAGGGCTTCGACGCGGTCGTGGATTGCTGGGGTGGGCGGGTCGTGATGAGCAAAGAAGAACTGACCCCCCGGCAGCCGGTCGCGCCGATTGACTACACCGCCGACCTCGCCTGCCCCATTCTGGGTATCTTCGGCGCAGAAGATCGCAGCCCCACGCCCGAACAGGTGGCGATCCACGAGCAGGCGCTCAAGGCGCACGGCAAGACCTACGAGTTCCACATATATCCGAACGCCGGCCACGGCTTCTTCTACCACAACCGGCCGGCCTATCGGCAGGAGCAAGCGGTGGATGGGTGGGAGAAGATTTTCACGTTTCTGGAAAAGCACCTCGGATAGGCGTGAAGCGTGAAACGTGAGGCAGCGACCATGTTTTTCACGTTTCATGCATCACGTATCACGGGCCAACAGGGAGGGTGGCACTATGTGCACCATGATCGCCCAACAAATCGCCATCAACGGCAGCGGCAAGGGGACGGCCGGCTGGTTCAACGTGCGGCAGGCCAACGTCTCGTATGACCATCCGTTCAGCGTGCCGTTCGAACACGCGCTGAACATTGACTTCGTGAACGAGGCCCAGGGGCCGGGTGCGCGGGTCGCCGTGGAGCTGAGCGCCGAATCGGCGCGGGCGCTGGTCGAGACGATCCTGGCCGTATTGGAGCGCGCCGAGGCGGGCGGTTTCCTGGAAGAAACCGCGCCATGAACATCCTCACTTGCAACATCCGCTATTTCGGCGCGAAGGACGGCGAAAACGCCTGGCCCTATCGCAAAGAGCTGTGCGCCGAGGTCATCCGCTCCCGCAGCCCCCACGTGATCTGCTTCCAGGAGATGTGGGCCGAGCAGTTCGACGACCTGGCGGGGGCGTTCGGGGACTTCGCGAGCTTCGCCATGGCCGACGAGCCGACCAATCGCCGGCCCATGAACGCGATCTTCTACCGCCGCGATGCCTTTCGCCGGGTCTCGGCTGGCGGCTACTGGCTGTCGGAGACGCCGCACGTACCAGGCTCGCGCTCGTGGGCCAGCGCGTGCGTGCGGCTGGCGAACTGGGTGCGGCTGGAAGATCGAGCGACCGGCGCCGAGTTCCGCGTGGTCAACACCCACCTGGATCACGTCAGCCAGCTCGCCCGCGAGCACCAGGCGCGGCTGATCGTCGAGGACGCGGCCGCCTACCCCGACAGCTACCCGCAACTCCTCACCGGCGACATGAACTGCGACCGGACCAACCCGGCCATCGCCGTCTTCCGCGCCGGCGGCTGGGCCGACACCTACGCGGCGATCCACGGCACGGAAGACCCCGGCCACACCTTCCACGCCTTCCAGGGGCCGAGCCACGTGTCGGACATCGGCAAGATGGACTGGGTCTTCAGACGCGGCGATGTCAGCGTCACGGCCGCCGAGGTCATCGCCGATGCACAGGACGGTCGCTTCCCCAGCGACCACTACTTCGTCGGCGCGACGGTCACGATCGCC
>Ga0172375_10003709_pt1 | contig 23022 bp, 17 predicted proteins | sample LakKiv1m_FD_114537 | JGI IMG/M metagenome (GOLD analysis project Ga0172375, IMG submission 114537) | Freshwater microbial communities from Kabuno Bay, South-Kivu, Congo - kab_092012_11.1m | ecosystem: Environmental > Aquatic > Freshwater > Lake | place: Democratic Republic of the Congo... | reverse complement strand
TTATGGTATGGCCGGTCGCTAATTAAGGCCTGGTAGACATCGGCAATAGCAATTACCCTTGCGCCAAGCGGAATATCTTCCCCCTTAATCCCGCTCGGGTATCCCTTCCCGTCCCAGCGTTCATGGTGATAAAAAATAAAGGGAATCAATCCATGCAAAAACTGAATGGGCCTGATAATATCAGCCCCAATCTGAGGATGTTTTTTAATTTCATCGAACTCTTTTTTACTTAGCTTCCCTTTTTTAAGCAGGATATTCTCACTTATGCCGATTTTGCCTAAATCATGCAGCATTGCAGCCTGTTTAATCAATTCAATTTCTTCATTAGGCAAATTTAGCCCTTTGGCAATTTCGGTAGCAAAATGGACTGTATTCTCAACATGTTCACCAGTATAGTGATCTTTTAATTCCAGGGTTTTAGCAAAAGCAAAAATAGATTCGTTTAAACCCTGTTTCGATTGCTTGTTTAGTTTATCTATAGTCTTTTTTAAGCTCCTTACACCAACCACCTTAGATAGTTTTTCTATCCCTTTTTTAATGGTGCTTTTAATGTCCAGCGCGGAATAAACACGGTTTCCTCCGCTTTCTTTTACTTTATTAAGCACTTTGTTAGCCAAATTCACTAAATCCATGCCATTCTTAGCCCTGTCTTCGGGGAAAGAAACCACGGATATGCTAATTTTCAATTTGACCAGATGTTTCTTATTGCCGTAATTAATGAAATTAAGGGCTTCCAGAAGCCTCTGGGCCATATTGAAAGCTGCTACCCGGTCTAATCTCGGCGAAATAATAATAAATTCTTCCCCGCTATAACGGATAAGGACATCATAGCGCCTAACCATGCGCTTAAGCTCTTTGGACAGCTGCTTTAGAACCAGGTCGCCGAAAGCAATCCCGTAGACGTCATTTATCGATTTGAAATAATCGATATCCAGCATAATGATCGCCAAATTCTGGGCATACCTCCCCGATTGGTGAAACTCAGCTTCAATAACTTCTTGAAGGTAGCGGTAATTATATAAACCAGTATGCGGATCAATTAGTGAAACGCTTTTTAATTTTTCATTAATTTTAATCAGCTCGGTATTTAACTTACTTTTCTCTAATTCCGAATTTTTATAGCGGACTGTTTCCTGTAAAAGCTCCTGGGTCCTTTCAGCTACCAACTGTTCTAAATGGTTGCGGTAATGCTGTAATTCTTCGTCGACTTTTTTCTTCTGCGTAATATCAACGTTTATTTCAGCAACTAGCCATTCCCCATCTTCATTCTGAAATGGTATTGTAGTAACCTGAATGGGCCGGTTTCCCTCTTTTTGTAGAACTTCTTCGCTGACCACGGTTTTTTTAATCCTAAAAGCTTCATCTATTGCGCAGCCTGGACAGGGGCTTTTACGGCCCATAAAATATTCGAAACATTTCCTGCCTTGCCATTCTCCGTAGGTGCCTGCCCAGCCAGGATTTATATAACGTATATTATAATCCTGATCGATAATATCTAAACCTGTTTTAGTTGCCCCTAAAATAAATTCGATCTGTTTATTCAGGGAATTTGCCTTTTTTTCAGCTTCCTTTCTTATCTCTATTTCCGTTTCCAGGCTTTTAGTGCGGTCCTCAACCAGTGTTTCTAATTTGTCCCGGTAAAGTTTCAGTTCAACTTCATTTTCCTTTTTTTCGGTAATATCGCGGTTACTTGCCCTGCGCCCGATAAGTTTACCTTCAGAATTAAAAATAGCTACGCATACATGGCTTATCCAGTGGATTTTTCTTTGCTTATCAATAATCCTGAACTCAAGTTCCAGCTTGGAATCACTCTTGAGCGCTTTTTTGGCCTCTTCCCTCACAAAACCGGCATCATCCGGATGGATTATCTTTTCAATTAAAGAGGAGTCTTCGATAAATTCTTCGCGGGAAAACCCGGTAATTCTTTGGCAGGAAGGAGACATGTAAATCATATTATTGTCTGTTCCTTGCCAATATTCCCAATCATAAGTAAATTCCGCGATTGTCCGGAATTTTTCTTCATTAATCCGCAGTTTTTCCTGGGCCAGCTTAAAATCGGTAACATCCCTAAAACTCCAAACTCGCCCTACGACAACACCTTCAATCTTTTGCGGCTGTGAATACCTTTCCATTATCCGGCCGTCTTTAAACTTAAACATATCAAAAGATGTTTCCTCTAAATGTTCGTATAAATACTGTATCTTGCTTAAAAACTCTTTATAGCTATCTACTTGTTTGGCGGAAAATTCAAGCCATTCCCTATCATTCTTTCCTTCAATCAATTTATTCGGGAACTTCCATAGATCCAGGAATTTCTGGTTATAACTAGTCACCTTGCCCTTAAGGTCAACTACCAATATTGCGTCACAAGTTGATTCCAAGGTAGCATTTTGCAGTGAAACCAGCTGCCTGATATCTTTATCGACTTCCATCCGCTTAGTGATGTCTTTAAAATTTCCGATTAGGCATAATTTTCCGTCGAAATTAAGCATCGAAACAGTTATGTCGGCGTAAAAAACAGACCCATCCTTTTTCTTAATCGGCACATTTTCTGAAACCGCTATTTCTTTTTTCACCAACTGGTCAAACTGTTCCAAAGTCCAGGGGATAACTTCAGGAGGATGAATATCATTTATACTGAAATTATCCATTTCCTTAGGAGAATAACCCAACATCTTGCAAAAAGCCTTATTAAATAAGAGGAATTTTTTTGTATCTATATCAACTATGACCAGCCCTTCGGAGATATCTTCAAAAAGCGCCCTGAATTTAGCTTCCGATTCTTTTAACCCCGATTCAACCAACCTTCTTTCGGCTATCTCTTTTCGTAATTCTTCATTTAGGCTGGTTAATTCTGCCGTCCTGACCTTAACCCTTAATTCAAGTTCAGCCCTGATATCTTTAATCCTTTCGTCTTCTTTCTTCCTAAGGGTGATATCCCTGGCAATGCCAGTTGTGCCGATTACCTTGCCTTGATCGTCGAAAATAGGCGTTTTAATTGTTTCAATCCATTGAATCTTGCCTTCGCTATCGGCTATTCTCTCTTCGACAATCTTCCTTTTTTTACTCCTGACTACCTCCAGGTCATCCGCAATGTAGCTTTCCGCCAAGTCTTTAGGCCAAATTTCCAGATCGGTTTTTCCGATTATTTCTTCGGGCCTATAACCGCAGCTTCTGGCAAAACGATCATTAACCATAATAAATCTGCTTTGGTTATCTTTGAGCCAGGCTATGTCTGGAATATTATCCAGCATTGCCTTTTGCTGTAGTTCGATATTACGCAGCTCTGTAGGTTTTTTGATTTTATTCTCGTTTTCAAACATGGCTTGAAAATAGAAAAAGGCAGCCGCTCGTACCGAGCGGATACCTTTTCATTTTGTTTTCTAGAATAATAAATTGCGAGCTTCTAAGCCCATAATTTTAGTATTCCCTTTGGTGCGCCAAAGTCATATCCATAAAAGTACGTAAACGCCGCGAACGGGACGGATGCCTGAGCTTTTTTAAAGCTTTGGCCTCTATCTGCCTTACCCTTTCCCTGGTGACCTTAAAAACATTTCCGACTTCTTCTAGCGTCCGGGCAGAGCCATCAAGGATGCCGAACCTTAAAACCAAAATCTTTTTCTCTCTTTCGGTTAAAGTGCTCAAAGCAGAATTCATTTCTTCTTTTAACATTGAGCGAACGGTTTCATTCGCCGGAGAAACTGCTTTCTTATCCTGGATAAAATCACCAAAATGAGTATCACCTTCATCGCCTATAGGCATCTGCAAAGAAATAGGTTCCTGGGCGATCTTTAATATTGATTTTATCTTACCCTGGGGAAAACGCATTTTATGGGCTATCTCTTCAGGCGTAGGTTCCCTGCCGTTCTTTTGAACAAATACTCTCGAAAAACGGATTATCTTATTAATAGTTTCAGTCATATGCACGGGAATCCTGATGGTGCGCGCCTGGTCGGCAATAGAACGCGTAATCGCCTGGCGAATCCACCAGGTAGCATAGGTTGAGAACTTATAACCCCTCTTGTATTCGAACTTTTCAACAGCCCGCATTAAACCGATATTTCCTTCCTGAATCAAATCCAAAAAGGATAATCCGCGGTTAGTATATTTCTTGGCAATACTGACCACCAGCCTTAAATTAGCTTCGACTAATTTTTTCTTTGTCCGGTTAAATTTAAGGTGGGCAGATTTAATTAATTTTATCTGTTCTTTAATCTTCTTCTGCGGCTCGGCTATTTCTTTTAAGATCTGGCGTTTACGCAGCGGATTGCTTTTGGCAGAACGTTTAAGATAATCCAACTCCCGCATCAAAAGGCTTAGTCTACGCACAGCAGCCTCGATTACCGAAGTTGTGAAATTAAGCTGCAGAATTAAATTAATGGCGACTGAATCACTGCGGGTTTTTTTGATCTTTAGGATAATCCGCTTAAACCTGCCTAAAACATTAGCCTTCTTTATCCTAATATCCTCTTTTACCACTTCTTCCATGTTAATTTTATCTTCGAGGATATTATTAGCTACTACCATAACCTCATTTCTGACAAATTTTGTTACCAGTACGGCCCTTTTAAATTTATCTTCTGCTTCTTCAATTTTTTTAGCCAATTCGATTTCATTTTCACGGCTTAAAAGCGAAATAGAACCCATTTGCTTCAGGTACATCTTGACAGGGTCATCCAGGGGCATAAAACGCTCTTCGCTTTTCAAATGATCTACCAGCATTTCTTCGCGCTGAGGAGCTAGGTTCTGTTTTTCAGCCTGAGCCCTATTGGCCGAAAGCCCGGCGTCTTCTTCGCCTTCGACTACCTGTATATCTTCATTGCCTAATAATTCAAAAAGATGATCTATCGCCACCGTACTTGAAAGGTCATCAGGCAAAAGATCGTTTACTTCATCGTAAGTTAAAAAACCTTTTTGTTTGCCGAGGGCAATTAACTTTTCCATATCTTTGCTGGGTTGCTGTTCTTTCCTCTTCATCCTAATCGCCTTTCTTTATTAAATTATGAAATTCCATAATAAGACTGTTTAATTTCTGTTCATCGCCCAAGACCTGCGCGTCATTAATCTCTTTGTGTAAATGTTCCCTCTTTGATTTTAGCCTATCTACTTTTATACGGTTAATGCAATCATTGACCGCTTTTTCTCTATCCTGTCCGTCTAAATCAGGCATAAATATGGTTTCGCAAACAAACTGAGTCGCCTCGTCTTCACTGAAATAGTTCATCAGAAAATTAGGCTGGATATTTTTACCCTGAACAGCCATTTCCTGAATAGCCGAAACAACTTTCGCAGTGCGCTCATCCTGAAAATCGGAAAGCGAAAGTTCCTGCATGATTTTCTCGATCAGGTCTTTTTCTTCCAGCATGAATTTAACCAAAAGTTTTTCGGCCGGGTTAATTTCAACCTTCTTTTTCTTAAAAACCGGGTTCACGGCTTCGGAATTTTGTAAGGGCTTAATCTTATTAAGTTCTTCTACGATATGGCGTTCGGGTATCTTTATTGCTTCCGCTAGTTTTTTTGTATATTCGCATTTAAGTATGGCGTTATCGAATTTATTAATTGTAGAAAGCATTTCCGCTGCAATTTTACTTTTCCCGTGCGCATCATTGATATCGTGCCGGCTTTTTAAAAGGCCAAGCTTATAATCAAAAAAACTTAAAGATTGATCGATTTTTGTTTTCAAACCGCCTGGACCCAATTTTCTTACCAAAACATCCGGATCCAGGCCCTGAGGAAGCGGGGCTACCCTTACATTTATCCCTTCATCAATAAGGATATCCAGGCTTCTTAAGGTTGCCATTTCCCCCGCCTGATCACCGTCAAAAATCATTACCACATTATTAGTATAACGCTTTAACAATTTAATCTGCTCGACTGTCAAGGCTGTGCCTTGCGAGGCGACAATATTTTTTATTCCTTCCTGGTAAGGAATTATAAAATCAAGATAACCCTCGACGATTACAGCGCAATCCGAATCGCGGATAAAATCTTTAGAAAGATTAAGCCCAAATAAGTTTTTACCTTTGGTATAAACCGGAGTTTCCGGAGAATTTACGTATTTTGGCAAAGAGTCATCAAGCACCCGTGCTCCGAACCCGATTACCCGGCTGCGGGCATCAAAGATCGGAAAGATTATCCGGCTACGGAACCGGTCGTAATAGCCGCCGCCATCCTTAATTAAAACTAGACCGGCATTTTCAACAAGCGAAAGAGGAACGCCTTTGCCTCTTAAAAAGTTAATCAGATTATCCCAACCGCTAGATGCAAGACCCAAGTGGAATTCTTTAATCGTTTCCTGCCTGATTCCTCTTTTTAGCAGGTAATTGCGGCTTAAAGCTCCTGAGGGTGCGGTAAGGTTATTTTCAAAAAAACCTAGCGCTAATTCATTAATTTTGTATAATTTATTACTTAAGCTTTCAGCTTTTACGCTTTCGGGATTCTCTCTCTGAGGCAGGATAACTCCGGCTTTTTTGGCTAATATCTCTACTGCCTCGGGAAAATCCATCCTTTCATGGCGCATCAAAAATTTAAATGCGTTCCCTGATTCACCGCAGCCAAAACAATGGTAGATCTGCCTATCTGCCGAAACCATAAAAGATGCGGTTTTTTCATGATGAAACGGGCAATTGGCCTTAAAATTCCGGCCGGATTTTTTAAGCGTCAAATAACCGGATATAACTTCGACTATATCAACCCGGTTTAAAATATCTTCTAGTATGTTTTCGGGAATTCTTCCAATCATTTATTTTCTTTTTATTCTTGTAAAACCCGAACAGCCGATAATATTAAATTCTTCCTTGGCAGATTTTTCGATATTATCCAAAAGAAGGTTTAAACCCAGAGTATCCGACGAAATATGGCCTGCGATTACAACATTCAAGTTTGCTTCCCTGGCTTTTTTTAAATGCTCTTCACTCAAATGCATAGAAACAAGAGTCCTAATGCCCGCTTTATACAGTTTGCCAAAAACATCTTTTGAACCCTCAGTTCCGCCGGTCATTTCCAGCAAAATCCTGCCTACCGGTTTATGCAGCGAACCAAGTATAATCCTTGGGCCAGTGTTAAATTTAGAAGCTAGCTGATATTCCGGTATAGTATTTAAGATTTCAATTATATCCTTAACCAGCCGTGGTTTTTTTTGTTTAAAAACTGTCTCAAGATAACTGTAAACATGGTTATCAGCCGGAGTATGCATATTCATAAACGGCAGATTAAGTAAGCGCGCCGCATCAACCGGCCTAGTGTGATTCTGAGGTAAAATCCTGCGGCTAACCTCTTGCATCCTATCTTCAAGCAGCCTCAAAGCCGTTTTTTTATTGACCCCAATATTAGTAAGCAAATCGACCTGCAAGCGCATTACTTCGGCTAAGCCAACATAAGATTTTCCTTCAGGATGATGAGCCACGACCAGATCCAAACCTTCCTTCTGACGAAGACGGTCAGCCAGTAAAAGTTCAGCGACTTCGATATCAATTCCAACCATGATCTTGTTAACTTCAGCCATAGGCTGTCCATAAAGTATCGATGAATCCGAATAATCTTTTATTTTAAGCTTATTTTTCCGGGGATCAGCTTGACGGCCGTGATAAACTACACTCTTATAGAAATCGATCAGTTTCATTTGCGGTTAAACCTTTCTATGACCTCGGTCACCGTAGAATTATAATTTTCTTTAGGTGAAAACTTAGAAAAAATGCTGTTCCATAGCCATTGATAAGTATTTGGCGCAATCATAAACGCCCGGCTGCCTAAATAAGAATGTTTTACCGAAGTAGTTAAATAATTTATCGTGGAAATACTTAAGATATAAACTAACAGCCCGACTGCCAAAAAGCTTCTTAATAGACCTAAAATAAGTCCGCCAAATTTGTTGATTTCAGGGACTGCCTCTAATTTTATAAAGTGGTGTAAAGCGTTGCGGATGGCGACAAAACATAGGTATATTAACAGGGCCACAACCATAAAAACTAGAAAATCGGCGAATTCAATCGGCATACCTTTGGGGAATAAACCCTTTTTGATATTGTCTGCCAATCCGGTATAAAAATGCATTGAAATATAAGTAGCAAACAATACCCCTAAAAGTTTAAAAACTTCCACCGCTAAACCCATCTTGGCAGCAACGTAACATACTCTAATTACTAGAATTATAATAACGATATCCAAAAAATTAGTTTGCTGAAAAATTTCCATAATTTTTCCACCTCCTGATTTTAAGGATTTAGGTAAATAAGATTAATAGGGTAGTATTTTATTTTATCCTAAAGTATAACATATGGATAGGGATTGTCAACCCTGCCTATAATTTTTAATAAAAGCGGTATTTAGCCCTTAAACCAGGAAATTGTCCTCTTTAGTCCTTGCTCAAGAGGAACAGCGGGTTTCCAGCCTAAGATCTTTTTGGCCCTTGAGATATCAGGCCGGCGCTTCTGCGGATCATCTTGGGGCAACTGCTTAAAAACCTTCTTGCTGCGGGATCCGGTTAACTTTAGGATAAGGTCAACTAATTCCATAATGGTAAATTCATCAGGATTACCTAAATTCACCGGTAAATTTTCTTTAGAATACATTAAACTCAATAGCCCTTCAACCAAATCGTCTATATAACAAAAACTCCTAGTTTGATTTCCCTTGCCATAAACTGTCAAAGGTTGGTTTTTTAAAGCCTGGTTAATAAAATTAGGGACCACCCTGCCATCATTGTGACGCATCCGGGGGCCGTAGGTATTAAAGATCCGGACGATTTTTGTGTTTAATTTATGCACCCGATGATAGGCCATCGTAAGGGCTTCAGCAAAACGCTTAGATTCATCGTAACAGCCCCTAACCCCAATGGGATTAACATGGCCCCAGTAGGTTTCTTTCTGCGGATGAACTAAAGGGTCGCCGTAAACTTCAGAAGTAGAAAAAAGCATAAAAACGGCTTTCTTTTTTTTAGCCAAGCCTAAAGCATTGTGAGTACCTAAAGAGCCGACTTTTAAGGTTTGAATGGGAAAATCAAGGTAGTCATTAGGCGAGGCTAAAGAAGCGCAATGCAGGATATAATCTAATTTTCCGGTTAGATCTATATAGTTCGAAACATTTTTAATCTCTAAACGAAAATTACTATTCTTTAGAAACGGCTTTATATTTGCCAGATTCCCGGTAATAAAATTATCCAGGCAAATAACAAAATAATTTTCATTAAGCAACCTTTGGCATAAATGCGAGCCGATGAAACCGGCGCCACCGGTAATCAGGATTTTTTTCTTGCGCATTTAAAGCCTTTCTACCTTTTCTTTGTACTTTCCTTTATATACATTTCTGGCATCAAAAATAAATTTTGCGCTTTTTAATAACCTTAGGTAATCAATTCCCGAATGATCAGTGGTTATTATCAAACAATCAAATTCTTTAATCTTTTTATCGCTGAGTTCTACCGACTCTAAATTTAGGCCCTTAAATTTTAGAAAGGGGATGATTGGGTCAGAATAAAAAACTTTTGCCCCGTGTTTTTTCAGGCTATTGATTACATCCAGGCTCGGCGACTTACGTAAATCCTTGATATCTTTTTTATAAGTAACCCCCATAACTAATACCCTTGCCCCTTTTAATTGGCAATTTCTTGACGCCAAAACCTGATTAACCCTTTTTACGACGTATTCCGGCATAAACCTTATAAGATCAGAGGCCAATTTAATAAAACGGGAATGAAAACCAAAGCTCTTCGCCTTCCAATGCAAATATAAAGGATCTTTCGGAATACAGTGGCCTCCCACCCCCGGACCCGGGTAAAAAGGCATAAAACCAAAAGGTTTAGTGCTGGCAGCCTGGATTACTTCCCAGATATCAATTTTCATTTTATGAGCCATCATCGACAGCTCATCAATTAAACCTATATTAATCAGACGAAAGGTGTTTTCAAGTAGCTTAACTGTCTCCGCGGCTCGGGGACTTGATACCGGAACCACCTGCTTAATAATAATCCGGTATATTTCGGTGGCAAGCAAGGTTGCCAAAGGGCTGAGACCACCCATAACTTTAGGTATTTTTTGGACAGGAAATTTTTTATTTCCCGGATCAATCCTTTCAGGAGAGAAACAAAGAAAGAAATCTTTCCCGTGCCTAAACCCATGTCTCTCAAATATCGGCAGAATTTCTTCTTCGGTTGTACCCGGGTAAGTAGTGCTTTCTAAAACAACCAGGGCTTTATTTTTTAAATGCCGGGCTACTTGCTCTACGGCTATTTTAATAAAAGAAATATCGGGAAGGTATCTGCCTTTAAGCGGTGTAGGCACACAGATTAAAATTGCATCAGCGTCTTTTATATCGGAGAAATTCCCACTAGCCTTAAAATTTCCGCCGGAAATTACTTTTTTCAGTTCACCCGTAGATATATCACTGATGTAAGATACCTTATTAGCTATCGCTTTAAGGCGGTCATGGTCTATTTCAATCCCCGTGACTTTGACGCCTTTTTTGGCAAATTCCAGGGCTAAAGGAAAACCTACATAGCCTAAACCTATCACAGCAATTCTAACCCGTTTATTTTTTATTTTTGATCGAAAATCCATCAGGATTTTATTCTCTGCCATATCCGATCCCAATGTAGGTAAAACCTAGCTTTCTAAGAATTTTCGGATCATAAATATTTCTTCCGTCTATAACTAGAGGCTGCTGCATAATTTGCTTTAGTTTTAAAAAATCGATCTCTTTAAACTCATTCCACTCAGTGGCCATAATAAGGCAATCAGACCCTTTAGCTGCCTGATAAGGATTAGAGCAAAAAACAACATCAGCTAAGATTTTTTTTGCCTTTTCCATTGCCTGGGGATCAAAAACTCTGATCTTTGCGCCTTCCTGTTGAAGGGCATTAATTATATCAATACTAGGAGAACTCCTTAAATCATCAGTATTGGGTTTAAAGGAAAGCCCTAAAACTGCTATTGTTTTGTCTTTTACAATCCAAAGCGCTTCTTTTATCTTTTGCAGAACAAAAACTTTCTGTTCTTCGTTGGTATCCCTTACAGATTTTAGGATTTTAAAATCATACCCTAATTTATCGGCGATAGTTATGAAAGCTTCCAGATCTTTTGGAAAACACGAGCCACCATAGCCGATACCCGCATGCAAAAAATATTTGCCGATCCGGTTATCTAAGGACATTCCTTCTGCCACTTCCTTAACATTGGCGCCTACTTTATCGCAAACCCTGGCTACAGCATTAATGAAAGAAATTTTTGTCGCCAGAAACGCATTCGAAGCATGTTTTATTAATTCAGCAGATTTGATATTGGTAACCAGGACCGGCCGGTTTAAAGGACGGTATAACTGCATCATCAGTTGCCTGGCTTTCGGGCTTTCTACACCTACTACTATCCTGTCAGGGCGCATAAAATCATTTATGGCTGAGCCTTCCCGCAAAAACTCAGGGTTTGAAACCACGTCAAATTTATTCTTCTTTTTTAAATAAGTAGCAATTGTCTTCTTGATCCAAGCGCAAGTCTCAACAGGTACTGTAGATTTTTCCACTATCAGACGATAACCATTCATATTTTGGGCAATTACCCTAGCTACCTTTTCTACTCCCGTCAGATCGGCATCTCCATCTTTTAACGACGGGGTGCCAACAGCGATAAAAATTAATTCGCTGGCCTCTACCGCGCGCTTAATGCTCGATGTAAATTTAAGCCGTTTGTTTTTAAGATTATTTGAGATCAGCTCCTCTAAACCCGGCTCAAAAATAGGAACAATTCCCTTTTTTAGATTTTTTATCTTTTTTTCATCATTATCAACACAGATAACCTGGTTCCCCAGCTCGGCAAAGCACGCTCCGCTTACCAAGCCTACATATCCTGAACCGATTATTGAAATATTCATTCTAACCTCCGCTAACCATTATTGTGCTCCGGACTTCTTTTTACTGGTAGTTTGATCGAAACCAAATTCATTTTCAGGAAAAGCCTTGAGCCTAAAGGTTACATATACACTTGAGCCCATATTCTTGGTCCTATCTAAGGTAAGCTCCACTTCCCAACAATGAAGATCACGAGTTAAAGTAAACTGCTGTTCTTGAGAGCCTTTAATCAGATAATCCGTCTTCTTGAAATTATAGCGCTGGTAAACCCCAAACTTCCATTTAGGGCTTAGACGCCAGTCAAAACCGAATGTAATTTCATTTTTACCTTTTCTTTCATAACGCTGGCCAAGTGAAATCGACCTTTCCGGGCCCAAATCAAAAATCAAATCGTAATTTATTAAAGAAAATTTATTATAATTTACATTATCGTGATCCGAATGTTCAAAAGTAGCCTCGCTTTCCAGGCGCATCCAGGAATAAGGCAGAATTTTTAACTTAAAAAGAACGTCGGCAAGCTGACCGGTAAGCTCTTTTCCGGTATTGGTAAGTATGGCATTATCTCCCGTTTTAGGATCCAATACATAATCGGAAGTTATCAAAAAATCTACGAAATCAACACTTTGACCTTTACGTTTGGTCTGTAATTTATTGGAAAGGCTTAATGAAGCAGTATTACCCCGGTTTATAGCGTCAACCGTATCAATCTGTCTTATGTTATTAATAGGGATAGTAGCTGGATGAGTATATAAATAGGCAACACTAGGGGTTATAATATGCCTGAGGCCGTTAATATCGAAATTCATAAAATTACTTTTTAGATCAAAGATGCGGTAAAATTTGGTACTTAAGTCTGCCCCGCTATAAAAGATTGTCCGCACAATTCCGGTCTGACCGTTGGCTCCTCTATCATAAAGGGTCTGTCTGCTGGAAACAAAAGGCTTGAACTGTAGAAAAGCAACTTTCATCGGCCGGGCCAAAGTATTCTTCGTATCAAAGCGGGCGACATTGGTTTCATCGCCCATACCCAAACCTTTCTTATCATAGTTTCCTAATTGAGTCGTATTTTCGAAATAAAGCATGCTTTCGCCCAGCTCTAAACTAGGCAAGGTGTAATTAACTTCCGGCTTTTTTTCTATCTGATCGAACCAGTGGTTGGTCCTCATTTGCAGTAGAATATCCAAACTGGAATAATTAAAAGAGTGGTGAAAAAGGCCGTAGGTTAAAGGCTGGCTATCTTTTTCATATTCCCGGAAAAAATAATCTTTTAGGAAATTACGGGTCAGGTCTTTTTTTCTTCGATCATCGGTAATTTTATAGAATTCGGCGCTAAAATTTGTACGCGGATCGATATCCCATTTGTGCCGCCAGCGCAATAAATCACGGGTATTATTCAATGATTCTCCGCTTATGAAATTTTTAAATTGCTGTTTTTCTTTAGTATAATAATATTTGAAGTCACCTTTACCAAAACCTGTATCGGCATAATTAAGCCCAAAACCCTCTGCCCAACCTAATTTACTCCTGTAATCAAGATAAGCCCTCCCGGTTAGGTTCTCAGTCAAATTCATCCTCCAAATACTCAAAAGGTAAAATCCCCATTCCTTGCTTTTACCCGGTTCAACCTGCACATGCATAATCGGTTCTTTTATCGAATAGTTAAATTTTGGCATATAAATGGTAGGAACGCTTCCAAGGTAAAGCAGGGCCCCTTGGGACTGGATCTTGTCTCCAGGAAAGAGATTGATTCTTTTGGCGGTAAAACGGTAGTGGGGATGGTCCATATTACAGGTCGTAAAAAAACCTCTCCTGGCCACAAATTCAGAATCGTTTACCTTTTCCATATTTTTTGTTTTGCCGAAATATGGATTAGCCCTAAAATTTGCGTTATAGATAATACCGGTTTTATTGCCGAAATCGTAAATTATCTTATCGCCAGTGACTACGCCTTTTTTGTCCTCAAGTTTAGCGTTTCCTTCGGCAATACCCTGCTTAGTCTGCATATTTACCTTTAATTTATTACAGGTCAGTTTCGAGCCCTTATAGATTACCTCGATATTTCCGGTTGCCACAACTTCCCTATTATCGGTCGAGTACTCAACATTATCGCCGTTGATTATAATCGGAGAATCTTTTTGTTCTTCGGAAAAACCTAAACTGGGAATTAAAGTTATAATGAGGGTTAAAATAAAGGCTGGAAGGTAAATTTGCCCGTGGCTTTTATTTGACATTTTTTCCTTGAGGGATTTTTTTATAATCTTCTAAAAACCTGTTTATTCCAAGATCAGTCAAAGGATGCTTAATCAATTGTTCAATGACCGAAAAAGGTATAGTCGCAATATCTGCTCCTAGGCGCGCCGCATTAACTACGTGCATAGGGTTACGCACTGAAGCAACAATGATCTGTGTTTTAAAACTGTAGTTTGAATAAATTTCCTTAATATCTTCAATTAGGTCCATACCTTCCTGAGCTATATCATCAAGCCTTCCGATAAAAGGCGAAACATAAGTGGCGCCACATTTAGCCACCAGCAAGGCCTGGGCTGCGGAAAAACAAAGCGTAACGTTGGTTTTAATCCTTTCAGCTGACAGAATTTTTACAGCTTTAAGACCTTCTTTAGTAAGGGGAACTTTGACGACAATGTTGCTAGCGATTTTGACTAAACTTCTGGCCTCTTTAACCATTTCTTCGGTCTTGACGCTAATTACCTCTGCGCTCACCGGCCCCTCAACTAAACTACATATTTCTTTTAAAACTTCTTCGGGACAACGCCCTTCTTTAGCCATTAAAGAAGGGTTGGTAGTAACTCCGTCGATTAGGCCCAAAGCGGCTGCTTCCTTTATTTCTTTAACATTGGCGGTATCAATAAAAATTCTCATCGTTCTAACCTTTCCTTAACCAGGTATCCGGCGCCGATTATTCCCGCATCAATACCTAATTTAGCCCTATACAACTTTACCCTTTTACCCTGAACGCTCATTGAACGCTTGGCTATCGCCTGCTTTATTCCTGCAAAAAGCGGCCAGCCTGCGCTAGACACCCCTCCGCCGATTACTACCGCATCAAGATTTAATAAATTTATAGCTCCGCTCAAAGCTATGCCCAGTTTTTCCCCCGTTTCATTCCAAAATTTTACCGCTTGGCGGTTATTATTTCTGGCTAAAGAGCTGATTTTTTCAAGAGAAATCCCCGCGCCAAAAATACGAACTGCATTTTTTTTAATCGCATTATTCCCAATATAGGTTTCAATGCAGGCTTCTGAGCCACAACCGCATTTTGGGCCGGTTATATTAATCGGCACATGCCCGAATTCCCCGGCAGCATTATCTTTACCGCGATAAAGCAAATTATTCAGGATGAGGCCGCCTCCAACCCCGGTACCTAAAGTCAGGCAAAGAACATTGCTAAAACCACGGGCTGCGCCTATTTTGCTTTCTGCCAAGCACATCAGCCTGGCATCATTATCAATAAATACTTTTAAGCCTGTTTTTTTCTCCAGGTCTTTTTTAAGGTTAACTTCTTTCCATCCTGGGATATTGGGGAGAAAATGGACAATCCCTTTAAAGGTATCTACCGGGCCGGGGACACCTATTCCCACCCCAAGAATTACATTGTAATCATAACCTAAGTTTAAAATAAAATTGTTTATTGAATAAGCCAAGCCTTGGATCAACTTTTCCTTACTGTTAAAACTCTTTGTGCTAAAAGAGTTTCTGGCTTTAATCTTCAATTTATTATCAAGCAGGGAACATTTTAAATTGGTGCCGCCTAAATCTATACCGACAATATATTTCTTAATCATGTGTGGTATTCTATATTAAAATTCTTAATCTTTCAAGGATTACCTTATAAATTTAGGAAGGAGAAAAACAAACCCGGTTTTTACCGGTTTCCTTGGCAAGATATAAAGCTTGATCGGCCAAATCGATCAACTCTTTCATGTTCGGCGAATTAAAAGGAAAGGTGGAAATGCCGATACTTACAGTTACCTTTAATCTTTCGTCATAAACCTTGATCACCGCCGCCTCAATTGCCTGGCGGATACGCTCAGCAGCAAACTTGGCCTGCTCTCTGTCAGTTTCGGCTAAAACCGCCGAAAGCTCCTCCCCGCCATAACGGCCGGTAAAATCTATCTGCCTGATACTATCGGTAATAATTTTCGAAACTTGCCGCAAGATTCCGTCTCCAACCAAATGGCCGTATCGGTCATTAAATTGCTTGAAATTGTCTATATCAATCATAAGAAAACTTAAAAATAATTTATTCTTTTTCGACCGCTTCAATTCTTCGTGGAACCGCTCAAGAAAATACCTTCGGCAGTAAATCTGCGTCAGCGTATCAGTTATAGTAAGCCCTTGCACTTTTTGATAAAGCAACGCCCTTCTTAAGCCGATTGAAAACTGCTGGGCAAGAATTCCGAATTTTTCTTTATCGCTTTCGTTTATCCTGTCAATAGCTAAGTAACCTGCTACCTGGTCAGAATCGATATTTAAAGGCAAAATAGTATAATCCTTATATTTAATCAAATCCTGGGCATCCTTGATATACCGGCAGTCTCCGATGCCTACGTATTTTTTCAAATTTTTATTAAAAATCGAAAAAACTTTTTCTTCTTCAAGGCTCTGGCAGATATCCTTAGTTAATTCATAAAGCGCTAAGGTATCTTCAAATGTTTTACTAAGCATCGAATTCTCTAAATCTACTTTATTTTTCTCACCGCTTAAATTTTTTAGATCATTCAGCAGGCGGTAATTTTTGTCCTCAAAAGACCCGGTTAAACCATTAAAAATATTGCGCAGCAACATAAACCAGGCCAGGGAAATTATTAAAAACATACTTAAGCTGAACATACTTTATTTCTTCCTTTGGACTTAGCATTGTACATGGCCTTATCGGCTTTTTGGACCAGATCATCTTCGTCTTTAGTATCAATAGGAAGGCTAGCCACTCCGATAGAAACCGTAATATGGGTTTCCTGGCGGCGCAGCACAATATTCTCTACCTGAACCCGCTTCCGCAGGATTTCGGCAATTCCCTGCGCTTTTTGTTTATTTATCCCTGGAAACATAATCAAAAACTCTTCTCCGCCGAAACGGCAGATTAAAGAATCGTATTCGCTTAAAGAAAGCTTCAATAAGCTGGCTATTTTTTTAAGCACGATATCTCCTGCGGTATGGCCAAACTTGTCATTGTATTGTTTAAAAAAATCGATATCAATCATCATTAAAGAAAGGTTCTGGTCAATCCGCAGGCAACGTTTTGATTCTTCTTTAAGCCTATTTATAAAATAAGCCTTGGTAAAAAGCCTAGTCAAGTCGTCGTGAATAGCTAAATCCTGGGTTTTTTGGAAAAGCAGGCTGTTTTCCAGCGCAACCGCTCCGAGATCTGAAACTAAGGAAAGAAAACGCAAATCATCCTGGTTAAATGAGCCCTTTTCCCTGCTTTCCAGCCTCAATAACCCAAGAAGCGAATTATGGCTTATCAAAGGAGAACTAATCAAGGATAAAACCGGCCGCATTTCTGTACAACCTATCGAATCTGAATCAAAACGAAAATCATTTTTTAGGTTTTCGATGATCAACTGGCTGGAATGCCTCAACACCCAGTGATCAAAAATATCCCCTTCTTTAGACATGACTACTAGATCACTGTCATCTTTTATAGAATGGATCAGAATGAGTTTCTGGCATTGGTTATCGACAAGGTAGAAAAGCGCGGTACCTGAACTGTTGGAAATCAAGGAATAAACTGTTGAGCTTAATACCTGAATAACCGCATCAAGCTTTAAACTGCGATTAAGGTCTTCAATTACTTTTTTCAAGTTATTATAACGGATTATCTTAAACCTTAATCCTTCGCCGTATTCCCGGCTTTTTCTGCTCTCAACATTCATGACATTGAGCTCTTCTTCTTTATGTTCAATCTGGGATTGGATCAGGGAGGTTTTGTTTCTGTAAAGATTTAAAAAATAGAAAAAAATCAGTAAATCAATAAGCAGGAAGGTAAATAAGTAGATTAGATTGGTTCTTTGGTTAAAAAAAACAGATTTTATTATCAGAATAGCGATAGCAAGAAGTAATAAGATTGACCAAATCTTTTTGGGGAGGGTATTTTGCCGCATATTCCAAGCTTTTAAGGTTAAAACCTAAAACTTTTAAGCTATGGTTTCTTCCGTAGTTTTGTCAAAAAAATGCACCTTGCTTATATCAAAAACTACGTCCATTTCCTGGTTGACCCGGGGACGGTCATGAGCGCTGACCCTGGCGATAAAGGTATGCTTTCCGGTATTCAGGTAGAGATAAACCTCAGAACCCATCGGTTCAAAAACTTCACAGTTTACCCGGACTATATTTTCCGGCGGGGCCTCAGAAACAAAAAGTTTGTCATAGATATCTTCGGAACGGATACCGAAAATAACTTCCTGCCCGGCATATCCGGCCATTTTTTTAAACATATCTTCGACCAGCTTTACCTGAATTTTACCTTCATCAAAATAAAGCTTGCCTTCTTTCTTAATAATCCTGCCTTGCATAAAATTCATTGGCGGTGAACCGATGAAACCGGCCACAAATTTGTTTCTAGGATGGTCATAAACATCGATGGGTTCGCCTAATTGGGTAATCAGGCCGTCTTTCATTACGGCGATCCGGTCCCCCATTGTCATGGCTTCGACCTGGTCATGGGTAACATAGATAATAGTAGTTTGCAGCCTGATATGCAGCTTATGTATTTCGGTGCGCATCTGAACGCGCATCTTGGCATCAAGGTTGCTCAAAGGCTCGTCAAATAAAAATACCAAAGGTTTTCTTACAATCGCCCTGCCCACAGCAACTCTTTGCCTTTCTCCTCCGGAAAGCTCGCGCGGTTTACGGTTTAATAAACGCTTAATTCCCAAAATCTCCGCAGCTTCATTGACCCTTTGGGTAATTTCAGGCTTGGGTAAATGGCGCAGTCTTAAGCCAAAAGATAAATTTTCAGCTACTGTCATGTGCGGATAGAGGGCGTAATTCTGAAATACCATAGCGATATCCCGGTCTTTGGCAGGCACATCATTGACCATTTTGTCGCCGATATAAATTGATCCGGAACTAATTTCCTCAAGGCCGGCAATCATCCTCAAAGTAGTAGACTTTCCGCAGCCGCTAGGACCTACCAAAACTATGAATTCTTTATTTTCAATACCAAGGTTGACCTTGTTTACCGCCATTACGTTGCCCTGAAATACTTTACAAACATCTCTTAAGCTTACCTGAGCCATTTATACTCCCTTATTTGATTTATAAACTAGTATTATATTAAAATTAGCCGAAATAGTCAAGCAGTTGACTTAGAATATTCTTCATATTTTTACGGTGCACAATCATATCGATGAGCCCATGGTCTAATAAAAACTCTGAACGCTGGAAACCGGCAGGCAATTTCTGCCTGATCGTCTGTTCAATTACCCTGGGCCCGGTAAAACCTATCAAAGCTTTTGGCTCAGCCATAATTATATCCCCTACTGCGGCAAAGGAAGCCATAATCCCAGCCATGGTCGGATTGGTTAACACCGAGATGTAAGGCAATTTTGCCTTTTTTTGATGGCGTGATAACGCTGCACAAGTTTTGGCCATTTGCATAAGACTGTACATACCTTCATACATCCGGGCGCCCCCGCCTGAACCTGAGACGATAATAACAGGAAGTTTATTCTTGGTGGCAAATTCAATGGCTCTGGTAATCTTTTCTCCTACCACCGAACCCATCGAACCCATAATAAACCGGGAATCGGTAACAGCCAAAACAGATTTTTTTGAATTTATTTCCCCTTCTCCGGTCACCGCTGCATCTTTTAAACCGGTTAAATCTTGATCCTGTTTTAATTTATCTTTGTAAGTCTTGGGGCCCTTAAAATCAAGGGGGTCTACCGATACCATATCTTTATCAAATTCATTAAATGAATCTTTATCAAACAGCAGATTGACCCTTTCGTAGGCAGTCAGCCCAAAATGATAGTTGCATTTAGGGCAAACTTTAAAATTCTCCTCAAGGGTTTTATTATAAAGGGTCTCGGAACACTCTTCGCACCTTGTCCAAAGCCCGTCCGGGATTTCTTTTTTCTTCAACCGGACTATAGTATATTTTGGTTTACCGAATAAAGCCATTTTATTCCTTAGTAAATTTATTGATTACCAAGCCAGATAAGACTTTAGGATAAAAATAAGTGGATTTAGGAGGCATTTTATGCCCGCCAAGGGCAACGTTTATAATCTGATCGATTTTGACAGGGTTGAGAAAAAACGCTATTTTTTCCGGGTCAGTATCGACTGCATCCATAAATTCCAGCGGATCCGGGCTATAGGTTATATTCTCAAGGTGATCCAAATCTAGTTTCAGGATATTTCTTAAAACTAGATAGTTCAGGATAGCGACATCAAGCACCCGGTATTCCTTGGGCTTATCACCAATTAATCTATCTAATATTTTTACGTTTTTTAAGCGCAGAAGGAAATATTTCTTGTCTTTATATAAACCTATCAGGTGTTCAGTGAAACCGGCTTTTTCCATCATAAAAAAGAACCTGCCCTTATCTTTTATCTGGTCAACATCAAAATATTCCCGGGCTTTGGAAATAAATTCGTTGATATCAAGCTTATTGTTCAATTTAAGCAAACGGTGGATAGGCATAATCGACAGGCCTCTTGGATCAGTATTAGTAAAATAAGACAGGCAGTAATTAAAATCCTCTTCTCCTGTATACTGATTCCCCAACTTTTGGCGCATAAGGTCCCGGTAAGCACAAGATACTTCATAGCGGTGATGGCCATCGGCAATAAACATATTTTCATCATTCATACTGGATTCAATCAAACGAACTGTTTCCGGGTCATCAATTCGCCATAATTTATGCACAGTTTTTTCATCATCGATTACTTCAATAAAAGAACTTTTTGCTGAAATATGCTTTTGGAAAACCCTCTGAATTATCCGCTGCTTATCAAGAAAAATTATAAATATTGGGCTTAAATTTGCTTTTACCTGAGTAACTAATTTAAATCTGTCCTGTTTTGCGGCATCATGGGTGTTTTCATGGCCGAATACGAAAGAACCGGTATTATCACCCAGCTTAAGCAAAGAGATAAAACCCAAGCGGGTCTTTTTTTCGCCCCGGATAATATAGGTCTGACTATAGAAATAAACAGCGGGATCCTGGTCCTGGATTAAAACCGAATCCTTAAGCCACTGTTTAAATATATTACCTGCATTTTTATATTTATCTTCGGTAGGAGTATCTTTCGATAAAAGGATATGGATAAAGTTATAGGCTGAAAGTTCAAGAAGCTTTTCCCGGCCCGAGGCTGAGATTACGTCATACGGAGGGCAAACAACTTCTTTTAAATCTCCGATCTTATTACGATTATAAACAAATGCCTTAAAAGCTTTGACTTTAGCCATTAGCCAGATATATTAGCATAAAAATTAATAAAAACAACGAAAAACAAACTTTGGCTTGATTTTGCTTAACTTTTGACTACCTGCAGCCCTTACAGCCTTCTTTTGCTTTGGGGCAGAGATTTTGAGCTTTGGAATTATCCGATGAGCTGCTACGCTTCTTATAATCTGTGGCGTAAAACCCCGAACCCTTGAATATAAAACCTGCGGCGCTAGAAATCAATTTTTTTAATTTTTTACCGCATTTAGGGCACTTGGTTTTCGGTTTTTCATTGATACTTTGTAAAACCTCGAACTTGTGTTTGCATGACAAACACTGATATTCATAAGTAGGCATATTATCTTTCCTCGCCGCTTAACCGGGCAAACTCTTCAATTAATTTTCTTTGCTGCGATGTTAATCTTACAGGAATATCAATATTTACTTTTACCAGTTCATCACCAATATCGTGAGAATGCAGATCCGGGATTCCTTTGCCTTTCAAGCGGAAAATCTTACCGCATTGCGTGCCTGGAGGAATTTTCATTGATAAATTACCGCCTAAGGCCGCTACCTGGACTTCACCGCCTAAAACAGCTTTAGGTAAACTTATATTCACCGCTGTAATTATATCATTATTATGCCTTTCAAAGATACTGTGCGGGCGGACCTCAATAATAACATATAAATCCCCTCGGCTATTTACGCCCGCTTCTCCTTCTGCGCGCACACGCAGCTGAGAGTCATTATCCACACCGGCAGGAATCTTTACTTTTATTTTTTTGGTAACTCTGATTTTACCTTCCCCATGGCAAGTTGAACACGGCTGGCTTATTGTCGAACCTTCACCGCCGCAACGCGAACAGGTCTGGGCTAGTTGAAAAAAACCATTCGAAACTACGGTTTTTCCCGCACCTTTACACTGAGGGCAAACAGTCCTTTTTGAACCCGGTTTGGCTCCTGTACCCGAACAGGTCTGGCACGATTCATAACGGGGCACATTAATAACTTTTTCTACGCCAGTGGCGCATTCTTCTAATGAAATATCAACAGCAATCTGTAAATCCCTACCCCGGCGGTGTGGAGATGAACCCCTGGATCCCCTCCCTCCAAAAACATCAAACCCCATATCCCCAAAGATTTCTTCAAATATACTGCCTGAACCCGAGGAACCACCTAAATCCCTAAAGATACTGCTAAAATCCGCCCCCCGGAAGATATCTTCTTGAGCGTAATTCTGATCGATACCAGAATGGCCATAATTATCATAAAGAGAACGTTTCTGTTCATCAGAAATAACCGCATAAGCTTCGGAAATTTCCTTAAATTTTGTTTCCGCCTCTTTTTTTTGTTCAGGCGCAACCCGATCAGGGTGAAATTTAAGCGCCAGCTCACGATAAGCCTTTTTTACATCCTCGAGGCTGGCATTTTTTTGCACCCCTAATATTTCGTAATAATCACGCTTGGTAGACATATTTATTCGGGGACCTTCCCATTTAATTAATAAATAGGAAGGTCCCCGTTTATTTATTTATTTTTACCGTCGCCTTCTTCTTTATATTCGGCGTCGATAATATCTTCATCTTTTTTCGGATCTTGTTTTGGTTCTTCTGGCCCGCCTTGTTCTCTGCCGGCATCTTGACCTGGAGAGGCGTTTTGAGCTTGCTGTTTGGCGCTAGCGGCCTTATAAATCTCTTCGGCAAGCTTATGCGATATTTTAGTTAAATCATCCATCCCTTTCTTGATTCGGTCGATATTTTTATCTTTTACTGC
>Ga0172375_10003708_pt1 | contig 23022 bp, 24 predicted proteins | sample LakKiv1m_FD_114537 | JGI IMG/M metagenome (GOLD analysis project Ga0172375, IMG submission 114537) | Freshwater microbial communities from Kabuno Bay, South-Kivu, Congo - kab_092012_11.1m | ecosystem: Environmental > Aquatic > Freshwater > Lake | place: Democratic Republic of the Congo... | reverse complement strand
CGTACAACGATTTCACGATGTCCCTACACCACGTGTCGGTGGCCTCGCTATGCTTGGCGCTTTAATGACCGGATGGTTACTGGTTGATAACGGAGTCAGGCAACTGTTGGGATTTATGTTACTGGCCGGAATACCTGCCTTTGGTGCGGGGCTGCTTGAAGATGTTACAAAAGAGGTCAGTGTAGGCAAAAGATTGATTGCCACGATGCTAAGTGGGGTGATAGCTTGTTTACTTTTAGGCTACAACCTGAAAACCATAGGCTTTGCGTCATTTGATCCGTTGTTTGCCATTCTGCCTGTATCGGTCGCTTTTACAGCATTTGCTGTTGGCGGAGTAGCCAATGCTGTCAATATCATCGACGGTTTCAACGGATTGGCGAGCGGTGTCCTGGTCATTTGTTTTTCGATATTCGGGATCATGGCATTTAATGTAGGAGATGTTGAACTTTCCATGCTCTGTATGCTGCAAGTCGCAGTAGTGCTGGGTTTTATGGTAGTCAATTATCCATTTGGCAAGATATTCATGGGTGATGGAGGCGCATACCTCATGGGTTTCATGCTTGCCTGGACCGCAGTCATGCTTCACGTTCGCAATGAACAGATATCCGTATGGGCACCTGTTGTGGTGTGCAGTTATCCCATTATTGAAACGCTTTTCAGCATGGTACGGAGATATTGGAAAAGCATCAGCCCGGGTAGTGCCGATTCAGAGCACCTTCACAGTCTCATTAAGCTCAAGATTGTTCGCCGTTACTTCAGTCGGTTGCCGCAATGTTTTAAAAACAGCCTTGTTGCCCCGTTCTGCTGGATGCTTACACTTGCTTCCGCAATACCGGCGATCGTTTTTTATCAGGACACCCGAAAACTTGTTCTGGTGTTTTTATGTGGATGTATTCTGTATGGAGCAATTTACACAGTGCTCGCTATTCTGGAAGATTCAACTGTGGATTCAGCTAAAAAGATGGTAAGGAAAAATGCATAAAATATGAATTGTACAAAACGTCAGTGTAGGGTGGCGATCCGGATATACTTGTGATGAAGAATATAGCTCTGGCTTGATGAATTACTCAAAGAAAGCGAACTAATACAAATATTAAATCAGTATTGCAGTAAAAAATTAAATGTCTCATACTCTTATTATCGAACCTGGGCGCGCAGAACGTCATTATTGGCGAGATATATGGCAATATCGTGAACTATTTTTAGTTCTTGCATGGCGTGATGTTTCAGTGCGCTATAAGCAGACAGTTATCGGTCTTGCATGGGCGCTTATTCAGCCATTGCTAACCATGGTGGTTTTTACAGTGATTTTCAGCAAAGTGGCTAAGTTGCCTGCTGAAGGTACCGCTCCTTACGCACTGATGGTTTATGCCGGTCTTTTGCCATGGCAGTTGTTTGCTTCATCTCTTACTGGTGCGTCCGGTAGCCTCATAGGCAACGCTAATCTCATAAGCAAGGTCTATTTCCCTCGCCTGATTGTCCCCGCATCAGCCGTGGTCGTTGCGTTCGTTGACTTTCTGATCAGTTTTGTCATTCTCATTTGTCTGATGATAGGGTACCAGTTTCTGCCGGGTTGGCAAATCATCACGTTACCATTTTTTATCGTCATGGCTTTCCTTGCAAGTCTGGGTCCTGGATTATGGATTACTGCGCTTAACGTCAAATATCGCGATTTTCGTTACGTCATTCCGTTTATTGTCCAGTTTGGTCTATACATTTCGCCTATAGGTTTCAGTTCGAGCGTGGTTCCTGCCGAGTGGCGTCTGCTTTATTCACTTAATCCTGTGGTAGGCGTTGTTGACGGATTCCGCTGGGCCATACTCGGGGGTGAATCACACCTGTTTTTACCTGGCTTTTTGCTTAGCTGGGGGGTTATTGTTTTCTTTCTCTGGCTTGGTATTCGGCAGTTTCGTAAGATGGAAAAAAATTTTGCAGATCTTATTTAATTATGTCTGATATCGCAATCAAAGTCGAAAATCTCGGCAAGTCCTATATGGTTGGGCACAATGCAGCTCAGGGTGAACGCTATACGGCTTTACGTGACGTTATTGCCCGCAATACCAAAAACCTGGCCCGTAAAACCCGCGACATGTTTCAGGGCAAAGCCATTATTCAGGGCGATGAAATTGAAGAGTTCTGGGCGCTCAAAGACATCAATTTCGAAATCAGGCAAGGCGAGCGAGTCGGTATAATCGGCCGTAACGGGGCTGGTAAATCGACTCTGCTCAAGATTCTCAGCCGTATCACTGAACCTGCCACTGGTCGCATAACTATTAACGGACGGGTCGCCAGTCTGCTTGAAGTCGGCACAGGCTTTCATCCTGAACTGACGGGGAGGGAGAACATTTTCCTGAACGGTGCTATTTTGGGGATGAACCGCAAGGAGATTCAATCGAAGTTCGATGAAATTGTCGATTTCGCCGAAGTGGAAAAATTCCTCGATACTCCGGTCAAGCGCTATTCGTCGGGAATGTATGTTCGTTTAGCTTTTGCCGTTGCCGCACATCTGGAGCCGGAGATTCTCATTGTTGATGAAGTATTGGCGGTGGGAGATGCGCAGTTTCAGAAGAAGTGTTTGGGGAAAATGGAGGAGGTATCCAAAGGAGGAAGAACAGTACTCTTCGTCAGCCATAATATGGCGGCAATCAGCTCTCTTTGCCAAAAAGCAATCCTCCTAAACAATGGAAAACTTTACAAATTTCAATCAACAGACGACGTAATATCTGATTACTACGTTAATCATGAGCTAAAGTCAAATGAGAGAATCAAAATAAAAATTAAACTGGAAAATGATTTAGAATTCTGGCTAAAAGAATCAAAAGCATCTATCATTATTGACAATATAGATATAGAACCGGGTTTTTATATCGATATTTCGTTTTACGATGAAAGCAGGGTAAAGTTATTTTCAATAGAAGGAGCCAAACTCAACCCGCCTTTAATCTTAGAAAAATCAACAACTATTCAATTGACAAATCCAGGCATTATTAATTCAACCATCTTCATTGACATTGGCCTCAAAGATGGCCCAATCGGAGCATATCGTATTTTATACACCAACATTGCAAGAATACAATCTGAATATATAGCGACGACAAACGCAGTGAATGGCAAAATATTACCAGATATGAATTACACCCATGAGCAAACTGACAGATATTGATTATTGGGTACAGGTACAAGGGCCTCCAACAATAACACTTGAAGAAAATAATATCATTAAAAGATGGATAGAGAAGAATGTCGATATAAAACAGCTAAAAAGCTGCATAGAGATCGGTTGCTATCCAGGACGATATCTTTCGATCTTTGGTAAATATCAGGTTCAGATTAACGGGGTAGACTACCTTCCGTCAACCCAAAAACTTACGGAACTCTACAAGTCTAAAGGCTACGAAGTCGGCGACTTTTATTGCTTAGACTTTCAAAAAAACACAATAAACAATAAATTTGACTGCGTCTATTCACTTGGCTTTATTGAACATTTCACAGAATGGGAAAATATTTTTATGAAACACCTTAGTCTTGTCAATGATAATGGACTGGTTATTATTGAAACACCTAATTTTAGCGGCTGGCTTCAACGAATACCAAGAATAATATTTGACTATAAGAATTACAAAAGACACAATATTGAATCCATGAACTTGGGCCGATGGTTAAAAATCCTCAATGAGAATAATTTCGAAATACTAAGAGCTGAATACATCGGCGGGTATATGCTTTGGTTCGAAAAAGACTGTGGAAGTGTTGAGAGATTAGCTCGTAGTGTCTTCTGCTTCGTCATGAGGGCTCTAAAGATAGCTCTATACTCAAAAAAAGAGAACCATCGCTCATTTTCCGGTGCAATCGGGGTCATCGCAAAAAAACGATAGATTAAACTATGAATGTTTTAATAATTCCATCATGGTACCCTCGACCCGACGATAAAATTAATGGTTCTTTTTTTCAGGAACAGGCAAAGCTTGTTACAGATTGTTTTGATGTTAGAGTTTTGTTTTTTCGTTTTGTTGCTCGCCCTCCTTTTCGCTCTTTTCTTAAAAAACCAATAAATACAGGTATTGAATGGCTGAAATTCTTTTTTCACAGAAATATTCGAGTGTCATTGCCTGATGAAGAGGTTTTTACTAACCCTTCTCTGATTGAGTATCGAGCCAGTATTATTGGATGGACACTTCGACAGCTCCATGAAAAGCGATTAAGTGCATATATGGCAGCACTTGATGAAATGATTTCTGCAGGTTGGCATCCCGATTTAATACATGCACACTCTGTTAATATTGGGGGGTTGGTGGCAACGCGGATCAAGGACGTCTACGGAATTCCATACGTGATTACAGAACACATGCCCTTCGCAATCTGTAATTACCCTATTTACATACGTAACGATATCAAACGTGCATTTGCGAATGCGGATAAGGTGCTGTCGTTGGGTTACGACAAGGTTCGCCAGCTTGGCATGAGTGATATCGATGTCGAACCGAATCTGATTTTCAATTTTGTAGACGAATCGGTGTTCAATATGCTTTGCACACCCTATGAAGCAGGGCAACCTTTGAAGCTGATCACAATCGGGGCTGCTTCCCATATGAAGGACCATCGCACAATGCTTAGGGCTGTCAGGCTTCTCAAGGATCGCGATGTTCCCTTCAGCCTCACGCTAATCGGCCTCAAGGCATGGGGGGGAAGCGGTTTATACAATCAAACGCTCACGCTGATCCGTGATCTTGGGTTGGATAGCGAAATCACTGTGATCGATAGAATTGAACGAAGTGAAGTAAGTGCTAACCTCACAGCGCACAATATTTTTCTTATGACGAGTATTGCAGAGGGATTCCCTGTCTCGGTGCTCGAAGCGCTGGCGTCTGGTTTGTTTGTCATCGCAACCCGTCATGGCGGTACTGAAGACATCTTGACCGAGGAAATGGGTAGAGTGGTCGAGATCAAAAACTCTGAAAAGATCGCAGACCTTCTGAAAGACATTTATATGGGAAGAATCACGTTTAACCCCGAGAAAATTCGTGAGGCGGTCGTTGCGATTTGTGGTCGTGAAGCGTTTAGGCAACGCTTGATCTGCTACTACGAGCAAGCATTGGGCGTTACAGCATGAAACCGCACCCCTTCGCCGACGTGCAGTCTCAAAACGTTGGGGCCGACACACGTATCTGGCAATTCGTCGTTATACTTCCTAACGCCCGCATTGGCAGAGATTGCAATATTTGTTCGCATTGCTTTATTGAGAATGATGTTATCATTGGTGATAGAGTGACAATAAAAAATGGTGTTTTTTTGTATGATGGCCTTCGTATTGGTAACGATGTTTTTATTGGTCCAAACGTTACTTTTACAAACGATAAATATCCAAAGAGTGGTAACACAGCGTTTTGTTGTTTAAAAACCTGTATTGAGGATGGGGCAAGTATTGGTGGTGGCGCAGTGATTCTGCCGGGCATTCGTATAGGCAGGGGTTCGATTGTTGGTGCGGGGGCAGTAGTGACAAAAGATGTGCCCGATGGTGTTACCGTTGTCGGAAATCCGGCAAGAATTATAAAAAAAATATAAAACGATGAGTTATAATATAAATAATTGTTCTATAATTGATTTGCCGAAAATACATGATCCTCGTGGAAACCTCACATTTATAGAAGGAGGGAATCATATTCCATTCGAAATTCAAAGGGTTTATTATCTGTATGATGTTCCGGGAGGATCGGAACGTGGCGGTCATGCACATAAGGCATTGCATCAGCTTATCATTGCGATGTCAGGCAGCTTTGATGTAGTGCTTGATGATGGACGAGAGAAAAAACGCTTTCATCTCAATCGTTCGTATTATGGACTCTATGTCTGTCCTATGATGTGGAGGGAACTGGATAATTTTTCATCAGGCTCAGTGTGTATGGTTTTAGCGTCAAACAAGTATGCTGAGGATGACTATTATCGTGATTATGCTGAATTCATGCGCGAGAGGTGGAAAGAATGAACATTCCTTTTCTTGACTTGCATGCAGCATATCTGGAACTGAAACCTGAAATCGATGAAGCAATCGCACGGGTATTGGACAGCGGCTGGTACATTCTTGGTGAAGAGGTAGAAGCCTTTGAGTCCGAATGGGCCAATTACTGTGAAGCAAAATATGCGGTTGGTGTAGGTAACGGACTCGATGCCCTTCATCTTGCTTTGTTGGCACTCGAAGTAGGTCCAGGCGATGAGGTGATCGTGCCAAGCAATACATACATAGCCACCTGGTTGGCAGTGAGTCAGTGTGGAGCCGTTCCTGTTCCCGTTGAACCTGATGAGCGCACCTATAACATTGATCCCGAACGTATTGAGGCGGCTATCACTTCTCGGACCAAGGTTATTTTACCCGTACATCTTTATGGCCAGCCTGCAGATCTTGACCCGATACTTTCACTTGCTCAAAAGCATGGTCTTCGTGTACTTGAAGATGCTGCACAAGCACACGGTGCACGTTATAAGGGAAAACGCATTGGCTCTCACAGCGACGTGGTTGCATGGAGCTTTTATCCTGGTAAAAATCTGGGAGCGATGGGTGACGGAGGCGCGATTACTACAAATGATCCATTAATAGCAGATCGCATTCGTGTATTGCGTAACTACGGATCTCGTGAAAAATATGTGCATGAAGTTCAGGGAGTCAACAGCCGTCTTGATCCAATTCAAGCAGCCATTATGAGAGTCAAGTTGAAAGTTCTCGATGAATGGAATGATCGAAGGAGAGCAATTGCTGAAAAGTATTATACCGTCTTGGCAGGCCTTGCAGACAAAAAAACACTACCATTGGTTCCTGATTATGCTGACCCCGTCTGGCATCTTTTTGTTATTCGCTGTGCAAACCGCGATCAACTACAAGCCAAACTGACCGAGGCGGGAATAGGGACGATGATTCACTACCCAATACCAGGGCATAGGCAAACAGCATACAGTGCGCTCAGGTTTGATAAAGGATCTTTTCCTGTTTCAGAGATGATAGCCAATGAAGTGATCAGCTTGCCCATAGGGCCACATCTCGATTCCTCCTGTATTGATACAATCAGTGATATAATTCAAATGTTAGTATGATTTTAAAATAAGCCAATAAAATTATCATTCCGTTCAAGCCTTGTTAAACCACCATTCAGATTTTTCAGAAAAAGAGCGACCGCTTGTTACTTTTGCTCTTATCGCATACAATCAGGAAAGGTATATTTCTGAGGCAGTATCGGGAGCATTGGCACAGACGTATGAGCATTTAGAGATTATTCTGTCCGATGATTGCTCAACCGATAGAACATTTGAGATTATGGTAGGTATGGCAACTGATTACCGAGGAAATCATCAAATCATATTGAACAGGAATGAGAAGAATGTCGGGATATTCTCTCATGTGATGAATGTCTTTGGTATATCAAATGGTGAGTTGATAGTGTTTGCTGCAGGTGATGATATTTCTGTGCATGATAGAGTGGAGAATGTGGTGAAAGTGTGGCAAGAAACCGGTGGATGGGGTTTTTATTCAAATTATGATTTAATCAATGAAGGTAACAGTGTTATTGCATGAAATCTAATGATGATGAATGGGTGGGGGTTATCGACATTGCGAAGTTATTTTGTAAACAAAAATGAAATAAAGCTGGTTCATGGCGCTACAAGTGCTTACGAAAAAAGGATTATTGATTATATGAAGGCTTTGCCTGAAGGGCGTATCTATACGGAAGATGTAGTGCTTAGCTTTTTACTTAATTATTGCGATAAAGAAATAGTGCATATAGATAAAAGTTTGGTTAAGTATCGTACTCATAGCGGTTCATTATCAAATGCACCTTCAGTTTCAATTACGCGTGATAATATCATTTTATCTGAAAAGAAGGCGGCTGTAAATGCTGTACATTTTTTAAACTTTAATGAATTTATATTAGATCTGGTAAAATTGTCTGACCGGCCCTTACAAGATAAGATAAATAAAGATAAAATAAGTGAATTATCTGGTTTTTTTAAAATGCAGGCAAGTTGGTTTGATTTGAGCATTGTTGATAGAGTAATCTATTTCTTAAAAGAAAATAAGAATCGATATAAAAAATGGATGTTTCCGAGATTATTTTGGCTTAAAGCATTTATTAATTTAAAAGTAACTTATAATATTTTGAAAAATTAACTATAAATTATTAAAGAACAACAATTAGAAACTTGTTTGAGTGTTGATTGATCTCTCAGGTCTAAATTCTGAAAGCTATTCATGTGAAGGCATGGATTATTAAATATATAATACAACATCATGCCTCAATTAAGTTAAATCGATTATATTACCGACTCATTCATTACTCAATATCCACTCAAATACAGCATGCATATCTCCATCTATATCTGCTTCTTGAATTGCTTGTTATCGAACGTAATTAGGCTGATAAGATCATGAGCATTTCGATAGACCTTAATCTCGGTCATGAAAGTAACACAAGCGATCATTAACGTAATCAGGCACGGTTATCAATGCGCGGAATAGCAGGACAAATGATGGTGTTGATAGCACGTGTCAAACCGCGGTTGAGCCGGATTCGTTATATGTGGATGTCACATGCATTCGAAAAGGCGGGTGCACGGGGCTCAATTGGGCGTCATGTTCAAATTCACGGTAATCTTAGGGTAGAACTCGGGGATCGTGTCGCTGTTCGTGATGGATGCCAGTTTGGAGGCAATGGTTTATTGCGCGTTGGGGATCGAACGGTTATTAACGCTGAATGTATTCTTACTGCTGTGGAGCAGATTGTGATTGGGAATGATGTTATGATAGCTCCACGGGTCTATATTCTGGATGTCAATCATCGTTTTACAAACCGGTTGATCCCTATTTCTAAACAGGGGTATGACACCGAGCCAGTGTTTATCGGTGATGGAGTCTGGATCGGTACAGGTGCTGTTGTTACAAAAGGTGTAAAAATAGGCGAAGGTGCCATTATCGGCGCAAACGCCGTCGTAACATGCAACATTCCTGCTTACACAATTGCAGTCGGGATGCCCGCACGAGTGATAAAGGAGCGCTCTTTATGACAGGACATGATCTCAGCGATAAGCCGCTTGTATCGGTAGCAATGATTACATTTAATCAGGCTGATCTTGTTCAGGATGCGTTACGTTCCGTTATATCACAAACATACAGAAATATAGAGATTATAATTGGAGACGACGCATCGGCAGATGATACCTTGGAAGTTGCAAAAGGTATACTGGCAACATGTGAATTGCCTCAAATAATATTGTCAAAAAGTAGAAATGTTGGTATTTCAAAAAATCTTAATGATGTTTTAAAACATTGTCGAGGAAAATATATTGCACTTTTAGGCGGTGATGATATATGGTTTCCAGAAAAAATTGAAAAATCTGTATCATACCTTGAAAAGTATCCGGATGCCAGTTTTTTATGTCATGGGGCGATTGTTATTGATGAACAAGGTGCTGATCTGAATGAAGCTTTGATTCCATCGAAGATTCCATTATTATTTGATGCTATTTCAGCATTCTCTGGAAAGTACAAGTTTTATGGTTCAACGCAGGTTCTGCGTAATTACACAGATTTGCCGCTACTCGATGAAGGTATCAGGTTTGCATCAGATTTGATACACACTGTTGAATTGATTGAAAAAAAGGGCAATGGTCTTGCTATTCCAGATATTCTTGCTAAATACCGGAAAAGCTCTCGAGGTGTAACGATAGGTAATTCACGTCAGATTCAGGAAGATGGACTGATCGGAGCTGTTATGCTTGCTATCCGTCACCCACATCTTGGCCACATAGCAGTCACGCGAATGGCAAAAATATTCTATAGAAACGCGATTATAAGGCAAAAAGAAGGGGATCTTCATCAAGCTATATATATGTTCTATACAAGTCTTCTCCTTAGATTTAAATGTAAGACTATTATACGATTGGTTTATGTTTTTGTAAAACATCATTATCAGCTTATTAAATAAATATTAAAGTGGATGTGATATGGTTGTTTTATGCATAAACCAGGTATTGATTATAAAGTTATCTTCCACCAGTCTAATATACTATAACGCAAATTAAAAGATTCAAATATCAGATTATTATCAAGATATCGTAAATAATGTGTTATGAAAAAGCTATGCTGATATTGATAGATGAAATGTAAGATTTATTGTATAAATATTATTGATTAGCTGTTATGCAATCATAATAATTATCGATGGCAACCTATATTGTTATTAATATCAGTAAGATTTGTTTTAAATTGTTAGTGCATTCAGTTTAAAAAAAATGACTACTTCCCTTGTTACTGTAATTATTCCTTCATATAATCACGCTCAATACATCCAAAAGGCCATCGAAAGCGTATTGACTCAGACATATGAAAATATTGAGTTGATCATAGTTGATGATGGGTCGCATGATAATAGTCATTCAGTCATCAGAAAATATGCAGAACATAAGAAGATTACGGTAATATTGAACAAAGAAAACAAAGGACAAAGTGCTGTTATAAATCAGGCATTGGCTTTATCAAGGGGAACGTATGTTGCTATTCTTCCATCGGATGACTGGTTTTTGCCTGAAAAAATTGCTTTACAGGTGACAAAGATGAATTCGTGTGAAGAGGATGTTGGAGTCGTTTATGCTGCAGGTGCACGCTATTTCGAAGACACAGGAAAAACAGTAAATGTCATGCTGCCGGTACATACAGGATGGATTGCACGTGACCTTATAAAATGGGGTAACTTCATCTACCCGATTACACCGCTGTATCGGCGTGAGGTATTAGAAAAAATAAGGCCTGATGAGAATTTTAAAGCCGAAGGTGAAGCGATCCATTTACGTATTTCACTGCATTATAAGTATGAATATGTTGATGAAGTCGTTGCTGTGATGCGTGACCATTCATACAACATCGGAAAGGATGCGCTAAAAATGAAAGATGAAATCTTAAAATATTACGAGTGGTATTTCGCATTGCCGGAACTTCCTGAAGAAATTCTTAAAATGAAAAATATTGCTTTTGTTCGATTTTACCGTATAAAAGCTATGCAGCTTATAATAGATAAAAAAGAGTATAAAGCTGGAAGAAACAATATCATAAAGGCTATCAGGTTGCAGCCAACTGTCGCATTAATTTATCCAAAAATCATTGTTGCTCTTTTGATCAGTTATTTTCCTTTTTTGAATAGGAAAAAGAATATATATAATAATATGCAAATAATTGGTTTTTTATAAAAATAATCATTAATTGATTTGCAAAAATGCATATATTGCAAACGTTTTCATCAAGATATATTCTATTTATAAATTGGCTTCGGCTTCAAATATTTATAAAAAACAAAGCAGTTATTTTTAATCCGGGGTGTTCGGTTATGTCAGGTGTAAGAGTCAGGGTGACAGATGGAGGGCGTGCATGTTTTGGATCTAATGTAAACATAGATCGATATGCAGATATTACTGTTAAATATGGCGAACTGATTGTTGGTTCAGGAACATATATAGGCCAATTTAGTGTCATCTGCGCACGAGAAAAAACGGTTATCGGTTCAGATTGCCTGATTGCAGAACATGTCACTATTCGAGATCAGGATCATGTTTTTGTTGCAGGTTTAAAAACAAAAGATACAGGATATAAAAATAAACCTATTATAATTGGAGATAATGTGTGGATCGGTGCTAAGTCAACTATCACTAAAGGAGTAAAAATTGGAAACAATTCTGTTATAGGAGCCAATTCTGTGGTAACACATGATGTTCTTCCGAATACAGTTGTAGCAGGTATACCAGCTCGTATTTTACATACCATCTAATACTTATCGTATATATTACCCGCTACTTGTGGCGGGTTTCTTCTTTTGTATCAGTGCTAAATAAAAATCGAGATGATTGAAAAGCTACCAAAAGTCATTCATGTTATAGAAACATTGGGACGTGGTGGTGCTGAAAGACAGTTGGTTACGCTTTTGCCTGAGCTTGTTCGACAGGGGTTAAAGGTAGAAGTTGTAGTACAAAGATCACCATTTGAGCTTAAAGAAGAGCTTGAAATGGAAGGAATAGCTGTACATATACTTCCTAAAAGAAATAAATGGGCTCTTTACAAAACATGTCGTGATTTGGTTAAGATACTTATTGAACGCAATGCTGATATTATACATGCTCACCTTTATTTTCCATCAATAATTGTATCAATAATACGTGTTCTTGGGTTTTGGACAGGAACAACATTTGTTACTTTTCATAATTTGGCATATGCAGGTGCAAATAAAAGAACATGGAAACTGATTTTGCGGCAATTACTTGCACGTTTGCTCCTTCAGCGAGGGATCGATTGTTATCAGGCTGTTAGTGAATCTGCTGCAAAGCATTATAAAACTGCATATGGTCTAACTGATGTAAAAGTATTATACAATGCAATTGATCTTGATAAATTGCATTGCATAAAGTCAGATTCCTGCGAACTGATTGTACTACCTGGTCGTCTTGTCCCTGAAAAAGGTCATTCAGACTTGATTAATGCGTTAGCTATACTAAAAATATCAAAAATACAAATCATCTTTGCCGGCGATGGTCCGTTGCGGAAAGTGATTGAAGATGAGTTGAAGGATAAGAATATCGAGGCAAAGATTACGGGTCAATTACCTTATGATGAAATGATAACAATAATATCTCGCGCAAAATTGGTAGTTATCCCTTCCCATTATGAGGGTTTTGGACTTACTGCATTAGAATCTATGGCATTGGGACGACCTATAGTAGCTACATCAAGTGGTGGTTTGAAAGAAGTTCTTGGCGATGTAGGACGCTTTGTTAAAGCGGCTGAGCCCGTTATGCTTGCGGAAGCAATAAGAACAGCACTAGATGATAAGGATTGGATGTTAGAACAGCAAAGAAAAGGGCCTGTCAGAGCTCAGTTATTTAGTGTAAAAAAAATAGCCGAGCAACAAATCATGCTCTATCAGATAGCTGAAAAAAATAAGAGCAAAAAGGTATGACGAAGATTCTATATATCACATATACCGGGCTTATGGAGCCATTGGGTCAAAGTCAGGTAATGCAATATGTGTATGCATTGGCAAAGTATGGTCATCAGATAACTGTTCTCAGTTTTGAAAAACCTGATGCTCTTGCTGATGAAAATAAAATTATTAATATACGAAATCAATGCATGGCAGCGCGAATCAACTGGCAACCAAGAACATGGCATAATAAACCAATAGGTATTCTGGCAACAATTTATGATCTCATTGGTGGTTGCAATGCTGCTTTACGTATAGTAAAAAGTTCTGAATCTCAGGTGGTTCATTGTCGCAGCTATATATCAGGAATCATAGGTATAACTGTAAAAAAAGTGACAGGAACGAGATTTATATTTGATATGAGAGGTTTTTGGCCTGATGAAAGAGTTGATGGTGGAATCTGGAAAAGAACAGAATTGATTTACAGAATATTCAAAAATATTGAAAAAATCTTGTTACTAAATGCAGACCACGTGGTATCATTAACAAGAGCAGGTGTTCGTGAATTATCGGCTTTTGAATATCTCAAAGAATGCCTTCCTCCTGTTTCAGTGATTCCAACATGTACAAATCTTGATTATTTCAAACCTGTTAAAGTTCCTCACGACGGATTTACACTTGGGTATGTTGGATCTGCAGGAAGCTGGTATATGTTCGAATTTGTAGCACTTGCTGTAAAAAGACTTTTTGAAATTATGGAAAAAGCAAGGTTTTTAGTGATAAACAAAGGCGGCCATGCGTATATAGAAAATCATCTTAAATCTATAAATATAGATATGTCGAGAGTAGAAATTAGAGAATCATCGTATGACCAGGTAGCATTACAAATAGCACGAATGGATGCCGGAATATTTTTTATAAAGCCTGTATGGTCAAAAAAGGCATCTTGTCCGACAAAAATGGGTGAGTTTCTTGCATGTGGTAAGCCTTGTCTTACAAATGAAGGTGTAGGAGATGTTCATGAGGATCTTGCAGAAACGCGCACTGGGATTACAGTACCAGTCACATCTGATGGTAGAATTAATACTGATAAACTGGATAATGCTATCAAATCATTAATATCCATTGCATCTGAGCCTGACATTGCGGAACGTTGTCGTTCAGCTGCAATAGAGAGATTTTCTTTAATAAAAGGTGTTGCAGAGTATGATAGAATATATAATATTTACAAAAATACTGTAATTGAAGGGGCATGAGAAGTGTCGGTACCAATATCTGTATTATTTCTTACAAGATACCCGATGGAAGGGGCATCTTCCAGATATCGAGTATTTCAGTATTTGCCTTATCTCACGAAAATGGGTATTAGTTGTTCCGTTCAGAGCTTTATGGATGCAGAAATGTATATGCTAAGCTTAAAGTCTGGTTATACAATAAAAAAAATAATTATGACTTTAAAAGCAACTATAATCAGAGTGTCGAGGCTGCTGAAATGGCGAAAGTATGATATTCTATATCTTCAAAGGGAATTATTACCTTTTGGGCCACCGATTATTGAACGTATGCTTAAGTCTCAAGGGGCAGTAATAATATTTGATTATGATGATGCCTTATTTATAAAAAAACCTAGCAGATATAATCCTCTTGCAACATTACTCCGTTCTCCGGATAAGACAATTGCAATGTTCAAATTATCAAATTACACTGTTGCTGGTAATAATTGGCTACGAGATGTCGCAAATGCTCATGGTGGTAAGGCGAGAACCATTGAAGTTGCAGAGGATACGGGACGTTTTAAGATTAAAGAAAAATATAGAAATAATAAACCAATAACGATAGGTTGGCTTGGTTCGCATTCTACAGTTAAATATCTGAGGCTTATTGAAAGTCAATTGATCAGTATAGCCAGGAAACATCCAGAAATACAATGGGAGATCATAGGTGGAGGGGAGTTTGAAATGCGAGAGGTTCCATGGAAATTATATGAATGGTCGATTGATGAAGAAGTTGAAGGATTAGCACGTTTCGATATAGGTTTAATGCCATTACCATTGCAAGAATGGTCGCGCGGTAAGTCAGGAGGGAAAGCTAGAACCTATATGGCAGCTGGTGTTGTTCCAGTTGTATCCGCAATTGGATATAATCTTGAGCTTATAAAAAATGAAGTGACAGGATATTTATGTTATAACAATAATGATTGGGAGTGTATTATTGAAGACCTTATAGCAGATACTGATAAACGTAAACGTGTAGCTGCTGCAGCTCGTTTAGATGTAGAAACACGATTTAATCCAGCACGTCAGGCTAATGAGATGGTCAATCTGTTTAATGAAATTATATCTGAAGTTAAAGCATAGAGTGAAATACGTTCAACAAAACATACCAGCGGCAATTGTTATGGGATTGTCGCCAACTGGTTTACATGTAGTGCGTACATTAGGAAGAGCGGGCGTGCAAGTAATCGGTATTGCACGTCGTATTCAAGCGGGATGTACATCAAGATATTTATCAAGATGCATTATTGAGAATGAAGAGAACGTATTATTAGAAAAAATATCTGGTATATACTTTGATTTAAAAAAAGAACAAAAAAAACCTGTTCTTATACCAACTTCAGATGAAGATGTGGATTTTGTTATTAAAAATGCAGAACAATTAAAAAAATATTATTCATTTCAGAGTTCATATTTAGATGGCATTGCAGAGAAGATAATGACAAAAGACACATTTTATTCACTATGTGAAAAAAATGATGTACTGTATCCAAAATTAATTGAGACTACAAAAAAAGATTTAATAAAAATAGCAAAAATCATTAAATATCCATGCATAGCCAAGCCTTCACGGATTCATGACGTAAAAGAACAAATGGGAGGAGCTAAAGGTTGGATTTTTAATGATGAGACAGATGTTATTTTAACATTAAATCATATACCTGAAAATTCAGGAAAAATAATAGTTCAAGAAATAATTCCTGGGCCCGAAAGTGAAATTACATTGTATTGTGCTCATATAGATAAACACGGAACGATTAGGCAAGAGTTTACTGCGCGAAAACTTCGTCAATATCCACCATGTTTCGGATCGGCATCATTAGTACAAAGTAATGAAGAGAGAGATACAGAAAATATTTCAAGATACTTATTATCGGTATTAGGTTATCATGGTATAGCATCAACGGAATATAAAAGACATCCAGTTACAGGGAAATTAATGATAATTGAGGTCAACGTTCGCCCATCATTATGGTTTTCAATATCGGAAGCTGCTGGAAAGTCAGTTGTATTGTCACTGTACAATGAACTTGCGGGTATGAAACAAAAAATTACAGAGATCAATCAGATTAATGGTATTAAATGGAAATATGGTACTAAGGATGCGTGGTCTAAGATATATTACAAGATTAAAAAGAATATTATACTTCCAGAACCAGATATAAATGTGGCGGGTATATCAAAAAAAGTAATATATCCAGTATACGATACTGATGACATTATGCCAATATTTACAGAAATATATAGTATCACAAAAAAGGCAATATCCCGCATGTTAAAAAAAATCAAAAAATAAAGTGATGAGCGGGTACTTTATCATATCGCTTGATTTTGAATTGATGTGGGGTGTTAGAGATCATCGAAATATTAATAATTATGGTAATAATATATTAGGTGTCAGAAAAGTTATACCTAAAATACTTGATCTATTTATTAGATATAATATACATGCAACATGGGCTACAGTTGGCCTTTTATTTGCAAAAACACGTGATGAAATGCTTGATTTCGCACCATCATTAGAACTTCGTCCAAAATATAAAAAAATTATATTATCACCCTATAAAGCAATAGAGCAGGAAATAGGTAAAAATGAAAAAGAAGATCCGTACCATTTTGGAAAGTCTTTGATAGATAGAATCATAGAAACGGAGGGTCAGGAAATAGGAACACATACATATTCACATTATTATTGTTTGGAAAGTGGCCAAAGCATAGAAGAATTTGACGCTGATCTGAAATCAGCAATATCAATTGCCAGTAACACAGGAAAAAAAATATATAGTATAGTATTTCCTCGTAATCAAATGAGTACGCAATATATTGATATTGCAGCATTAAACAACATTAAAATCTATCGTGGTAATCCTGATTCATTTTTATACAAAGCTCGGTCAGTAACTGAAAATAATGGTATAATTAGATGTCTTCGACTTGTAGATGGTATATTGCCATTAATCAATAATCTTGATTATGAGAAAAAAGATAAAAGAAATGATATAATAGATGTAAAAGCAAGTAGATTTCTGAGACCATATAATTCAAGAATATCAGACTATTCAAGACTTCATATTGCAAGAATAGCTAAAGAGATGATGTGTGCTGCAATAAGAAATCGTATTTACCATCTCTGGTGGCATCCGCACAATTACGGAAATAATATAGAACAAAATATATATTATTTAAATGAAATAATAAAAATATACCAACAACTTAGCGATGAGTATGGTATGGAGAGTTATAATATGAAGGATATGGCTGATAGATGCTATAATAATAACACTCAGTGATATTTATTAATAATATTTTAGCTATATTGAACAGTTACAGTTTATAAAATATCAATAAAATAGAATCGATAATACAAAGTTCTGACTAAAATGGTTATAAGATCACATACAATGATCTCAGATTCTGTGTAATAAGATTGGCCATTGCGTGTGCGATTTTATCAGCTATTGATAGTGACATGCAATTAAATAAAGAATTATCGCCTTGTCCTGGTTCACCAGATTAGTAATAAAAATCAAATAGCTTTTACATCAAAGTGCTTCAGTAATAATCAGTTATTTGTCAGCTTTTTAGGCTATATACATAATAGAGAAGGAGTTGCTTGACATGTATGGCAGAAATGAAATTATATTAACTGTTAGCTAAAGACAATGCGATTTGTAATTTATGCGAACCATTATAGGTAAAAAAGGTAATACAGAAATTATTGTACAGTATCAGCAAAGTCTTCAATTAACAGATATAATCAAATTACTGAGATATTGGCGTTATCATGCCTTCTTTTTTGTGAGCTTAATCTCTTTTTATTTAGAGTATGCCGCACAGGTTTAAGAGATATATAGTTGAAATATTCCAGCTTTAATACTTTTTAATATGACTCACCGAGTCATAGATTACGGATAACCGATGGATCTGAAAAATTAGCGATATAAGATTTGACTAAAGATCACGTTCAACTTATAGCAGAATATTTAATAATGATGGATTTATGCTAAGGAAACATTATGGGCCTTATTCGATAAAACTTTATGATGCTGTCAATTGCATTATTTCTATTTTGAGTAAACATGATATTGAATCACTAATGTTCGGTTATAATTCAAATTAATTCAACTGGTTACAGGTATGGGTATCCATAATCGTGCTGACAGAGTTCGTAAATAATTGAAAAATATCGACTTTCTCGAACACACTGACACTCAGAATCTGTAGAAAAGTGTAGAGAGTTATATCCAAATTGAGTCTTTATTTTACCAATGCAATAAGCACATACACCAAAATAGCTGTGCATATTTGTGTCTTTACTGCGTTTTCTGATGTGCCATAGAATGCCTTGATTCGTAAATGCTGTTTTATCCATTTGAAGAACAATTCAATCTGCCATCTGCTTTTGTAAAGGTCGGCAATCACCTTCGGAGCAAGATCAAGGTTATTTCTCAGGAACACATATATTTTGCCGCTCTCCGGATCAATATACTTGATTCGCCTCAGAGGCTCAGGATAGTAAACAGCCGTGTCTTTCCCTGTCAGTTTGATGGTTTGATCACATTGTAATCCTATCGATTTATCAACAGAATGAAAGTATAGTTGCCGAAATGAGAGGTTCGAATTTCCTCGAATTACAAAAAAACCCAGTGCCTGGTGAATAGCATACAACCGTTGAAAATCGACATATTAATCTGGTCCATAAAGTAAAACGAACCGGGTTCAACAACGAGGAGATCAAGGATGTTAACATCATGAACCTTCCCATTCGTAATGGCGATAAACGGCGGGATATTACCTCGTAAGTCAAGTATAGTATGCATTTTAAGCGCACCCTTATTGGTTCTGAACTTTGCCCATTGCAAAAGCGCCAGGCAAAGATCGATCGTGGTTGCATCCAGAGCATAGACCGTTTCCTGCAGTGTGACACCAAAAGAGTCTTTGCTGTACAGTTCTCTTGCATGATGAATCAGGATGTCCGCAAAGTCCTTATAAATGTGCCAATCCCGTTTTTCATTGGCATCAGCCAGAGTACTTCGTGCAATCGTGCCACGGATGCCAATATGGTAAAGTTTATTCTGCATCCCGAGCAGGCAGGTCGTGATGTCCCGAAGGCTCTCCCGATAGGTCAACTGAGCAAAGAACAGGCAAAGATATTGATCGAGACAGGTGAACGACTGAACCTTATAATTGCCACCGTATCTCTTGACGCATCGACGAAAATGATGGAGTGGCAGATGTTCCTGCAATTGAGCGAAAACGGTTTTTCCTGTATTCATCGATCATTTCTTTTCGGAGCATTATGAAATGATCAAAGATAGCAGGCCTTTTCAAATCGGTAGCGGCAAAATATCGCTATATATCATTATTTGTAAACAAGTTATGGTGTTCTAAATTTTCAACAACCGGACACCAGTGATAAATACTATATGTGATCTATTGTTTGTGTTGTATTGATATAATAGTTAAATAAATAATCTTATAAGATGATACTTTATCTATCAATATATATAATTCTTGTTACCATTGGATTGTTTGTTAAAAAACGATCAGAGCATACAACGACAATTGTCATTCTTATATTTTTATTATGGTTTATGGGGGGGCGATATTATGTTGGAAATGATTATTATGGTTATATGATGCGTTTTGAAAATATGGATGATACTGTTAGGTTATCAGATATCTATAGTTTTGATGAAGGCGGGTTCAGGCTTCTAGTATCATTAATAAAAAATTATGGGTTAGACTATGTATGGCTCAATGTATTGGCTTCTGCGATTATATTGATTGGATATTACGTGATGTTAAAAAATATTTATAAGCCTCTTATGGTGTTGGCACTTTCTTTTCCTGTTTTAATTTTACAACTTGGTATGTCTGGAATAAGACAAGGTATTGCAGTATCAATTTTAATGATAGCATTCACGTCTTTTATTAATAATAAAAAGACTCTGTATGTTTTATGGGTTATTCTTGCATCACAATTTCATACTTCTGCAATTATGTTTTTGCCACTGGTATATCTTATCGATAAGAAAGTTACTAATATACGAATGATTTTAGCTTTTGCAATTCTTGCACCTGTTTCGATAGCTTTATTGGGAGATCGCGTTGATGTTTATCAAAACAGATACGTAGATCAGATATATGGAGAGGTATCAGCTGGTGGGGTTTATTATAGATATCTGCTTATTCTCATTCCCAGTGTATTATTTTTTAAGAATAAGGATATAATAAGAAAGCAATTTTCAGTAGAATATAATTTATTGTTATTATTTTCTATTATGTCAATTGTGGTCGCTCCGTTAGGTTTAGTATCTACGGTCATATTGCACAGAATGATATATTATTTGATGCCTGTTTCTATTATATCTTTTGTGTATGTCACTTATTATATGTCAAGGTGTACTGGAGCTAAATATGCTATGATTTATCCGGCAATTATTTATGGCGTATACTCAGCATCATGGTTTATATTGTCACGTCATGCTTTGGTTGGATATATGCATTATCGTAATTATTTTATTCCATGAGTTATGATATGGTTGAGGACTATTATGTTAATATTATATTAAGAGGAATGGTACGGTAATGGGTGGTATAATCGAACAATCATTCATATGAAATTATATTATATTATATAAAATAAAAAAATAAATAAATATACACATTAATATGAAATAATGAGAATTATACAATAATAAAAAACTGATGCCCATAAGTGAAAAAATAGTTACATTATCATCAAATACATCTTGGTATCTGTTCAATTTTAGAGCATCAACAATTAAAGCATTGCTTAACAAAGGCTATCGGGTTGTCTGTTTGTCTCCGGAAGATGAATACAGCGAAAGGCTTGTTGAGATGGGTTGTGATTGGATTTCCCTACCGATGGATAAAAAAGGTATCAGCGTGCTGAATGATGCAAGATTTATTTTACGGTTGACATCGCATTATCGTTCAATAAAGCCAGTAGCGGCATTTCATTTCACAATAAAGAATAATGTGTATGGAACATGGGCTGCTACGTTGAACGGTATTCCGGCTGTGAATAATGTATCTGGTCTGGGTACGGCGTTTATTCACAAGGGCATGGTGTCATTGATGGTTCGGGTATTGTACCGGTTGAGTCAGCCTTTGGCGTATCGGGTCTTTTGTCAGAATGAGGAGGATCATCGCCTGCTGAGAGAATCAAGGCTGGTTCCTCCGGATCGGTTGTATTTGTTGCCTGGTTCGGGGGTTGATTTGCAGAGATTTCATCCTGATTTGCGGATGTCATATTCAGGCCCGTTCCGGTTTTTATATGCCGGGCGTATGCTGGCCGACAAGGGATTGCATGAGTTGATCGATGCAGTGCTGAGGATCAATGTACAGGGAATGCGATGTGAGTTGTGGCTGTGTGGATTTGTCGGGGTGGAGAATGTTTCAGCTATTTCGAAAGAGATCGTTGAGGAGTGGTCAGGACAGCCGGGTGTGCGCTGGCTGGGGCCGAGTGACCGTATTGAGGAGGTATATGCGCAGGTTGATTGTGTGGTTTTGCCATCCTACCGTGAAGGAATGCCTCGCAGCCTGCTCGAAGCTGGAGCGATGGGGTTGCCGGTTGTCGCCACCCATGTTCCGGGATGTCGAAATATAGTAACACATGGAGTAAACGGTTTGTTGTGTGAGCCAAAGGATGTCGGATCTTTGCAAAGTGCTCTTGAGAAGATGATTGAGCTGGACATGGAAGAACGCTGTAGAATGGGCATTGCCGGGAGAAAGCGTGTTGAGGAGGAGTTTGATGAGCAACTGGTAGTCAAGGCGGTACTCGATGTTCTGGAGAAGCTTTGAGCGTGTGAGGTATCAGGCGTTAAGGGTAAGGTGTGAAGAGTAGAGTGGCTTTGAACAATATGTTACTGTTGTTCAAAGCGTGTAGTTTAAAATATGTTTCCTGTTTTTGTCAAATCAATTTAACATAGCACTATACACCTAACATACAATAGGCCTTATACATAGCGCTCCAGGATATAGACCTGTTATGATTCGTGATGATGAGAGGGTTGATTTTACACTTAAGTATTTTGGTTTTCATGTTGTGCCTGAAGGGAAGAGTTCATTTCATCTTTTCGGGCCTTTTAATTTATATTGATTATGTGAAGTCAGGAGAAGTATTCGCGTCTGAAGTGTTTGTGGCAGTGGTGAATATAGGCATGGATCAAAAAGCTTTAAATTTAATTGGACGTATGAGGTTATGAGAGGCACATCATGCTTTGCTGAAATCGCAAGGTCTGAATATGAGGCGATACATTCATGGGAATGTATAATATATGTATATGTATATTGGTATTATATTGTAAGGTGATTGAATTATTAAGATGTAATCGTATTTACTTTATTAATGATGTATATGTGTTGGTGATTTTAATAAAAATAAATTAAATTGCAATTAATAGGGTATATGTTAATTGTGATATGACAGTAATTGCGGGCAGATAAGTGAAAGGTTCAGATTTTATACAAGTTATTTGTGAATATCTGTTTGCATTAAGAAAGGAAATTTAAAAATGCGATTTAATAAAGCATGAGATTCAAGCCACAGATTACATGGTTGCCGTTAATAATGTATGTGTATACTGCTATTCAGACGTTAGTAACATACATATTAACAGCTCAAAGTTCTGATAATAGTGACAATGTTTTACCTAAGTTGAGCGATTTGGTGCAGTAACGCCGTTAAAAGTCGCTCCTCTGACAGAAAAGCGTCAATGCATAACCAATTATCAGTGAACCTATTGCCTACTCTATTCAGTTTCGGCTATGAT
>Ga0172375_10003706_pt1 | contig 23027 bp, 15 predicted proteins | sample LakKiv1m_FD_114537 | JGI IMG/M metagenome (GOLD analysis project Ga0172375, IMG submission 114537) | Freshwater microbial communities from Kabuno Bay, South-Kivu, Congo - kab_092012_11.1m | ecosystem: Environmental > Aquatic > Freshwater > Lake | place: Democratic Republic of the Congo... | reverse complement strand
CTTGTTTATTATGAAGCTTGCAAAGATAAAAAAAAGGCAATATATAGGGAGAAATATTTTAAGACGGGATTTGGTAGAAGATATCTTAAAGGTAGGATATAATAGAAATATCTCTCGATAGACAATTCATTAAGCGCCAATAGCTCAGTTGGTAGAGCAGCTGACTCTTAATCAGCGGGTCGCAGGTTCGATCCCTGCTTGGCGCAGATTTTCGAAAAAAATCTGCGGGTAAATGATGCCCGCCGAACCAACCCGTCTTTTGGCAGGCTGACTCCCTGATTATGCCAAATGCCAATTCAAATATGGCGGGCACGTACCTTACCCCCCATTCTAATAATTCGTGCCCGCCAAGAACTATCAAAAATGAAATAATAGAGTTATAATATTAAAAATCAACAATTTCGAGGCAATGAATATAAAATATGTTTGAAAAATACATTCAATCGATATCTTCAAAGTTCTCTCATAAAGAGACCAGTGAAATGGGATACCGTACAGATTTTGAACTTTTACTTAAGGGCATCTTCGAGTCGATAAATGTAAAACGCATTGATCATGATGCAAAAGCTAAGCAGGGCAATAAGCCGGATTTTATCGTGCTTAATGGTCCTGTGCCGATCCTTTACATAGAAACAAAAGATATAGGAGTGTCTCTAGATAAGATCGAAAAATCCGAGCAGATGATAAGATATTTCGGCTACGCGAATTTGGTCCTGACGGATTATGTTGAGTTCCGTTTTTACAGGAATGGCATCCGCTATGAAGTGCCTATAAAGATAGCGGATTATGATATGAAGAGCAGGATCATCACTCCTGTTCCCGCTAATTATGAGCATCTCGCGAAAACGCTTATTGATTTCGCGCAGTCACATAAAGAACCGATAAGATCGGGAGAGCATCTTTCAAAGATCATGGGCGGAAAATCGCGAAGGATAAGGGACAATGTAAGGCTGTTCCTCTCAAATGAATCAGAAAAGAATGCAGAGATACTTCGTCTTTATGAGACCTTCAAAAAACTCCTTATACATGATCTGACACCAGAAGCCTTCGCGGATATGTACGCGCAGACCCTTGTATATGGCCTATTTGTCGCCCGTTATTATGATGAAACTCCGGAGACATTTTCAAGGCAGGAAGCTCGCGACCTTGTACCCGCCTCTAATCCGCTTCTTCGGCATTTCTTTGACCATATTGTCGGTCCCAATTTTGATAAACGGCTTGAGTATATAGTGAATGAGCTTTGCGAGGTATTTTCTCATGCCAATGTCCAGGAGCTTATGAGCCAGTATTTTAAAGATGACCTGTGGGGCAAAACACATGAGGGACCCGATCCGGTCATTCACTTTTATGAAGACTTTTTAAAAGAATATGACCCCGAACTTCGAAAAAAGCTCGGAGCATTCTACACACCCCTTCCCGTAGTAAGATTTATAGTCCGCGCGGTTGATCACATACTTGAAAAAGATTTTAAGCTTGCCGGCGGTCTGGCAGACACATCAAAGACCGCTGCCGGTGTTCACCGTGTCCAGATACTTGATCCTGCGGTTGGAACAGGGACATTTATCAGCGCCGCCATCCGCATCATTTACGAACGTCTTTTGAAAAATGGCCAAAAGGGCAGCTGGCCTGCCTATGTTCATCATGATCTGCTTCCTCGCCTTCACGGCTTTGAGCTAATGATGGCTCCATATACAATAGCTCATCTAAAGTTAAGTATGGCGTTCAAAGAGACCGGTTTTTGGAAATTCCATCGCCGTCTCGGCATTTATCTTACAAACTCACTTGAAGAAGGAATTACTCAGGAAGCCCTGTTCACGGGTTTTGGTTTTGCCGAAAGCATCGCTGAGGAATCCAAAGAAGCAATGGCAATTAAAACTCAAACGCCTATCATGGTAGTCATAGGGAATCCTCCGTATAGTGTGAGCTCTTCAAACAAAGGAGAGTGGATACAAAATCTGATCAAGGGTTACAAAAAAGGGCTCGGAGAGCGGAAAATCAACCTAGACGATGACTATATCAAATTTATCCGGTTTGCCGAACATTTTATTGAGAAGAATGGAAGCGGCATTGTCGCGATGATAACAAATAACTCGTTCATAGACGGCATAACTCACCGCCAGATGAGAAAACATTTGCTTGAAACATTTGATGATATCTATATTCTTGACCTTCACGGCAATTCAAAGAAGAAAGAAAAAACACCTGACGGCGGCAAAGACGAAAATGTTTTTGATATACAGCAGGGTGTTTCAATCTCGATATTTGTACGCAAAAAGGAGAAGAAAAACGGGCTCTCCAAGGTTTATCACGCGGAATTATATGGAAAAAGAGTAGACAAGTATAAAGCGCTCAATGAAAATGACCTAAAGAATATCAAATGGAAGAAGCTCGATTATTCTGAGCCATATTATTTCTTCGTGCCCAAGGACTTTAAGTTGGCCGAAGAACATGAAGCATGTTTTGGATTGAACGATCTTATGCCTGTTCATAATTCTGGTATTCAAACAAAAAATGATGAACTCGCAATATCTACGGATAAGCAATATTTGGAAAAAATAATAAATGATTTTTGTAATTATGAATTGAATGAGTTGAAGCAAAAATACCCAAAAAGACAAGAATCTAGTGGATGGAACTTCACAGATGCAAAAAAGGATATTTTGCAAGGATATACAATTGTAAAATACAACTATAGGCCTTTCGACTTCAGATATCTTGTATATACGATGAGATCGTCAGGTTATATAGGTCGTTCCAGAGCAGACACTTCAAAACATTTTCTTAATAGTAATTTTGGGTTCGCAGTAATGAAGCAGGTGTTTCAAGATATTGGCTACAATCACATATTAGCAACGGATTCAATGATTGATGAGAGGACTAATTATAGCAATAGAGGTGGAACTTATTTATTTCCACTTTATTTATACTCCGAAGACGGCTCCCGCACACCTAATCTTAAAAAAGAAATTGTCGATGAAATGGAAAGGATTGCGGGCAAGGTTTCGCCGGAAGATATCTTCGATTATATCTACGCAGTTCTTCACTCACCAAAGTATCGCGAAAAGTATAAAGAGTTTTTGAAGATTGATTTTCCGCGAGTGCCATACCCAAAAGACGCAAAGAGCTTTAAATCACTTGTTAAGCTCGGAGGCGAGCTGCGATCGCTTCATCTTCTTGAGTCAGCGAAGCTTAACAAACTCATAACGACCTTTCCGGTGACGGGCTCGGATACTGTGGAAAAAGTGGCCTATAAAGACGATAATGTTTATATAAACAAGGAGCAATATTTTGGCAAGGTCCCGGAAATAGCATGGAACTTCTATATCGGCGGTTATCAGCCGGCGCAGAAGTGGCTCAAAGACCGCAAGGGCAGGATACTTATGAATTCTGACATAGAACACTACCAGAAGATTATTGTGGCTTTGATGGAAACCGATAGGATTATGAAGGAAATCGATGAATTGTTTAAATAAGATACTGTTGAGATAGGGTTACGGATAGGTGCAATGATTTGTAAGAATAAGCTGGCGGAGGTGTGGGGATGAGGAAAATATATGTAATAGCACTAAGGCTTATTGCTATTGCTGTTGACCTGATGCTATTGACGCTGATCATTTATTCATTAATAAAAGTACATTTGCCAATCAATGAAAAATTGAAGTGGTTACTGATTGTAATATTTACTTCTTCGGCTACGGTCGTTCTCGGATTTATATTTAGTAGATTTCAAATATTTATTGATTGGCAGAAAAACCGGCATAATGATCTTGTAGTTCTTCAAAGACAATTAAATAGGCTGCTCGTGATAATCGATGGAAACAATAGAGTCTTAGAAAAGTTCATTGAAACCCCAACATTTGAGAGTCCGATTGTCATTAACCATGGTGCTATTGAATATGATATATCGTTAAGCAAAGATATTTCGAATAAACTGCTACTTAACAAGCTAGAAGAACTAAACATTGACTACGAGAAACTTGATAGAGATATTCAAACACAGAAGCTCGCTTATGACAAAACAATAGATTTGCTGCTATGTGGTCATGGTGGAAAAATGAACGATGAAGCTGCTAAATATAAAAATGCAATTACTACTATTAATTCGGCCCATCGAAAAGATGTCGAAACGTTGATAAGGGCTCTCAAATTTTCAATGGCAAAAACTGAATATGCGATCTCTTTAATAGATGCGTCTCTTCAAAGAATATACCCAAATATGTTGAAATATGCGTTCTGGTTTGTTACAGACTGGATCTTCGGGGTGATTGTATCATACAAAGGTTTTTGGACAGGAATGAGATATGTGCAGGATGCAGATCTTATGAAGGATACCGCAAAGTCGTATATAAGATTTAAAAAGAGCCAACAAGAGGTAATGGAAGAGAGTCAAAAAGAAATTGATGTGATGCTTTCTTTGCCACTAAAAGACGCGGAGAAAAGATAGCCTTACGCCATCGTTAGGACCACTATGAATTAGTGTAAAGTTAATTATTCTGCACAAATACAAGCCTTTGTCTAAGATGAGAAAGTTTTTTCCATAGATTCTTATCGTGACATATTCTGCCTGCAATTATACTTGAATTAATACCGATGCTATTAGCGAATGATTTTATTGCCACGTCAGAATAATTACCATTTTTAATAAATGTAGAGTATTTATCTTTTGGTATTAAGACATCACAAGAAAACTCGTCTGCTTCCTTTTCTTTTGACAAGAGATTTGTGTTGTCATTGTCGAATTCGACAAATTGATCCTTTTTCCCGTGAATAAGGATATGTGCAAGTTCATGGAAGAATGTGAACCAAAATATATCAGCGAATCTGGATCGTAGGCTCAATTGAATGATCGCCTTATCAGAAGCTAGCCATGTCGTAGCTCCGTTAACGCCAGTCTTTTTAAAATACGGAACAAATACAAGGGCAATTCCGCAAGATGCACAAATATTAATAAGTTTCTTTTGAAATATTTCTGGTCTTTCCTTTGTCAGAGATCTCAGTCTATCGATGGATTTTATTAGCTCTGTCTTATTAAAAGGTTGCGTATCAATCTTCTGTGCATCTATTACGCCACATCTAAGCCATGCTGCTAGAGATTCTTTGGATAAAGCGTCTTTACTAGAGCTTCTGAAAGCAATTGCTTGGATCTTTGGTACTAATGAAAGAGAACTTACTCCAAAAAAGTTCAATAGATTTGATATTATTTCAATCTTATTACTCGGCTTACTGATATATCCCCACTTTACAAGTTCTTTGTAGCAAGAAAACCTTGGCAAATATGATAATTCTTTCTGTAGAATATGGTTTTCTTCAATTCTAGCTAAAGTCTCAACATATTTATTCTGTAAATTATTCCAAAAGGAGGATGACATACCAAACACAGAAGACAGCTTGATTGCAGTTTCTGGAGTTATTGGGCTTTTGCCTTGAATTATTTCGTTAATCGTCTTAGGAGATAAATCGGATCTCGATGCAAGATCTATTTGGGTCATGTTTATAGACTCAATAAGATCCTCAAGAGTTTTTCCTGGATGGATGGCCTTATTTGGATTGTACTGGAATTCATTCATTTTATTAACCTCCTATTAGTGAGGATCTTTGATCCCTTCAATCATTATCCTTGTTATTGTTTTGGGATCATTTGGATCCCCGTCTAAAATAGCAAATAGCAATCTCTTGGGGTGTTTAACATCAACGGAATATAATCCTTTCATATTACCTGTTAAAGGATGAAGCCGAGCCTGGGGCAGCTTATAAATGTCAGACAATGATTCCGAGGATAACAATTCATTTGTTCTTTTGATAATTTCATCTGCTTGCAGATTTCCATAGTGCTTGCATAGCTCGCTGTAGTCTTCAAATAGTTTTTGCATCTTCTTGTTTTTAAAAACTATTTTCATAAGGATGAATATTGCATTCCATATATTCAAATTATAGTATGATTGATAGCAAAAGTCAATAAATAAATTAACCCGAAAGGTTAATGGAAATATGTAGATAGCTTTAAGTCCTTCATTTGTTTGTTTCTTTTAGCCCTCTTTTCCGGGGGTATGGAGGAGGAAAAGAGGGCTAGCCTATCAAGGTAATATCTTTCTCAAATCTTTCTTCTTACAACCGTGAATTGCATTTGGTATAATCAGGGATATCAGCCTGCCAAAAGGCGGGTTGGTTCGGCGGGTATCATTTACCCGCAGATTTTCTTCTCATCTGCTATAATCATTTCAATGAAAAACGATTATCAGGAGCTTGTCCAGGCATCTAACAGCTGCATACTCCGCATGGACCCCGAAGGCAGGGTAACGTTCTTTAACGCGTTCTGCCGGAAATACTTCGGATTTTCTGAAGGCGAAATATCGGGAAAAAGCGTTATCGGCACTATCGTTCCCGCGACAGACGATTCGGGAAAAGACCTGAAAAACATGATAGCGGATATTATGGTCCATCCCGAGAATTATATCAACAACGAGAATGAGAATATGAGGAAGGACGGATCACGGGTCTGGATAGCCTGGACGAACAAGCCCGTTTATGACGAAAAAGGCGGCCTTAAAGAGGTTTTGTGCGTGGGAAATGATATTACCGAAATAAAAAAGGCCCAGGAAGAGCTGAAAGCGCTGGACAAAAGAAAATCCGATTTTGTGGCCAACGTTTCCCATGAACTTAAAAGCCCCCTGGCCCTTATCTGGCAGTCCCTGGACCTGATGACCAAGGGCCTGACCGGCGAAATGAACGATAAACAGAAAAAGATGATGGAGACCGCAAAAAAAAGCACAATGCGGCTGGTCAGGCTGGTTACGGACCTTTTGGACATCTCAAAGATAGAGGCGGGTAAGATGGAGCTGAAATATGAAACAGTGGACCTTGCGCTCCTGGCGGATGAGGTGATCAAAAGCGAGGAAGGGGAGTTCTTAAAAAAGAAGATAGAGCTGAAAAAAACTCTTGCCGGCAATCTTCCGCCTGTAATTGCCGACAGGGACAAGCTTACACAGGTGATGATCAATCTTCTGACCAACGCGGCCAAATACACGCCTCAAGGGGGCAGGGTGGAGGTCAGGCTCGGGCAGGCGGAAGAAGGGGTCAGGTTCGAAGTGTCGGACAGCGGCCCCGGCATTTCAAAAGAAAACACCGAAAAAATATTCGATAAATTCGAGCGGGTGACCGCCGAGAAAGAGGAAGGCACGGGTCTGGGGCTGGCGATAGCTAAAGATATCGTTAAGCTTCACGGCGGCCGCATCTGGGTGGAATCCGGCCCCGGGAAAGGCAGCAGGTTCATATTTACTCTGGCCGGGAATACGGACAATAAATAACGCGCCGTTGTGGCGGAACCCACCTTCGTCCCTCGACAAGCTCGGGACTTCGGTGGGCAAGTTGGCAGACTTGCCGGAGTGGCGGAATTGGCATACGCGCATGACTTAGGATCATGTGCCCAAAAGGCTTGGAGGTTCAAATCCTCTCTCCGGCATTTAAAATAGGAGAAATATTATGAAAAGAGCGATCCTGTTCCAGGCCGCGGTATTAATATCATTTTCGGTAATGACATCCCTTTCGGCCGCTGAAGTGTTTGATATAAAGTCCCTTCCTTTCGGCGATACCGCCTCCACAACGGCAAAGGACAAAGCATCGGGAGTTCAGCTTTGGAAGAACACCATTCAGTTCCAAAAGGTGAACTACAGAGGAAAGACGATGTTCTATTCCGAAGAGACGGGAGCCGGCGTTTACGGCACGGATAAGATAAACAAGACCTGGACCAAGAGATCCTATTCGGTCCTTGAAAAGGGCAGGCTTGTCCCCTACGAGACAGAAGCCGTGTATAAAGATTCGGGAGGGAAGGTCCTTATAAAAACTTCCGTGTATTATGAAGGGGCCAAAAAGAGCGTAACAGTGGTTGTGAACGGAGCGTCAAAATCTTTCAACTTTGACGATGACCTGATCAATAATGAAATATTATCCTCCTGCCTGTCCAATTATCCTTTCGGCCAAAAAGATGCCATGCAGTTCCGTCTGCTGACGCCTGAGCCGGTCATCTACAAGATGACGGTCTATGACAGGGGACAGGAAACAAAGAACGGCATTCTTTGCCAAAAACTTGAGATAGTCCCCGACCTGGGAGCGATGAATATCTTCGGAGCGTTCGTGCCCAAGATGTATTTCTGGTTCAACGCGGAAGCTCCGCACGACTTTGTGGCGTACGAGGGGCTTGAAAGCGGGCTCGGAACGCCGTATATTGTGATTGAGAGGACAAAATAATGGCAAAAAAAGATATTTTGAGGGGCATCGAGTACAAAGACATTGATTTTAACGGGCTGCCGGAGTATGTCATAAAGAAAAAAACCCCTAAACATAAGCAGTACTTATCAGGAGAGCGTATACTCCCGAAGAACATAACCGGAAAAGAATCGCTGGAAGATCTCATCGGTAATTCTTTCATGGCCTATAATTCCGCGCGGCTCAAAGAGGGCTGCAGGCTTTTCTCCGAAAAGATGCTCGGCAAAAATGTGACTGTCGGGATGACCCTTGCGGGGGCTCTCACTCCTGCAGGTCTTGGAGCTTCTTCAGTTGTCCCTCTCATTAATGCCGGGTTCGTTGACTGGATAATCGCCACTGGCGCCAACATGTACCACGACCTTCATTTTGCTTTCAATGCCCCGCTCCACGCGGGGTCGCACCTGGCGGATGATGCCGAGCTTCAGGAAAATCAGGTGGTCCGCATCTACGATATCTATCTAGGATATCTGGACTGCCTTATCTCAACTGACGAGATATTCAAACAGGTCCTCTGGAAACCGGAATTCCAGAAAGAAATGGGGACTGCCGAGTTCTATCACAAAATGGGGAAATACGCCGATGCGATAGAAAAAGCCAACGGCCTGAAGAACGTTTCTGTCATGGCCGCGGCGTACAGGGCCGGGGTTCCGATTTATACTTCTTCGCCCGGAGATTCGACTTTGGGAATGGACATTGCCGGAATGGAGCTTCAGGGTATAAAACTCCGGATCAATCCATCCATTGATGTTAATGAGACGGCTTCAATAGTTCTTGCGGCGAAAAGATCGGGCGGAAAATCCGCGGTCCTGCTTATCGGAGGCGGAAGCCCGAAGAACTTTATGCTCCAGACAGAGCCGCAGATACAGGAGGTCCTGCGTCTTAAGGATTTCGGACATGATTATTTTTTTCAGGTAACTGACGCCCGCCCTGATACGGGAGGCCTTTCCGGAGCAACGCCGTCCGAAGCGGTTTCCTGGGGGAAAGTGGACCCGAAACAGCTTCCCGATGCGGTCGTATGTTATATGGATTCAACTATCGCGCTCCCGATAATAACGCACTATGCTCTTTCAAAACATAAAAAGAGAGCCCTTAAAAAGTTATTTTATAAAAGAGAAGAGTTTCTTCACAGGTTAACGGAAGAGTATTTCAGGCACAACAAGAGGCTAAATCCGAAATCCTAAGCTCGAAATTCTAAACAAGTTCTAAATTCAAAATCCAAAATTCAAAAAATATCTCAGCCCTTGATTTTCCGTGAAATTTTCAGGATTTGCGGTCGATAGATAAATGGCGAGCATGAGCCGGAGTTCGTGAGAGAGTGAAAGCCAAAGGAGGAGGGAACGATGAACTATCTTAGAGTGTCTCCGCTGCTTCAAAACAGGCTCCATGTAGCGGCCTGGAGGCCGGTAAGGGCCGGCTGTGAGACCATCAGGGCGGCCTTCAGGGATGGCGGCATCATTATTCCCGGACTTATTCCGCTTAGAAAAAGAGATGCTTACATACGGCCAAGATATGATCACAATAGCCTCACGAGTGAATATCCTTTGCATATCAAAAATACGAGAGAAGCGCTGGCGTTCCTCAGCGCCGCGGTGTCGATCTTAAGGATGGAGGATAATGAAAGAAATGCTCTTTGGTCGCAGGTATCGTTCTGTGCATTCAGAAAAACGGCCCCAGAAGCGGTCAACCTGCTGAGGAACTTCCTTCAAATGGAAGGCCCTCATATGAGGGCCTTTGGCGAGTTGAGGTTGCTGCTCTGTCGGGCCCCAGGATCCGAGCCCTTAGGTGCGCAGATCGATGCGGCCAGTTCCATCCTTTACCTGCTGGGTTTTGACAACACACAAAATACCTTTAACGCCCTCAAAGAGCATTTCATGAACGAGCTGCGCGCCCAATCATTCAGCGCCGCAATGGATGGACTCCTTCGAAGCGGGCACTGGGAGCTTGTGCTAAGGGACTGGGCTTCGACCGCATATTACAGGGGGACCAATAATCCCGGGCACATCAATTATTTTCTTCTTGCAGCCGCAGGCGACCCTGAGATCAGGACCGCGGCGCTTCGCGTGTTCAACAACATAAACCCTCTTCATAGCCTTGAAGCAATGAAGGCCAGAAGCGGCGCGGAGCGAATTGACAAAGATACCAAAAGGATGAGTGCCGAACAGATCACCGAGTTCCTGATAACCGCTATGCTAAGCTGGTTCAGCGAAGAGACCTTTTTCAGCGCGCAGGAGCTTGCGGTCATGATCGGGCGCAGCGAACAGACGGTTGCGGCTGCCATTGTGAGAATGTTGGCGGCAAAACATCTATTATCTAGTGAGAATGGAAAGGTCGCCCTGCCGGAATAATTAATCCAAATAAAAAGGTCCCGGCCTTTTCAGACCGGGCCCCTTCCTTTTCCGGATCTTCAGATCACCTGATCCCCTGATCTCCCGTCAGATCAGATGCCTTCGCCGAACCTGGTCATCCAGCAGGCGCCGATCGCCATCACCGATACTATTGCCACAACCAAAGAGCCGAGCACGGGAACAAGATTGATCAGGGCAAGGATCACTATGCCCCAGATTATCTCTGTTATCATCGGCTGGTTATATCTCTTGAAGCTGCTCAGCAGTTTTTTCCCGATCACCTGCGAGGCTGAGACATAGCCGAGCACGAGCGCTACTCCGTAAGCGACGAATTCTATAAGGACAAGAGGTATCCCTATTATGCTGACCACAAGAAGCGCCAATATCGGAACAATAAGGAGTATCCACAGCAGTCCCCACAAAAAGGACTTGACCGGATGCCTTTCTATCGCCACTGACACCCAGCCGACCCTTCTCGGAAAGAACAGCCCGGCCGCGATCCCGATCGCCAGGATGCCGAGGAAAGAGAGCAGGGCCGCGAAAACGGACGCGAGATAAACCACGGACGGGGCGTACTTGGTCCCGAGCATCGAGAAGCACGTGAATTGTTGCGGCATTGTTACCTCCGTTATTTCTCCGGCAACTTTAGCGCCGGGTTCTTTTCTTACTATCCCGCCCACAGCGGCCACTTTTCCTCTGACGCGCGCGGTCGGTTTCAGCCAGACGTTACCTCCTACAGACACCACATCCTCGGTCACTTCGCCGGCCACGGACACCGAACCTCCGATCGAGACGACGGACTTTACCGTGGTCCCGAGCGGCACCCCGGCATTAGCGCCGATCTTCACTATGTCGGCAGCGGACGAAACAAGCGGGGCAGAAAAGGCAGGGACAGCCGCGGCAAGGGACAGGAGCAAGACAAGGCTTAAAACTCTTCTGAGATTCATGCGATCCTCCTTTCCGAGTTTGGTTTGCGAAAATAATTGTACAATAGGCGGGCGATATTTGCAAGGATGGCCGCGTTGTGGTAAAATTTTCCGAAATGAAGCAATACTCCACCGACAAGATCAAGAACATCGTCCTTTTGGGCCACGCGGGGTCCGGCAAAACATCGATCGCCGAGGCGATGCTTTTTGATTCCGGAACGATACAGAGGATAGGTTCCGTAGCCGACGGGACGACAGTGTCGGATTTTGACCCTGAAGAGATAAAGAGAAAGATAAGCATAAGGACCTCTCTGGTGCCTTTTGAATATAAGGATTACAAAGTGAACTTCATCGATGTGCCGGGGTTCGCTGATTTTCTCGGTGAGGCGGTCTCGGGCATTTCCGCGGCCGATTCCTCGATCTTTGTGGCCTGCGCGGTGACCGGTCTGGGAGTCGGGGCGCACGAGCTCTGGCGTCTTGCCGACGAAAAGAACCTTCCCAGGATCATCTTCATAAACAGGATGGACAAGGACAGGGCCGATTATTTTACCGTTCTGGAGACCCTTCGCGAATCGTTCGGAAAGGATGTTGTTCCCGTCTATATTCCCATAGGAAAAGAAGCTTCGTTTAAGGGAGTGGTGGACGTACTAGAGAAGAAGGCTTACAGCTTTGAGAGCGGAAAGCCCGTAGAGGTCCCCGTGCCTGAAGAGATGAAAGGCCTTCTCCAAAAATACCGCGACATGCTGATAGAGGAAGTGGTGGAGATCGACGAGGCCCTGCTTGAAAAATTCATGAACAACGAAGAAATAAGCGACGCTCAGATAGAGGAGGCTTTTCAGAAAAGCGTAGATCACAAGCAGATATATCCCGTCCTTTGCGGGAGTGCCGTAAAGAACATCGGTGTCTCGCTCCTGGCGGAGGCCGCGGAGCACTGGCTGCCCGGAGCGGACGAAGTGAAGTTTACCGGCATCGACGGCAATGAAAGAAAACCTTCCAGGGACGAGCCGTTCTCGGGCTATGTTTTTTCCACTATGATAGAGCCGCATGTCGGGGAATTATCGTTTGTCAGGGTGCTTTCGGGCAGCCTCCATCATTCCGGCTCGGTCTATAATTCCTCAAAGAGCTCTTCCGAGCGGGTGGGGCAGCTTTTCTTTATGCGGGGCAAGAACAGGGAAGAGACCCAGACGGCGGTCGCGGGGGATATCATCGCTCTTCCGAAACTGAAGAATACTTCGACAGGCGATACCCTGTGCGACCAGAACAAGCAGATCGTGTACAAAGCCGCGGCCTATCCCGAGCCTATACTTTCGATCGCGGTCAAGCCAAAGTCAAAGGCCGACCAGGAAAAGATGGGGACGGCCCTTAACGCGCTCACGCACGAGGACCCTACTTTTAAGGTCTCTCACAACGTCGAAACAAAGGAAACGATAATCTCAGGAATGGGGGATGTCCATCTTGAAGTGATGCTTGAAAGGGTGAAAAAACGCTACGGTGTGGAAATAGAGGCCGGCGCCCCGAGGATCCCGTACAGAGAAACGATCAGAGGAAGGGCGAAAGGACAGGGGAAATATAAGAAACAGTCCGGCGGGAGGGGCCAATACGGGGACTGCTGGATAGAAATGGAGCCTCTGCCGAGAGGAAGGGGCTTTGAGTTTGTCGACAAGATAGTCGGCGGCGCTATCCCGAGGAACTACATACCTTCGATTGAAAAAGGGATAAGGGAGACCATGTCTTCGGGTGTGGTGGCTGGATATCAGGTCATGGACGTAAAAGTTACTTTGTTCGACGGCTCTTATCATGAGGTCGATTCTTCCGACATGGCCTTCAAAATAGCCGGTTCGATGGGCTTTAAAAAGACGTTCGTTGAGGCGGCCCCGGTGATACTTGAGCCTATAATGACGATGGAAATAAACGTTCCCGACGATTGCGTGGGGGACATCGTGTCTGATATCAATAAGCGCAGGGGAAAGATACTGGGCATGGACCAGACGGGCTCAAAACATTCGATCGTTAAAGCCCTTGTCCCGTTCTCAGAATCGACAAAATACGCCTCCGACCTCCGCTCGGTCAGCAGGGGCAGGGGATATTTTTCGTCCAAGTTCTCCCATTATGAGGAAGCCCCGGCAAAGACCCAGCAGGACCTAAAGTCAAAATATGAACAACTGAAGGCTGCCGGGGAGCTGAGGGAGCTTTCCTGATCCGCTTAATTGAACGACGCGGTAGATATCATCAGAAAATTATGTCGACGCATCTATTTTAAAATCGTTTTTTATATCAATATTTTAATGACAATTGAAGTGTTTGTGGGTATAATATAATCAAAATATAATTATATGGTAGAAAATTTAAAGCAAATACTATTCACGATTAGAGATATTTTAATTCCGATTTTACCAAAATTGTTTGTAAGAGCATTAATTGGTAAAGGCGAATATGTATTTTTGGCTCATCCGATTGAACTCCTTCCCGACATTGCGAGGAAGTATCCGTTCGCCAGGAATTCACCAAAATGGCTCTTAAAAGGCATAAGCAAACTTCATCCCCCAATAATCCTATCTAAAATCACTGGCTATAAAGGCAGAGACGGGCGTTCTGTTGATGGATGGGTGGTTTTTTGTTCCTTGTCCACCAGGATGATGCTTTTGAACGAGAAGAGAGCTAGGACAAAGATACTAAAAGCGGCTAAACTCTCTGAAAAGCTTAATGCAAAGTTGTTAGGTCTTGGCGCTTTTGTTCCCATCGTTACCGATCACGGAGCATTTTTACAAGGCAAGGTTAAAATGTCAATAACAAATGGCGATGCGTTTTCGGCGGTTATCGCCGCAAAAAATGTCATTACATCGTCAGACTGGGCGCAATTCGACAGGAATAATGTAAAATTGGCGATTGTTGGCTCTGCGGGTTTTGTAGGCTCAATGAGCAGCAAACTTCTGCTTAAATACTTCTCCAATTTAACTTTGGTTGATAAGAATATTGATGGCGTAAAAGTGTTGGGCGAAGAGCTTAAAAAAAGAAACGGAAACAAAAATATTATTGTTTCTTCCGATATTAACGACATCAAGTATTCTGATATTGTGTTAACAGTAACAAACACGCCCGGCGTGATTGTAAGATCGAAGCATCTTAAACCAAAATCAATAGTTATTGATGCCGCACAGCCAAGAAATGTATCAGCTAAAGTGCCGTATGAACGTGAAGATGTTGTTGTTATTGAATCGGGAGTTGCCGAGGTTGACGGATTGGATGTAAACTGCGATTTCGGTCTAAGAAAAGAAAGCGAGGTTTATAGTTGCTTCGCGGAGCTTCTCCTGCTTTGTTGGATGAGAGAATATAATGATGATCACATTGATAGAATCTCCGAAAGCTACGTGCTTAAATTGTGGGATGAAATGGATAAGGCCGGAATAAGAATAGCAGATTTCAGAAATATAACTGGTTTTATCAACAAAGATAATTTTGATAAGGTGTTTGCCAAATAAATGAAAGTATTTTCCGTAAATTCCTATTTTATAAACCCGCATGCGATACCCCTATTGATAATTGGCTTGTTGATTTTATCAAGTGGTTTATTTGTTTTTACTAGACTGAAAGACAAGCTGGCAGCTTCAACATTTCTCGTGATGAGCATAAGCGGCAGTATTTGGTTTTTTGGCACCGTGATGGGCTATCTCTCAAAATATCCGGAAAACGGGCTTTTCTGGTTTAAAATTGATAATGTTGGCGTAGTATTCCTGTCTTCAACAGTTTATGCCTTTGTTGTATCATTCCTGGGTTTATTCAAAGAGAGAAAACCTTTCATATTCATAGCTTATATCGGCAGTACGATACTCGCAATTCTAACGTTAACAACAAATTTAATGGATACAGGAGTTCAATTATTTTTCTGGGGCTTCTTCCCTAGGTGGGGTCCGCTCAGCCTGATTTTTTTGCCGTTTTTCTGTGCCTATATGTTGTTCAGTTTTCTTGAGCTGATCTTTTATTTAAAAATTGGCAGCAATGGCGCCATAAAAAATCAAATAATATATTTTATTGTTGCGTTAGGCTTTGCATACACTTCATCAATTGATTATTTTGCGACGTTCGGGATCCCCGTTTATCCGACAAGCTTCATTTCAATGGGAGCTTATTTCATCATTATTGCTTTCGCGATAACAAAGGCAAGGCTCATGGACATTTCCGTCATCATCAGTAAATCCATCGCCTATGTTTCAGCGCTTCTGATATTAATGATTTTTTATTTGGCGTTCGTTATCCCTTACAGGGTAGTTATAACCGACAGAATCGATGTTGGGTTCATTTCAATCACGATAGCGTTTGGCGTTTTTGTCGCCTTCTCTTTTGAAAAGCTTCGCATCAACATCCAAACATCATCGGACAAGCTGTTCCTGAAAGGAAAATACGATTTTACCGATACCATAGCCTATTTCTCCGATAAACTTTCTTATGTCACCGGAATGGAAGATCTAAATACTGTTCTTGAAGAGGCAAGGGTTGAAAAAATGGAGCTGAAAATGCTTGGGGTCCGGCAGAAGAATGATTTGACCGAGAAGGAGAAGGAATACTTTTTAAAGCTCAAAAAGCCGGTTGCTTTCAGCGAACTTCCAACGGAACTGAAAAATACTGAAAAAAGCCCGGCCATTGAGTATGTTGTTCCCTGTTTGTTCAAAGGCGGGCTTATCGCGTTATTGTATGTCGGGAAAAAGCTCTCCGAAGACCCTTTCAGCGATGAAGAGATCGACGCACTGAAAGTTATTGCACCTCAGATAGCGATCGTTATCGAGCGTATAAAACCTTATGAGCGCGTAAAAGTCGATCTTGCGGCTGAGCAGGAAAAGGTCAAGATCGCCCAAAAAGCCGCCGAGGACAACGCGAGATTAGCCGCTCTTGGAACTCTTGCCGCCGGGCTGGCGCATGAAATAAGGAACCCGATGGCGGTGTTGAGATCAAAATCAGAAACAGTTCTTGAAAGAATAGACGACAAAGAATATGTGTCAAATTACGCCAGGATGATGCCGGAGCAGATCGACAGAATACTTTCCATAATCAACCGCATGCTTAAGTTTGCCAAGGCCAAGTCGGAAGAAATGGAAACGACCGACGTGAACAAGGTGATCGAGGACACTCTTTCCATGCTTGACGGAAGGATCAAGGATAAAGGCGTAAAAACGGCTAAAAGCCTGGCCGCGAAAACGAGGATAATGGCCAACCCTGTCATGCTTTCCGAAGCGTTCTTCAATATAATGCAGAACTCGCTCGATTTTATGGAAAAGGACGGCGTTCTGAGAGCAAAATCTTCCGACACGGAAAACGGGATTGAAGTCGAAATTGAAGATACGGGGGCCGGGATGACAAAGGAGCAGGTAGAGCATATCTTTGAGCCTTTCTTCACCACAAGGGCCGAAGGGACCGGGCTTGGCCTGTCCATATCCCACAGAAATATATTAGACCATAAGGGGAGAATTCAAGTATCGTCTCAAGTCGGGAAAGGGACCTCTTTCAAGATAACTTTTCAGGCAGCCTAAAAAAAGCTCAGATCTTTTCCGGCTCAATGTTATCCCATTTTCCGCTGTAAATAGCTTCGATATCTTCAAGGCTCACACTGTGAAGGTCCTGACCGTTCTTCAAGAATAAGGCGTCCATCAGAGACCTCCTCTTGGTATATATCTTTTCTTCCTTCCGGCTGTTCCCATAGATGGCATTTGCGAGCGATGCTTTTTTTGAAAAAATATCTTCATCCATCTTTCTTTTTGCCGCGAATCTAACCCTGAGAATGAGGTCTTCGTTCCTGTAAGGTTTTGTTATGAAATCGGACGCCCCGCGCATGGCAGCTTCCCAGGCGAGCTTTGCTTCATCGAACGCCGTCAGCATTATAACTTCCGTTCGGTGCGGATAGCCTTCCTTTTTTAATCTCTTCAGAACTTCCAATCCGTCGATACCCGGCATCCTTATATCAAGTATCATCACGTGATATCTTTGTTCTTTCAACTTCTTTAAGGCCTCCTCGCCGCCGGACGCAGTGTCGACCTCGCATTCCTTCAGAAGCACTTCGGCAACGGTCTCTCTGGCCTCTTTCTCATCATCGACTACAAGAACAAAGGGTTTATCCATTTATTAATAGTCTCCTTACGCAAAGATTTTCGCATTATTGCAGGCTATAGTCAACCTGTGAGGCGATCAGGCGGATTTCATTCGATGCTAATGATATAATAAATCCCATCATGTCCACAAGACAGCCTTTGAGCGTCGCGTTCGTCTGGCACATGCACCAGCCCTTTTATAAAGACCTGGTGACGCATGAGTATTTTCTCCCCTGGGTGAGGCTGCACGCGATAAAAGATTATTATGATATGGCCGCTTATCTGGATAGATATCCGGAAATACGCGCCGTCTTCAATATTGTGCCGTCGCTTTTCACTCAGATAGAGGACTATGTGAACGGCGCCGCAAAGGACCGTTTCATGATCCTTTCAACGGCGCATCCCGAAGACCTCAACCATGAAGAAAGAGTGTTCATCCTGAAAAATTTTTTCATGGCCAACTGGGAGACCATGATAAAGCCGTACCCCAGATATAACGACCTCCTCCTAAAAAGAGGCCGTTTTGTGACCCTTCACGACATTAATCAGGTCGCGCCGCGTTTCTCCTCTCAGGAGATCCTTGACCTGCAGGTGTGGTTCAACCTTGCCTGGTTCGGCGCCGTCTACAAGCAGAACGATCCCGTTGTGAAGGGACTTCTCCAAAAAGGGAAGAACTTCAACGGGGACGATAAAAAAGCGATGTTCGACAAACAGCTTGAGATCATGAGGCTGATCATCCCGAAATACAAAGAGATGCAGGAGAGAGGGCAGGTCGAGATATCCGTAACCCCGTTCTGCCATCCGATCCTTCCGCTTCTTTGCGATACAAGCATCGCCAGGGCCTCTGACCCCGGAATAGTCCTGCCCAAATACAGGTTCGCATACCCCGAGGACGCAAAAAAACAGGTAGCGGAGGCGGTGGAATATTACAGGAGCAGGTTCGGCTGCAACCCCGAGGGCATGTGGCCGTCGGAAGGCTCAGTGTCTGATGACATAATCCCGATCATAGCGGGCGAGGGCATAAAATGGATCGCAACCGATGAGGAGATACTCGGCAATACCCTTAAAAAAAATCTGTCCGCTGCCGAGCTTTTCACTCCCTACAGGATAGAGAAGGGCGGCAGGGAGCTTTCTATAATATTCCGCGACCACAGGATCTCCGACGATCTGGGCTTTGTCTATGCCAAATGGGCTCCGTCCGACGCCGCGGCCGACATCATGGGCAAGCTCCGCAGGATAGCTGACGTCCTTCCCGACGACGGTAAAAAATATCTTGTCAGCATCATCCTTGACGGAGAGAACGCGTGGGAATATTACCGGAACAACGGCAGGGATTTTTTTGACAGCCTGTATTCGATGCTTTCAGACGATAACAGGCTGCGTACCGTGAGGGTAAAAGATTTCCTGAGTGAAAATCCTCCGGCAGCCACGCTGAGAGATCTTTTTCCCGGGTCCTGGATAAACCACAACTTTAATATCTGGATCGGCCACGAGGAGGACAATACCGCCTGGGATTACCTTTATAAAGCGCGGGAAGCCCTGTCGAAGACCGAGAACGCTCCCAAGATGGCATGGAACGAGCTTGGCGTGGCCGAAGGCTCTGACTGGAACTGGTGGTACGGGGATGACCATTCATGCGATAACGACGAGGACTTTGACAAGCTTTTCAGAAGGCATCTTATGAACGTTTATCAGCTGATCGGTCAAGAATACCCTAAATACCTTGATAATCCGATCAAGCATATGAAGGTCGTAAAACCCACAAGAGAGCCGGTCTATCTGATAAAACCGATCATCGACGGCGAGGTCTCGAACTATTATGAATGGCTTTCCGCGGGGATGTACAGCGTGGACCAGTTCAGGGGCGCGATGCACCAGATCGAAACGATAATAAAGAACATCTATTACGGTTTCAGCATGGACAGGCTTTATTTAAGGCTTGATACTAATATCGGACTGGATTACAAAGAGAACGAATACATGAAGACAATAACTTTTGAGATCAATATAATCAAGCCTGTTCAGTACAAGATAGAATTGTCGTGCGGCCAGGACTGCGTGCCGCATGCGGCTCTTTTCAAGCTGGGCCAGTCACTGCAGTTCGAAAAAAAACAGGACCTGGATACTTTTGCCGTCAAAAAAATCGTCGAGATCGGCGTTCCGTTCGCGGACCTCGAGATAAAAAAGGGCGAAGAGGTCCAGATGAGCGTTTTGGTAAAAAAGGACTGCAGAGAACTTGAGAACTGGCCGAAGGGCGGGATCATAGTCTTTAAGGCGCCGGACGAGGAATTTCTGGCGTCAGCGTGGTTCGTATAAGAGGGGCGTAATAAACTGCGTACGTACAAATTATTATGAAAAAGATAAATTTTCTGTTCGCGATACACTGCCACCAGCCCGTGGGGAATTTTGAGAACGTGATCGAAGAGGCCTATCAAAAGTCATACCTGCCTTTTATCGAAGTCCTTGAAAAATTCCCGTCGATAAAAGTAACGGTTCATTACACGGGGATACTGCTTTCATGGTTCAAAGAGAAACATCCTGAATTCCTTGAAAAGATAAAAGCGCTCTCGGATAAAGGGCAGATAGAGATAATGACAGGGGGATATTACGAACCCATTCTTTCTGTCATACCCGAAAAGGACAGACTTTCACAGATAAGAAAACAGACTGAGTTCACCGAAAAATATCTCGGTCATAAGCCGAAGGGGCTTTGGCTCGCGGAAAGGATCTGGGAGCCGGGGCTGGTGAAAGATCTTTACAGCGCCGGCGTGGAATATACGGCGCTGGATGATTACCATTTTATCAGCGCCGGCTTTGAGGAAAGCGCTCTAGACGGATATTTTGTAACGGAAGACCAAGGATACACGCTGAAGGTTTTTCCGATAAGCAAGAGACTTAGATATCTGATCCCGTTTAAACTTCCCCATGAGACTATCGACCATCTAAAGTGGCTGGCAACAGAGAGCGGGGACAGAGCCGCTGTCCTGGCTGATGACGGTGAAAAGTTCGGAAGCTGGCCGGGGACGTTCAAATGGGTGTATGAAGAGAAATGGCTTGAAAACTTTTTCAGGACGCTTGAACAGGAAAGCGACTGGCTGAAGACGATGACCTTTTCGGAGTATATAGGGAATTACGCGGCAAAGGGAAGGATCTATATACCCGCAGCATCATATTTCGAGATGATGGAATGGTCACTTCTTGTCAGCGCGGGAAAGAAATTCGATCAGATTACAACGGAATTAAAACATTCGGGCAGGTTTGATCAGTATCAGCAGTTCTTTAAAGGAGGGTTCTGGAGGAATTTCTTTGTCAAATATCCCGAAAGCAACAACATGCACAAGAAAATGCTGCTCGTGTCCAGAAAACTGTGCTCGATCGAGAACAATTTCGCTCTTAATACGGAAAAGATCACAGACGAGCTTCTGCAGGGCCAGTGCAACTGCGCGTACTGGCACGGGGTCTTTGGAGGGCTTTATCTGAACTATCTACGTCACGCCGTATACGAACACCTGATTAGGGCAGAGAACATGGCTGACGAGGTCATACACCAGGGAGGAAGGTGGATAGAAGCGGAAATAGAGGATTTTGACAAGGACGGGGAGGACGAGATAATCGTCTCGACACAGCTTTTGAACCTTTATTTTGACCCTGACAAAGGAGGCAGCCTTGTGGAGCTGGACTTCCGGCCGAAATGCTTCAATCTTATCAATACTCTCACCAGAAGAGAGGAAGTCTATCACAAAGAGATCTTAAAGCCTGAACTGCATCAGCTTACACTGACCGGTACCACAAACGGCGCGGCCAGCATACACGACATGATAAGGGTCAAAGAAGTGAACCTCCAGGACCATTTGAACTATGACTGGTACAGAAGGTCATGTTTTATTGAGCATTTTCTTGCCGAGGGGACGACCTTCGAGAGCTTTTCGAAATGTAAGTATAAAGAGCTCGGGGATTTTGTCGGCCAGCCATATAGGGGCGAAGTTTCATACGGAAAGAGCGAGGTCGCGGTGATACTGACGAGGGACGGCCATGTCGGAGGCAACGGCGACCGGTTGCCGGTAAGAGTGTCCAAGACTTTCCGCATTTCTTCCGATAATGCCGAAATGGAGATCAAGTGGGAGATCAGGAACCTCAGCGACAGGCAGACAGACATCTGGTTCGGGGTCGAATGCAACCTTTCGCTGCTGGCAGGCAGTGCCGCGGACAGGTATTATATGGTCGACGGCAAAAAACCGGAAGACCCTAACCTTAGCAGCAGCGGTGAATCATCTAATATATATGAGGTCGATTTAATTGACAAATGGAGCGGAATAAGTATAATTATAGATGCAAGCAGGCGGTTCGATCTATGGAGGTTCCCCATAGAAACAGTCTCTCAAAGTGAAGGCGGCTTTGAGAGGACTTTTCAGGGTTCATGTATGTTGTTGAATTTCAGATTGTCTTTAGCCGCAAGAGGGACACAGGAATTCTCGGTAAAATTCAAGATTAAGGGAGGAGCCAATTAATGCCCGAACTAAGAAAAGACCCGATATCCGACAGATGGGTCATCATTTCCACGGAAAGGGGAAGAAGACCCTCGGATTTTACGCTGGAAGAGGAAAAATCTTCAGAAGCGGAGATCAAAACCTGCCCGTTCTGTGAAGGCCAGGAAAGCAAAACGCCCAAAGAGATAATCGCCTACAGGAAACCGGGGACACTGCCGGATACTCCGGGCTGGCAGGTCCGCGTTATGCCAAATAAATTTCCGGCGCTTGTAATTGAAGGAGAAGTAAATAGGACCGGGATCGGAATATTCGACATGATGAGCGGGATCGGGGCCCACGAAGTGATCGTTGAGACGCCAAAGCACGGAATAAGCATCCCTGACATGGATGACCCGCAGGTTGAAAAAATACTCTGGGCATACAAAGAAAGGATACGCGACCTTGAAAGAGACAAGCGGTTCAGATATGTCCTTGTCTTTAAAAATCATGGAGAAGCCGCGGGCGCCTCTCTTTCACATTCACATTCTCAATTGATAGCTACCCCCATCACCCCAAGATATATAAAGATGGAACTCACCAATTCCAGGCAGTATTTTATAGAAAAAGAACGCTGCATCTTTTGCGACCTTATCAGGCAGGAGCTCAGTTTTGGCGAGAGGATAGTGGCCGAGAACGAGAACTTCGTTGTTTTCACGCCGTTCGCTTCCAGGTTCCCGTTCGAGGTCTGGCTGCTCCCGAGAAAACATTATTACGGCTTTACCGAGATGAACGACGAGGAAACCAAACAATGCGCGAGGATGTTAAAGGATATCTTGACGAGGCTCAAGAAATGTCTGCACAATCCACCTTATAATTATGTGGTCCACACCGCCCCCAATGTACTTACAAGACCCGGAAGGCCGGATTACTGGGGAACGATACAGTATGATT
>Ga0172375_10003704_pt1 | contig 23044 bp, 21 predicted proteins | sample LakKiv1m_FD_114537 | JGI IMG/M metagenome (GOLD analysis project Ga0172375, IMG submission 114537) | Freshwater microbial communities from Kabuno Bay, South-Kivu, Congo - kab_092012_11.1m | ecosystem: Environmental > Aquatic > Freshwater > Lake | place: Democratic Republic of the Congo... | reverse complement strand
TGATCGAATTCCTGTTTGGGTGGCATCCATAGCATGTCCTCTACAGGAGCTACAGGTGACGGTGGGAACTTTGAGCGTGTTTATTCTACGTTGAGCGAGATATTAAAAAGTTTGATTTTAGGTGTCAAGCCAAAAATATCATTGGCAGAAGAAAATTTAGCGGCAGTTAGCCCCTTATTCCCTGGTCTTCTGTAACGAAAAACAAGAAAATATGACCATCCTTAAACTGTATGCCTACCATTCCGTCATTCCGGAACGATTCTGGCCGGAATCCAGAAATACGCCGGACTGGATTCCGGCTAAGGGCATGCCGGAATGACGTAACAGCACATAGGCGTTTTGGTTGCGGTTATCCGCGTTAGTCATATTATGAAATGAGGAGTCGTCATGAAAGCTTTGTTGTGATATTATTAATGGGAGACCGTCGTTCTTGTTCGGGGTTCCTTGTGAGCCTACAATCATTTGGCGGCGTCCCAAACTGGTGTCGAAATGGCCCTCATCATTGAAACCGATTCAGTTCGACTGGCCCACAGGGGTGCGTTCCTTCTCAAACAAATCAGTAAAGAAAATGTATCATTGAGAGGGCGGTTCGTTGTGGCTCTATCCGGTGGAACCACCCCCCGCGCCATGCACCGCCTCTTTTGCGAGGAACCCCATCGCTCTGAGATTCCGTGGAATCGCACCCACATCTTCTGGGTGGACGAGCGGCGCGTCCCCGTGAGTGATCCGGCGAGCAATTACGGCACGGCCCGAAGAGACTTCCTGGACCGCGTACCGATACCCCTGAATCAGGTCCACCCGATGCCGGCCTCGCTGCGCCCGGAGGAGGGGGCTGTGGTCTATGAGAAGGAAATCCTCCGATTTTTTCAAATGGAACCTCGGGAAATCCCCATGTTCGATCTCGTATGCCTCGGCATTGGAAGCGACGGGCACACGGCCTCCCTCTTTCCCGGGAACGCGGCCCTTGCTGAAAAGGAACGGCTGGTGGCTCCGGTGAGGGGAGGGTACCCTGATGTCGGCCGCCTCACCATGACCTTTCCCCTCCTCAACCATGCCAGAGAGATCATTTTCCTCGTTTCAGGAAACCGGAAGGCAGCGATCCTTAAAGAAGTTTTGGAGGGTCCGGCAGGTCGTTTTCCTGCCCAGATGGTTCAGCCCGTCCATGGAAATCTCACCTGGCTTCTGGACCTGGAATCGGCATCAATGTTTGAGCCTCGCGGCCGGGCGTCCCGCCTTCAACCCAATCTCCCCTCTTGACCGTCCGGAACTGCTTGCAATAGGCTATCAAATTCATTAATCTTAAACCACTACAGTCAGCGATCCCAATCACGGAGGTTAATCGATGCCCCTTAACGAGCTTCTTCCCAAGGCCCTGAAATTATATCCTAAAAAGGAGGCCGTGGTCTGCGGTCAGACCCGGATGGACTATCAGACCTTTACCGAAAGGGTTTGGCGGCTGTGTCAGGGACTGATCTCCCTGGGACTCAGGCGAAATGAGCGGCTGGCTATTCTTCACGAGAACAGCAGGGAATTCCTTGAGGTGTATTTTGCGGCGGCCCACCTGGGGGTCATCCTGGTCCCCCTCAATTACCGGCTTTCGGCCAAGGAACTGGCCGTGATTCTAAACGACAGTCAAAGCCGCATTCTCATCTCAGAGGGCCTGTTTGATGAAAAGGCTCGGGCTCTTCCGACGACGGTCCCCACCCTTGAACGCGTCATTTGGACCCGTACAGAAAGGGAACCCTCCGCGCCCCTGCAATATGAATACGAATCGCTCCTGGCCAGACAACGTCCGGAGCCGCCTCCCCCGCTTTCCATTCAGGATGACGATGTGGCCCACCTCTACTACACAAGCGGTACCACCGGCCGTCCCAAGGGCGTCATGCTGACCCACAAAAACGTCAAGAGTCATGCCCTCGGCACGATTGCCGAGCTTCACCTGACCGACAGCGACAACTGGTTTCATGTGGCCCCCCTCTTTCACCTGGCGGACGCCTGGGCCACCTTTGCGATGACATGGGTAGGGGGCAAACACGTCCTCCTTCCGTCATTCGATCCGGGGAAGGTGCTTCAGATGATCGAATCAGAGAAGATCACCCTCTCCAACCTGATCCCCACCATGCTGAACATGATGGTCAACCATTCCGAGGTGGGCCGGTTCGATTATTCGAGCCTTCGGGTCATCCTGAGCGGGGGCGCCCCGATTGCCCCTGAAACCGTGCGCAAGATCATCGATGCCTTTAAATGCGACTATATCCAGACCTACGGGATGACCGAGACCAGCCCTTATCTGACCCTCTCCATCCTCAAGGATCATCTCAAGACGCGGCCCTGGCCCGAGCAGCTCGAATTCAAGGCGAAGACCGGCCGGGAGTTCGTGAACGTGAGCCTGAGGGTGGTGAACGACCGGGGGAATGATGTGGCAACGGACAATCGCGAGGTGGGAGAGATCATTGTGAGGGGGGACACGGTGACGCCGGGTTACTGGAATCTGCCCGATGAAACCCGGGCGGCCATTCGAGACGGATGGCTTTACACAGGAGACCTGGCCGTCATGGATGAAGAGCGCTATGTCACCATTGTGGATCGCAAAAAGGACATGATTTTGACCGGTGGCGAAAATGTCTATTCCACCGAGGTGGAGAATGTCCTTTATCAGCACGATGCCATCCTGGAGGCGGCCGTCATCGGGGTGCCTGACCCCCACTGGGGGGAGGCGGTGAAGGCCTGCGTGGTCCTAAAGGAAGGATGTGAGGCCACGGAAGATGAGATCATCGCGTACTGCAAGAAGGATCTGGCCGGTTACAAGGCCCCCAAAAGCATTGATTTCCTAAACGCGCTTCCCCGAACAGGGTCCGGGAAGATCTATAAGAAGGGACTGAGAGACCCTTACCTGCAAAAGAGGTAGGGCGGATCGGGCCGACGCCGGATCCCTGGCCTGTCCGAATAAACAGTTGACAGTCGGCGGTTACGGCCTCTAATATACACTGGGAATGATACAGAACATCCTTGCTCTCATGGGTGAAGCAACGATTTCAGAAAGGGTTGGGGGACACATGGAAGCCGAACGTTCAGAAGATAGGGAGAAACCCAGGCATGGCCGCCTGATAGCCCTTGTTATCCTGGTTCTGGTGGTGATTTCTCTCATCATTATGGCCATCAATTCGAGGAAACCGGGGCCTCTCCAGTTGGGCGAGTTGGACAAGAATGTCAAAGGGGCCGCTTTCATCATGATCAACCGGCTCCTGATCCAACAGATGAGCGATAACTGGCTGCCCAACGATTTCTTCTGGCCCACGCTCTTTCTGGATAACATGCCGAGTTTCCAGATGGGCGAACTGGAGGTGGTTCGTTACAACATCCGGGTGCTGAGGGACAATCTGTCGCGAATGAGGACCACGGACAAACTGGACCCATGGGCCGAAGGCGCGTTTACCGCACTCTCCAACGATCCCCTGAAATGGTGGTTCCCATCCGCTGAAAGCAAATGGCGAAAGGCCAATAAGGACCTCCAGACCTACTATCAGGGTCTCAAAGACGGAACATCCTTTTTTGATCCAAGGGCGGACAACCTGGTGGAACTCTTAAGCCAGTATGCCTCTCTCATGGGGGGCGTGAACACGCGGCTGATCAACGCACCCCAGCGAAAGGGGACGGTCCTGCCGGACAGCGACGATGCCGGAGAGACGATTCGGATCGACATTCCATGGCGACATATCGACGACAACTTCTACTATGCCCAGGGAGTTGCCTACGCGCTCCACGCCTCATTCAGGGCAATCCGAATCGATTTTTATGAACTGCTGAAACGAAAGAACTCCCTTCGTTTTGTAGACAAGATTATTGAAAACCTGGGGAGATGCCATTTCGAGCCGTGGTTTGTGTTCAATGGCGCCCCTGACAGCATCTTTGCCAATCATTCCCTGAATGTGTCCGGCGTGTTCAACGACGCGCGGCAGAAAATCAACTCTCTGATCGTGGCCCTGCAGCAGGGGTAGCCGGATGTCAAGAACGTGGATCCGGCAGTTTCAAAGCGGCTTGCGCCTTTCTTGACCCCCTTCCTCTACAGGTCATTCGATTCCAGCGGATTAGCCGATATCTATTGGGCTGAAATGGATATGCGGCGGGGTGTTATCTTCGCATAGGAGGCTGATTCATGCACGAGATGTCCATCGCACAGGGCCTCCTGGATATCCTGAGGGAGGAGATGAGGAAGCACCATGCAAACCGTTTGAGATCGGTCCGCCTCCATATCGGCCAGCTTTCGGCCATCGTCCCGGAATCGTTGTCGTTTTGCTTTGAGGTGATGACCGCCGGGACCGAGATGGAGGGCGCCAGGCTGGATATGGAGGTGATTCCGCTCAGGGGGGTCTGCCGGGCGTGCAACGCGGCATTTGAGATAGAGAACTATGCCTTCGAGTGTCCCCAGTGCAGCAGCCGCGATATCCAGACCGTGTCCGGTCAGGAATTATCCATCGTGGAAATGGAGGTGGACTGATCACAATTGAAACGGCAGGAATGAAAAACGAAGATGAGATGCCCCAGCGTGAACAATTGCCAGGCGGCGGGCATCCGTATGGATGATCGAGCATCAAGAAGTGTCCAGTCAGAGCACAAAGGAGTGATGAGATGAAGGTATCGGTAGTAAAAAACATATTGGAGGCCAATGAGCGCATTGCTCAGGAAAACAGGGCCATTTTCGACTCAAAGAACCTCGTGGTGTTCAATCTGATGAGTTCGCCCGGGGCGGGAAAGACCACACTGCTGGAGAAAACCATCGGCGCCCTTAAAGACGAGTTTCGGATGGGGGTGATCGAGGGAGACATCCAGTCCTCTCAGGATGCGGAGCGGATCGCGGCCCTGGGCATCCCGGCCGTCCAGATCAACACGGGGGGGGCCTGTCACCTTGATGGCAACATGATTCGCGACACATTCAAGGAATTCGATTTCGACGCCCTCGATCTTCTCGTGGTGGAGAATGTGGGGAACTTGGTCTGTCCCGCGGAGTTCAAGGTGGGAGAGGATTTCAAGGCCATGATCCTGAGCGTGACCGAAGGGGATGACAAACCGGCCAAGTACCCGTTGATGTTCCACGAATCGGAGGTCCTCCTGGTCAACAAGATTGACCTTCTTCCCTATGTGGACTGTTCGGTGGAAAGGATCCACGAAGAGGCATTGAAGGTCAACCCCGCGCTTACCATTTTCGATGTCTCCTGCAAGACAGGAGAGGGTCTTGGCGCATGGTACCAGTGGCTCAGGGAGAAGGTGAAGACCCGGAGGTCGGCGCGGAAACACCCATGATCAAGCGTGCCAGGGGCGCCATTCAGGGCATTGTCCAGGGAGTGGGGTTCCGTCCCTTTGTGTACCAGCTCGCATGCCGCAATGGTTTGACCGGGCATGTGGCCAATACCCCCGTAGGGGTAGAGATAGAGATTGAAGGGGCTGAGACGGCGATTCGAGTGTTTGCCCAGGCCCTGGCCACGGAGCACCCTCCCCTGGCCTACATCGCCGATGTCCGGTGGGAAGAGATCGAGCCAAGAAACGAGACCGCATTCACCATCCGGGAAAGCCAGGCCGGTGCCGGACGATCGGCGCTCATCTCCCCTGACGCGTGCATCTGCTCCGATTGTCTCGCGGAGATGCGGGACCCGGCGAACCGCCGATTCAGGTACCCGTTCATCAACTGCACCAACTGCGGTCCCCGATACACGATCATCACGGATATTCCCTATGACCGGGCTGCGACCACCATGCGGACCTTTACCATGTGCCCTGCCTGCCAGGCGGAGTACGATGATCCTGCAAACCGACGGTTTCACGCGCAGCCCAACGCCTGCTGGGAATGCGGGCCCAGGCCTTCGCTGCACGATAAGAACGGGGATCGGATGTCGGTCGCTGACCCGATCGAAGCAGGCATCTCCCTCCTTCGAGAGGGCGCCATCCTTGCCGTGAAGGGGCTGGGGGGATTCCATCTCGTAGTCGATGCGGCAAACCACGCCGCCGTCGTGAGGCTGCGAAAACAGAAACACCGTGAAGAAAAACCCCTGGCGGTCATGGTCCGGGACATGGATGCGGCCCGTGCCATTTGCCACGTGGACGCGAGGGAGGCCAGCCTCCTCAGCTCCCGGGAGCGGCCGATTGTCCTATTGAGGAAACGGCGGTCCCACGGCCTTTCGTCCCAGGTGGCCCCCAGAAACCCTGACCTGGGCGTCATGCTTCCCTACACGCCTCTCCACTACCTGCTGATGGAAAGTCCATTCAGTGCACTGGTCATGACCAGCGGCAATATGACGGAAGAGCCGATTTGTAAGGATAACCAAACGGCCTTTCAGCGTCTCACCGGGATTGCGGATTATTTCCTCACCCACAACCGGGACATCTACCTCAGGAGCGATGACTCGGTCGTGAGGGTGGTGGAAGGGGTCCCCCGACAGATTCGACGATCCAGGGGATTCGTGCCGACCCCTATCTTCCTGCCGGATACGATTGAGAGCTTTCCGTCGGTCCTGGCCGTGGGGGGCGAACTCAAAAACACGGTTTGCCTGACCAAGGAAAACCGTGCGTTTGTCAGCCAGCATATCGGGGACATGGAGAACCTGGAGACATTGGACTTCTTCCATCTGACGGTGTCGCACCTGAAGCGCATTCTGGAGATCGACCCCGAGCTGGTGGCCCATGACCTCCATCCCGACTATCTCAGCACCCGGTTCGCCATGGGTCAACAGGGGGAATGCCCGGCTGTCGGGGTGCAGCATCACCATGCCCATATCGTCAGTTGCATGGCGGAGCACGGTCTCAGGGGACCTGTCATCGGAGTGGCCATGGATGGGACCGGCCTGGGATTGGACGGGTGTATATGGGGAGGCGAGATCATCCTTTCTGATCTGACCACGTTCAAACGACAGGCCCACCTACAGTATCTCCCGCTTCCCGGTGGGGACGCGGCGGCCAGAAACCCGTGGCGCATGGCGCTCGTCTATCTTTATCAGGCCTTTGGCGAGGGGCTGTTCGACCTCCCCATCCCGTTTGTGCGGGCCTTGAATCGGGCTGAGGCCTCAGTGGTGCTTCAGATGGCTTTGAAAGGCGTCCATTCACCCATGACGTCCAGTTGTGGGAGACTGTTTGATGCGGTATCCGCCCTGCTGGGACTGAGATGGACCATCGCTTATGAGGGCCAGGCTGCCGTGGAACTGGAGATGGCCCAGACCCCAAGGGATCAGGAGACCTACCCATGGGAAGTCTCCCAGGAAGAAGGCGTCTGGATCATGAAGAGCCAAGAGATGATCCGCGGCATCGTGAAAGACATTCAAGAGGGGGAGGGGAGGGGGGTCATCGCGCGGCGCTTTCACAACACCCTCGTTCAGATGGTGGCGGATGCCTGTGCCGGGACGGGGGCCCAGAGCGGTATCACTCAGGTGGCGTTAAGCGGGGGCGCCTTTCAGAACAGGACCCTGCTCACCGGGCTGAGCAGAGCGCTTGTGGCCGAGGGATTTCAAGTATACACCCACGCAGGGATCCCTCCCAATGACGGGGGCCTGTGCCTCGGCCAGGCCGTCTGTGCGGGGCTGAGGCACGTGGGTCTGAAAGGGGTATTTGAGGGGACTCATGAAGTACATTGATGAATACCGAAACAGGGACGTGGCGAATGCCCTCTGCGAAAACATCCGGTCGATCTCACGCCGCCCGGTCCGCTTCATGGAGATCTGCGGAACCCACACCATGGCCATTTTCCGGCACGGCATTCGCGGCCTGCTGCCCGAAACCATTGAACTGGTTTCAGGACCCGGGTGTCCGGTCTGCGTGACGGCCATGGAAGAGGTGGACAGGGCGGTCCAACTGGCGCGAATGCCAGACGTCATGGTGGCCACCTTTGGGGACATGCTCAGGGTCCCTGGGAGCTTTTCCTCCCTGAAGCATGAACAGGCGAACGGGGCGCTGGTCAAGATGGTCTATTCCACGATGGATGCCCTCAGGCTTGCCGCCGACAATCCGGATCGCGAGGTGGTTTTCCTGGGCATCGGCTTTGAGACGACGGCCCCCACCGTCGCCGCCGCCATCAAGATGGCCCACGAAAAGGGGCGCCGGAATTTCTCGGTCCTTTCCGCCCATAAGCTGCTTCCTCCCGCGATGGATGCGCTTCTTTCGGCCGGCGAGCTTGGCATCGATGGATTTATCTGTCCGGGACACGTGACCACCATCATCGGCACATCCTCTTACGAGCGGGTGGCCAAACAGTATGGCACCCCGTGTGTGGTCACCGGCTTTGAACCGGTGGACATCTTGGAGGGTATCCTCATGCTGGTGAAACAGGCAGAGGAGGGGAGTGCGACGGTCCAGATTCAATACGGCCGCGGGGCAACCCCGGAAGGAAATACGACGGCCCTGCGTCTCATGGATGAGATCTTTGAGCCGTGTGATTCCCCGTGGCGGGGCCTTGGCGTTATCCGTCGCAGCGGTTTCGGCATCCGCAAGCCCTATTCACACCATGATGCCCGAACCCGGTTTGATATCCATGTGCCGCCAGCCATGGAGCCAAGGGGATGTCGATGCGCCGAGATCCTGAGGGGACTGGTCCGTCCGCCCGACTGCCTGCTCTTTCGCAAGGTCTGTACACCGCGTACACCCGTGGGTCCCTGCATGGTCTCGAGCGAGGGGACATGCGCCGCGTATTTCAAATACCATGGGGAAGAGAGTTGAGGCCCACATGTTTGAGACCCTCACCCTCTCCGAGCTTTCCAGAGAGGCCGCCCGCATGCTCAGGCGCGCGTCCAGCACCCGCCCTGCCATCTGGTTGGTGCAAGAGGGGAGTGCAGGGGCGGTGGTCAAGGACTTCAGCACCAATCGATGCCTCTTCCGGAACACGGCAGGCCGCTTCCTCGTGTGGCGCGAGGCCAAGGCCTACCGAAAACTCCGGGGGGTCACGGGGATTCCGGTCCTTTACCGAGTTATGGACGGGATGGGCCTGGCGGTGCAACACATCCCTGGAAGGAGCCTGGAAAATCTGGAACGGGAAGTGAGACTTTCGGAGGAATTCTTTGACGAGCTGCAGGGGATTGTGGACCGTTGCCACAGAAGAGGGGTGGCTCATTGCGATTTGAAACGGGCGGCCAATACCCTGCTGGGCGACGATGGGCATCCCTATATCGTGGATTGGGCCGCGTCGATCAGCCGGACGGAATTTCGAGGGCCTCTGCTGGGGCTCATCTATCGAAGATTCCTGCTGGATGACGCCCTGGCGGTCATCAAGCTCAAGTTACGGCATATCCCTGAAGCGGTGACACCTGAGGAGAAGGCGCGCTATGCCTATCGGCCCGGCTTGGAAAGGGTCATCAGAAAAATCCGCGACAGATTGAGAGATCTGCTCCAAAAATTCGCCTGAATCGGGCGGAAAAGGGATCAGTCATCCCCTTCCCGCTCCAGACTCACCATGATGACCTGCGCCATTCCCCTCCCCATGGCGAGGCGTGTATGCCCGTGGGCCAGTATGATTCTCCCCTGTCCGCTGTTGGCGATGACCTCTACAACGTCGCCGGGGCGGAGTCCCATGTCGGCCAGCCGGGCCCTTCGCGTCCTGCCGCCGGTGATCTCCCGAATGACCACTCTTTCCCCTGTCTTGGCCATGGACAGGGGCAGGAGCCGTTGTCTCTTGGAAATACAGTTGGAGCATAGGCCGTAGATATCCATTTGGTGCTGCAGCATGTAAAATCCATGTCTGGCAGCTACCTCTAATTGGCGTCTCTCAATCTCTTCGTCTGCAAATTCCACAATCGTCCCGCACTTGGTGCAGATGAGATGATCGTGATGCCTGCCGAGGTGACGATGTTCATAGAGGATCGGCTGGCCCTCGAACTGTTTTTTTTGCGCAAAACCCAGTTCGACCATTCGATTCATGCACTGAGAGACAAACACCGGCTCGAGATCGTAGCCTTTCTCCTTCAGGAGATCGACCATGCGTTCAAGCGTGACATGCTCCTCCGTTCCCAGAAAGACCTCAATCACGTTGAGGCGTTCTTTTACCCGGTGGCTGCCATCCCCCTCGATGAGGGCCTTGAAATTGTCCTTTTCCGAATAACTGCTTTCTGTCATGGGTAACCTTCCTTGGAGCCCCTCAATCCTGTGTCAGGAATTCGACGAAGCCCGTTACGCTGTTGGTCATCAGCATGCGCTCTCTCATTTGGACATGGGGATCCATCCTATAGAATGCGGCCAGGTTGCGGTCCTTTTCGATCAAGAGATCGATCGACCTCTGGATGATGGCCTCATGGCTTCCCCCCCGGTCTATGGATGCACGGATGATATCTCTCCAGTGGAAAAGCTGATCGCGATAGCGACCAAGCATCTCACGGGAACGAGGTGCCCCGCCAAAGTGGGCATACCGTATGGGCTGATCTTCCAGTTCTAAAAGGGAATCGAGGCTTTTCAGGAAAACATCAAAAAAAAATCTCGGAGGGGTGGCCGGACGCATATAGTCCATCCCGTCGACGGAAAGATAGTTGCCCGCGGCCTCTCCGGCATAAAGAATGCCGCAAAAACGGTAGCTGAGGTGGTGCAGTGCGTGGCCGGGGGTCTCCAGGACCTGGAGGTCCCCGATTTCGGCCTCGGTATGGGGGATCAGTTTATCTCTCTGAACCGCGCTGGGCGGCCCATATGCCCTGGCCACATCTCCCAGGATCTTGAGACTGCCGGTCCAGAGTCTTGCAGGCTCGACAAGATGCGGAATCGCCTCTGAGTGACACACGGCCCGGGCCATCGGATATGCTTCCAATATTTTGGCCAGGGCACCCGCATGGTCCAGATGGATATGGGTGACCAATACGTAGTCAAGCCGATCCAGGGGGATCGTTGAGAGTGAGTCAATCAACCGTTCGGCGGTGTTGGCCGGGCCCACATCCACAATCAGGTTGAGGTCGCTCTGACAGAACCAGGACCCAATAAACGAATTAAAGCCGGGCCTGTCTTGAATGATCTCGATCAGTCGATCCTTCATATCCCTGTTCCTGTAACCCCTTTGACGGCGCACTCAGACGTTCCGGGCTCCGATGCGTCCATGGGCCCGCCCTGTTTTTGTAGCAAGAATATAGGGATACCGTCGTAAGGAGTCAAGGCGAACCATTCCGGCAGATATTGATTCACTCGGATGCAAAAATATGCTATAAATAAAAGGTTTTGGAGCGAGAAGGTCGTAAGCCGGTGCTGATGCGGGGGGTTGGCGTTGGAAAAGTCATTTCCTGTTTTGGTGGTGGAGGATGATCCGGTGTCACGGATGCTTCTGGAGATGACTTTGAGAAAGGCGAACTATGACGTCGTGTCGGCGAAAGACGGACGGGAGGCCATCGCGTGCTTCAAGAAACGGTTTTTCCCCATTGTATTTACCGACTGGATGATGCCCGAAATGGACGGATTGGACCTCTGCCGCAGCATTCGAGGGACGGCAACGGAGGGATATGTCTTTATCTTTCTATTGACGGCGAGGGACTCAAGGGCGGACATGATTGCCGGCCTGGAGGCCGGGGCCGACGACTATCTGACCAAACCGCTTGACCGAGGCGAACTTTTCGCCCGGCTCAAGACCGCGGTGCGAATCCTGAACCTGGAGAAGTCCTTGAAAGAGGCCAATGAGGCGATCCGTGTGCTCTCCATCACCGATACCCTGACGGGCTGCTACAACCGCACATATATGGACGAGCATCTCCCCAAAGAGCTGCAGCGTACCTTCCGATACGGGCACACGATTTCTGTTGTCATGGCGGATATCGATCACTTCAAGGAGGTCAACGACGTCTACGGACATCAGGCTGGAGATCATGTGTTGAAAGCCTTCGTGGAAACGATAGGGCAATCGGTCCGTTCCGGGGTGGATTGGATCGCCCGCTATGGTGGCGAAGAATTCCTCCTGGTGCTTCCCGAAACGACGGTCGACAGCGCCCGAATTCTCGCGGAAAGGCTTCGGACCACGGTCGCGGATCGGATCATTTCATACAGCGGAAAGCGTATTCGAATTACGGCGAGTTTCGGCGTGGCAAGCTATCACACAGGGGAAGGGGCGGTGCAGGCTCCACCTGAGCTAAACCATGAGACCATGATCCGCATTGCCGACGAATGCCTGTATCAGGCCAAGAACGAAGGCCGAAACCGCGTGGTGGCAAGACGCTTGGGTGAAGGATCATAAGCATGGGCGATTCACATAGATTGGGAGGGAGGAGACGATCATGTTCACCGGTCTGATCGAAGGCGTGGGGAGAGTCAGCGGCCTGCGACATTCCCGCAGTGACATGAGGCTCTCCATCCTGCCCCCCTTTGATGCCTCTGCCTGTCAGATCGGGGAGAGCATCGCCATCAATGGCGTATGCCTCACCGTGACCGAGGTTGCGGGGGCCTCCCTGATCATGGATGTCTCGGGCGAAACCATTTCCCGTTCCACCCTGAAATTCCTCAAAGGGGGAGACCCGGTGAATTTGGAACGGGCCCTTCGGCTGACGGACCGCCTGGGCGGCCACCTGGTGTTGGGGCATGTGGATGGAATCGGGACGATCGTTCGAAAGAGTTCATCCGGTCGCTCATGGCTCTTACGGATCCAGATTGAAAGGACCCTGTCCAGGTACGTCATCGAGAAGGGCTCCATCGCCGTGGACGGGATCAGCCTGACGATTAATGCTTGTGAAAATGATTTCTTTGAGGTAAATATCATCCCCCAAACTGGCCTGGAGACGACGCTTTTGAAAAAGGAGATCGGTGCTCCGGTGAATATTGAGACGGACCTCATCGGGAAGTATGTGGAGAAGCTGCTTTTCAAGGGAGGAGGGGCTGCACCGCATCCGTCCAATGAATCGGGCATTCAGCTTGAGACCCTTATCCGGGAGGGATTTGCTCCCTAACCACATCCGTGATCCTGTCCTGATATCACCTTATGGGACCGAAAATATCTTAATTAGAATAAAGGATGTTAGACATGCCGATTTCGAAAATAGAGGACGTGCTTCCTGAGTTACGTGAAGGGAAGATGATCATCCTCGTGGACGACGAGGGAAGAGAAAACGAGGGGGATCTCACCATAGCTGCCGAAAAGGTGACGCCGGAGGCGATCAACTTTATGGCCAAATATGGCCGCGGATTGATTTGCCTTTCGCTGGCGCCAGAGATCGTGGAGAGGTTAAATCTTGACCAGATGGTGCATCACAACCGCTCTCCTTTTCAAACCGCGTTTACCGTATCCGTGGAGGCCGCGCGCGGCGTGACCACAGGCATATCTGCTGCAGACCGGGCGCACACAATCCTTACCGCCATAGCGGACGACGCCAAACCCGAAGACCTGGTTCAGCCGGGACATGTCTTTCCCCTCAGGGCCAGAAGGGGAGGGGTGCTGTTCAGAACCGGGCAGACGGAAGGTTCTGTCGACCTGGCACGACTGGCCGGCCTGAAGCCTGCGGCGGTGATCTGCGAGATCATGAAGGACGACGGGTGTATGGCCCGGTTGCCAGACCTCGAGATATTTGCCGAGGAGCACGGTCTGAAGATTGCAACGGTGGCCGACATCATTTCTTACCGGATGCGAACCGAGTCCTTTGTCCACAAGGCGGCTGAAACGGTCCTGCCGACCCCCTTCGGCGAATGGAAGGCCATGGCCTTTGTCAACGATATCGATGACTATCAACACCTGGCCCTGGTGAAAGGCGCCATCGATCCGGACACGGAGGTGATGGTCAGGGTCCATTCCGGCTGTCTCACCGGGGACGTCTTCGGTTCCTATCGCTGTGACTGCGGCGAACAACTGGAAACGGCCATGTCCATAATCCAGAAAGAAGGCCTTGGGATCATACTCTACCTTCAGCAGGAGGGGCGGGGTATCGGCCTCGCCAACAAATTGAAGGCCTATGCCCTCCAGGATCAGGGGTTCGATACGGTCGAGGCCAATGAGGAGCTTGGTTTTGCCGCGGACCTGCGGGATTACGGCGTAGGCGCCCAGATTCTTGTCGCCCTCGGGGTGAAAAAGATGAGGCTCCTTACCAATAACCCCAAGAAGATCATCGGACTGGAGGGGTATGGGCTTCAGGTCACCGGACGGGTGCCGATCGAGTGCGTTCCCAGGCCTGAAAACATACGATACCTCACCACCAAGTGCCACAAATTGGGCCATCTTTTGAAAAGAATCGAATAGGAAAAGTAGCTCGAAAGGGGGATGTTTATGCCGAGAGTAGTGGAAGGTCGTCTGTCGGCCCAGGGTTTTCGGTTCGCCATCATCGTCAGCCGGTTCAATGATTTTATCTGTTCCAGGTTGATGGAGGGGGCCGTGGATGCCCTCGCAAGACATGGGTGCGAAGAGGAAAATATGGTCATCATCAGGGTGCCGGGGGCGTTTGAAATGCCCCTTGCGGCGCGAAAGATGGCCCGCAGCAAGACATATGACGCGGTCATATGCCTCGGGGCGGTAATCCGAGGAGCAACGCCTCATTTTGACTATGTGGCGGCCGAGGTGTCCAAGGGTATTGCCAGTGTGGCTTTGGAGAATGAGATCCCGGTCACCTTTGGCGTCCTGACCACGGACAATCTGGAGCAGGCTATTGAGAGGGCCGGGTCCAAGTCCGGAAATAAGGGGTATGAGGCCGCCATGGCAGCCATCGAAATGGTCAATCTCTTCAAAGCGTTGAAGGGATGATTGCCCAAGGGTTGAGGGATGATGGGCGTAGAATAATGGCCCTTTTTGATGGTGCTTTATGGGGAAGAGAAGGCGGGCCAGGGAACTGGCCGTTCAAGTCCTGTTTCACCTCGAGTTTAGCCCGGATGATCCATCTGAGGTCTTCGATCTGATCTGCGAGAATTTCGATGCCCCTGGATCCATTCGCGAGTTCTCCAAGATGTTGGTCCTGGGTGTTTGCGAAAAGAGAGAATACCTGGACAAGGCCATCATCCAAGCCTCAAAAAACTGGCGAATCGACCGAATGACGCGTCTGGACAGATCCATTCTGAGGCTGGCCGTGTTTGAAATGATGTTTGCGCCCGATATTCCGCCAAGAGTTTCGCTGGACGAGGCCGTGGAAATCGGTAAGGTATTCGGCAGCGAGGACTCAGGACGATACATTAACGGTGTGCTGGATCATATTTATAACACCCTGATTAGGGAGACAGGCAAGGAGTCTGAACCGACAGAAGATGCAAAAGAACATCAGATATAACCCGCAGGAACTGGAACTCAAATGGCAGTCAGTTTGGGATAAAAATAATCTCTTTAAATGTATAGAAGATACATCTAAAGAAAAATATTATCTTTTGGAAATGTTCCCCTATCCCTCCGGCAAGATCCATATCGGCCATGTGCGCAATTATACCATCGGGGATGTGGTGGCGAGATATAAGCGGATGCGCGGCAAGAATGTGCTTCACCCGATGGGGTGGGACGCGTTTGGCATGCCTGCGGAAAATGCCGCTATAGAAAACAAGACCCATCCAGCCCGATGGACCTACGACAACATCGCCGCTATGAAGGCGCAGCTCAAGCGGATGGGGTTCAGTTATGACTGGGACCGGGAAGTGACCACGTGCGACCCGGAATACTACCGGTGGGAACAACTGGTTTTTCTGAAAATGTACCAGGAGGGGGTGGCTTATAAGAAGAAGACCTTTGTCAATTGGTGCGACAAGTGCCAGACCGTGCTTGCCAATGAGCAGGTTGAGGACGGATGCTGTTGGCGTCATCCCGATGTGGAGGTCACCATCAAGGAGATGGATAGCTGGTTTCTCAAAATTACCCAGTACGCCGACGAAATCCTTGAGTATTGCGAAAAGCTTCCCGGGTGGCCCGACCGAGTGATCACCATGCAGCGAAACTGGATCGGAAAGAGCTATGGTGCCATTATTCGGTTCCCTCTGGTGGGCTCCGGCGATGTTATCGAAGTCTTTACCACCCGCCAGGACACGGTATTCGGCGCGACCTTCATGTGTCTGGCCCCCGAACATCCGCTCGTCAAAGAGATGATAAAGGGTCGTCCCGAGGAACAGGAGGTCCTGGATTTTGTTGAGCGTACCCTCAAGATGGACCGGTTCCTGCGCACGTCGGAGTTTACGGTCAAGGAGGGCGCCTTTACGGGAAGGCATTGCGTCAATCCAGTGACCGGCGAGGAGATTCCGATTTTTGTAGCGAATTTTGTTCTGTTCGACTATGGCACTGGCGCCATCATGGCCGTCCCTACCCATGATCAGCGCGATTTCGAATTTGCGAAGAAATACGGGATGAAGCTCAGGGTCGTGATTCAACCACCCGGAGCGGATTTGCATGAAGCGAATTTGACCGAGGCCTATGTGGGGGAAGGGATACTGGTCAACTCGGGTCCCTTCAACGGCCAGCCCAACCTGAAGGCCCTTGACCACATCGCCGAGTATCTTGAATCCAGGGGGATGGGACACAAAACCGTCAATTTCAGGCTGAGGGACTGGGGCATATCCAGACAGCGGTATTGGGGCGCCCCTATTCCGATCATCTACTGCGATGGCTGCGGCCCCGTTCCGGTTCCCGAAGACGACCTGCCGGTGGTGCTCCCCTTGGGACTGGATATGAGACCGAACGGTGGATCGCCGCTCCCATTTGAACCCTCTTTCTTTGAGACCACCTGCCCCAAGTGTGGGGGAAAGGCTCGCCGCGAGACAGATACGATGGATACCTTCGTTGAGTCTTCCTGGTATTTTGATCGGTATACCTGTCCCGGATATGACAAGGGTCCCCTTGATGCCGAAAAGGTGGATTACTGGATGCCGGTCGACCAGTACATCGGTGGCATCGAACATGCGATCCTTCACCTCCTCTACTCCCGTTTTTACACCAGGGTATTGAGGGATTTTGGTTATCTCAAAGTTAGCGAACCGTTTACTAACTTGTTGACCCAGGGAATGGTCTGCAAGGAGACAGAGGAATGCCCGGAGCACGGGTATCTCTACCCCACGGAGGTTAAGGAGGGAAGGTGTGTCCGTTGCGGGGCCGAGATCATCCGGGGAAACACGGTAAAGATGTCCAAGTCCAAGAAAAACGTGGTTGATCCCCAGGAATTGATCGACCAGTACGGCGCTGATACGGTTCGAATGTTCTGTCTGTTCGCATCTCCTCCCGACAAGGATCTGGAGTGGAGCGATCAGGGCGTCGAGGGATCCTATCGATTTCTCAACCGCGTCTGGCGTCTGGTGGTTTTCAATCTGGACAACATGATGCGCGTAGCGGCCCATGGGGGTGAAGGAACCCTTGAAGGAGAGATCAGGGCCTTGCATCGGAAAAGCCACGAGACGATCAAGAGGGTGACGGCCGACATCGAAAACCGGTTTCATTTTAATACGGCCATCTCCGCTGTCATGGAACTGGTGAATGAGATCAATCAGTTTTTGAACCGTGACGAGCCGAAGGATGATGCCGCGTGGTCAGTGGTGCGGGAGGCCGTTGAGATGACAATCGTGCTGCTCTCACCGGTAGTCCCCCACATCACCGAGGAGCTATGGCAAATGCTGGGCCATAGCAGGCCCCTCATTGAAGTGCCCTGGCCCGATTACGATGAGGCGGCACTGAAGGTCGAAACGAGGCAGGTGGTGATTCAGGTGAACGGAAAGGTGCGCAATCGAATCGAGGTCCCTGCCGTCTATGATGAGAAGGCCATTGAGAGAGCGGCCCTGGAAGACGAAAGGGTCCGGCAATTTGTGGGGGCAAAACCTGTCAAAAAGGTGATCGTGGTCCAAAAGAAGCTGGTCAACGTGGTGGTATGAGATGGGGAACCGGGGATCGAGGAAACTGGGGATCAGCGTCTTTCTGGTATTCCTGTCGATATTAGGGTGCGGGTACCAGCTCCAGGCCACCAATAAACCCAAAGGAATCGATATTCCCAGTCTGGCTATTCCCCTGATGCCGAGTCCGTCATCGTCGCTGGGTTTCGAGAGCGATTTCACCATGATGATCCGTAAGGAGTTCGTCAGTCACTCCCAGATCCCCCTGGTTTCAAAGGAAGAAGCCGCTTTTGTCCTCATTGGGAGTGTTCAGGAGATCCAAACCGAACCTCTCAGCTATATGGTGACGGACGGTACTTTTGAGGTCACCCGTTCCCGGTGGCTGAAAATCAGACTGGCGGCCAAACTGATGAACCGAGATACGGGAGAGATTGTTTGGAATGATGAGGCCATGGAGGAGAAGGCCTCGTATACGGTTGATTCCGATCCCCTGAAGACACGATATAATCAGAGTAAGGCGGCCAAGAGGATCGCTCAGTTGCTGGCTGAAAGGATCTATCTTAGGACCATGGAACGATTCTGATGCCTGCGGATCTCTCCCCTGAAGACGTCCTGGATCGGTTGAAGCGGGGGCAACTGGGCGGTCAGGTCTTTCTGTTCTATGGCCCTGGCGAATTTCGAATTGAAAAGGTGTTGAGCGAAATTCGCGAGACCCTCATCCCGGAATCTGCCAGGGATTTCAACCTCCAGGTCTTCCATGGGGGAGATGCGGGCAATCCTGGGGACATCACGGATGCGGCCCGTTCAATCCCCTTCCTGTCGCCTTACCGCCTCATCATTGTCAGGCGAGCGGAAAATTTCGCCGCCTCATCACTCGATTCGTTCATTCCTTATCTGGAGTGCCCGTCTCCTACCACATGCCTCATATTTGTTTCCGGGAAGACCGACTTCAGAAAAGACTTCTACAAAAAGATCAGGGCTATGGGAGGCGCTGTCCATTTCAAACCGCTGTATGACAATCAGGTGATGCCGTGGCTCAAACGGTTTGCCATGGAACTGGGGCTGAACATAACCGACAAGGGGTGTGCCTATCTTCAGGCGATCGTGGGCAACCGGTTGCGGGAACTGTACTCGGAGATGGAAAAGCTACGACTTCGGTACGGCAGCGGGACCGTTGGGGAGACACAGGTCAAGGAAGTGGCCATCAACAGCCGCATATACACCATATTCGAGTTGATGGATGAGATATCCCTCAGGCGGCATGCGGGTTCCCTCTCGGTTCTCAATCGGTATCTGGAAGAGGAAGGACGCGATGCGGTGTTCGGTATTATTGGCATGCTGAACCGACAGATACGGCTCATGATTCAGGCCAGATCCATCGCCGATACCGGGGGAAGGCCTGCGGACATGGTCCGCCACCTGAAAATTCAGACCTTCCTGGCCAACAGGCTGTTTGAACAGGTCCGGCACTGGCGCCTTGATGATCTGGAACACGCCCTCCATTTGCTGTACCGTGCAGACAGGCACCTAAAGTCAGGGGCGCAGCCTCGACTCATCCTTGAGCATCTGCTCGTCTCGCTATAGAAGGAAAATCCGGGCGGGCGAGTTATCCCTGAGAGGCGCTCAGGCGGTTGATGCCGCGGGCCAGGCGGGAGATCCTTCGAGATGCCTGATTCTTATGAATGACCCCCTTGGAGGCGGTCTTTTGGATCACGGAAACGGCTTCCTTGAAGCTTTGCTGGGCCTGTTCTGCCGAATTGGCGGCAATGGCGGCCCGGACCTCCTTGACCGCCTTCTTGACCCTTGTTTTGGAACTCTTGTTTCTGACTCTCTTAACTTCGTTCTGCCTCGCCCTCTTAAGGGCTGATGGATGGTTTGCCAACTCAGGGTCTCCTTTGGATCTGTGATGATTTCGAACGGCCTGTTTAGGTCCCGATTTCTTTTCTTAAAAATGAATTTGATAAATTAGCCAAAGTGGAGTGCAATGTCAAGAAATTTTTCCACAGCCGTGCAGGAGAAACCTCCAACAAGCCCAAGGCTCGGCACCGCGGCGGGGATCGTCGGTTTTTTCACCCTTCTAAGCCGCATCCTCGGGCTGGTCCGGGATATGGTCATTGCCGGGCTTTTCGGTTCCGGACTTGCCGCTGATGCCTTTTTTGTGGCGTTTCGCATACCCAATCTCTTAAGACGCCTCTTTGCAGAGGGCTCTCTCACGATCGCCTTTATTCCCGTCTTTACGGAATACCTCACCCTCAAGACAAAAAAGGAGGCCTTTGAGCTGGCAAGGGTCGTCCTGACCATCCTGTCCATCATCCTCGCGGCGGTGACACTTCTGGGCATCCTCTTTTCTCCCTGGATCGTCCGTATTCAGGCGTTCGGGTTTGGGGCATCCGGCCTCAAATACGACCTTACCGTTCTTCTCACGCGAATCATGTTTCCATATATCTTTTTAATCAGCATCGTGGCGTTTTTTATGGGAGTACTTAACTCTCTGAGGCGCTTTGCAGCGCCTGCTGCGGCCCCCATTTTGCTGAACGTGGCCATCGTTGGGGCCGCATATCTCATCTCCCCCCATTTGGAATCCCCCATTGTCGGAATTGCCATCGGGGTCCTTATCGGAGGGGGACTTCAGGTCGCACTGCAGATTCCATGGTCGATTCGGGAAGGGCTCAGCCTGATTCCCAAGTGGGAACCGAATCATCCTGCCCTGAGACGGATCGGGCTCCTCATGCTTCCTGCCATTTTCGGCTCTGCCGTCTACCAGGTCAATCAGTTCGTGGGTACCCTGCTGGCGACGTTTCTGCCCGAGGGGAGTGTCTCGTGGTTGTATTATGCGGATCGGCTGGTTCAATTCCCTCTGGGGATATTTGCCATCGCCATCAGCACCGCAGCCCTGCCTTCCCTCGCCACAGAAGCAGCCAAGGGGGATTCGATCCAGTTTGAACGAACCCTTACCCATGCCCTTTGCCTTGTTTTTTTTATCACACTCCCCTCGACGGCCGGATTGTTCGTCGTGGGGAAGCCGCTGGTGACGCTTTTGTTTCAAAGGGGCGCCTTTGATGCTCACGCGTCCGTCATGACAAACGACGCCCTTGTTTACTACACCGCCGGGCTGTGGGCATTTTCTGGGATCAGGGTGTTGGTGTCCGCATTCTATGCCCTTCAGGATACAAAGACCCCTGTGAAGGTGGCGGTCATTGCCCTGGCAGTCAATGCAGGAGTCAGTCTACTGCTGATGGGCCCCCTTCGACACGGAGGTCTGGCCTTGGCCCTTTCCATCGCCTCATCCGTTCAATTTATTTTGCTCGTATTTTTCTTGAAAGGCAGGGGGTCACTGATAAACATAAAGGCGGTTATCACATCCTCGGGGAGGTCTGCTCTGGCCTCCCTGTTCATGGGGGTCGGCGTGTGGGTCTGTTCATCCCGGTGGTTGATCCTGGACCGGAGGGATGGCCTCTATGGGGTGACGTTCCGCCTGTGCGTCCTTGTCGCGATCGGGCTCATTCTCTATTTTGGGGCGGCGCGCGTCCTTGGGTGTCCGGAGATCACATCCCTAAGAAGCGTCCTGCGGCAAAAACTCCGACGCAGAGGTATTCGATAGAGATGATACCAGATCCCAACGACATCATGAATTTTTATCCCGTTATCAATGCACCCGTTCAGACTGTGGATCTCACCAGCATCAGGGATTCACCAGGACGATTCTGCATGAGTTTCGGGTTCGATCTCAATCCCCTGGTCTCTTCTATCGAGAAAGTCGGCCTCATCAATCCTCCCCTGGTGAGAAGGGATCAGGAGGAGATTGAGATCGTCACTGGATATCGGAGGATCATGGCATTGAAGGCCTTGAACCGGGCAACTGTTCCCTGCCGTATGGTGGACGAGGAACGGTTCGGGCCCCTGCAATGCCTTATTCTGAACCTTCACGACAATCTGTGTACGAGGAAGCTGAATGACGTGGAGAAAGGAATGGTGCTGAGCCGGATTTCGCCCTGGGTGCCGAGGCAAGAAATCGTCGGTCGCTACCTGCCGCTCCTGGAGCTTAGGCCGGACGAAAAAAATCTCTTTTTCTTTCTGGAAGTGGAGCGGGATGGTGACACTGGGACAAAGCGCTTCATTGCGAAAGAGGGGGTCACGTGGCCGGTGGTGAACATCCTTTCAGATATGGATGCCCCTGCAAGAGTCTCCCTTTTAAGAGGCATCTCATACTTAAAGTTTAACATTAATCAACAGTTACAATTTATTGATTATATAGTTGATATAAGTTATATTGAAGGCACATCCATCCCTTGCATCGTGAGCCAGGTGGGAATCGCGGGCATCCCATCGAAAACCCCCAATCGACCTCAGCAGGCAAAGACGGTGTTAAGCTATCTGAAAACACGACGTTATCCTACGATCATGAAGACAGAAAAGCGATTTCAAAAAACGGTGTCCGATCTGAATCTTCCCGATGGTATCCGGATAGCCCCTCCGCCCTTTTTTGAGGGAGACCAGTACCGACTGCAAATCGCGTTCAGGGAAGGGGAGGAACTCATGTCGAAGCTGAAACAACTGAATAATATCAAGTCCATAGCCCGCATAAAAAACCCGTGGGATGAAATCTCCGAATGAACAACTTGAGGATCAAACAGGTGTTCATCGATAGGGACGCCTTATCGTCCCAATTCACTTGGCGCATATTGGACCAGCTTCAAGGGATAAATGTGCGCCCTTTGATAATCGATTCACCCCTGACTGAGGGGGAGACCGGCAAGGATACCCTCTACCTGCAGCACTACAAAGGCGATTTCCTGAAGCCATGCCCCGGCACGCGAGAATACATCTGCTGCGGGTATCAGATCCTAAATCTTGCGGCCAATTGCCCCCTCGACTGCAGCTATTGCATTCTACAGTCCTATTTTATCAACCAGCCCAGTCTTCGAGTCTTTGCGAATCTTGAGGAGGGGCTCAAGGGTGTTTGGCGCGAGATCGACAATCAGCCCTGGCGAATATTCAGGGTGGGGACCGGGGAGTTCACGGACAGTCTCGCCCTTGACCCGATCACGCACTGGACCGACATCCTGTTGCCCCCATTCTCCGTGCGACCAAACGTCGTCCTGGAACTGAAGACCAAGACGACCCGTATCGCCAGAGTTCTGGCTTCGAAATACAGAGATCGAATCGTGGTCTCATGGTCCCTTAATGGTTCGCTGATGGCGACCAGGGAGGAGAAAGGGGCGGCAGGGATTCGAAAAAGGATCGACGCCGCAAGGCGATGCCAATCCGAGGGATTTGTTCTTGGATTTCATTTTGACCCCTTGATCCCTTATTCCGGTTGGCGGGATGACTACGCCCGCACCATTGAACT
>Ga0172375_10003701_pt1 | contig 23068 bp, 13 predicted proteins | sample LakKiv1m_FD_114537 | JGI IMG/M metagenome (GOLD analysis project Ga0172375, IMG submission 114537) | Freshwater microbial communities from Kabuno Bay, South-Kivu, Congo - kab_092012_11.1m | ecosystem: Environmental > Aquatic > Freshwater > Lake | place: Democratic Republic of the Congo... | reverse complement strand
CTTGTCGCTTACGCTTCGTCGCACGGCTTCGTCGGACGTTCGGGGCGTCGAGGGGAGATACCGGCAAGTCCAAACGGCGGGGTCGTGAACGGTTACAGAGAAACGCATGCGGTTCGTGGCCTGCATCTTGTGCTATACAGGACAAGCGGACGGGCCATGTCCCTTCGCCTCCTGATAGGCATTGCGGCGCAGCCTTATAGTCACAAGGGGTACGCGGAAGACAAAAGCAGCGGGTGGATGTCATTTCTGCTTGCTTTGCAACGTGCGGCGATATACGCTGACCTCAACTTGCTGACGGGGCGATGCAGAGGGCGAGCGGGCCTCTACCCGCATTTCCCCTTGGCATCATTTGTGCTATCAGGTTCCCGGCTAGAGGAATCATCGGTTCTGGTTTTGTTTGGGGCGATATGTGTGTAAAACGTTATAGAGCAGGCAGGAGGAGGGGCGGCGGCGCAAGCCTGGCCGTTATTCTCTTTGTGCTCAGCCTGTTGCCCCTCTTCGTTGTCCGTGCGCAGGAGGTGGCGCTGAGCGACGCCGATTACAAGAAGCTCGACTCGGTTGAGGCGGCGGCGCTGGCCAAGGCGGATCGCAAGTTTGCCGCCAAGGACTATCGGGTGGCCGCGACGGAGTACGATATTTTTCTGGAGGAGTTTCCCCGCGTGTCTGCGGCCGCCTATGCGTTGTTGCGGAAGGGCCGCAGCCAGATGTTGGACAACAAGCGCAACGAGGCGGTGCGCACCTTCAAGGAGGTCATTGATTATTTTCCCGACGCCGTGCTCTACGCCGCCGCCGCCCATTACTATCAGGCGGTGTGCCATTTTGCCAACGGCGACCGGATGAACGCGGTGAAGGTCTGGCAGGCGATGGTGAAGGACAAGGGGTACGCGAAGCACACGCTGGCCGCGCCCGCGCTGATGTCGCTTGGCGACGAGTTTGTGCGGCAGGGCAAGCACGCCGAGGCGGTTCCCTACTACGAGCAGGCGGCTGTGGATTTCCGCTCCGGGAATGCGGAGGTGGCCCGGAAGGCCTATGAACAGGCTTGCTGGATCCATGTGCGGGTGATCCCGAACGAAAAGCGGCTGCGCTCGATTGATTTCCGCCATCGCACCGGCAAGGAGCCGCCGGATGAAGAGCCCGGATTCGACTATTGGAATGGCGTGCTTGGCAGTGTCAACCGCTGGGGCGGCTTCGGGGCGGGGGAGGAGCAGCAGCAGGCGGCCTACTGCAAATACTGGGCTGACTTGCTGGATGGCAAGTTCCTCGACAAAAACGAATACCGTTTCGGCGTGGCCGAACTCCGCCTGCGGCACGAGGGGGACATGGCCGCCTGGGTTCAGCGCGTTGACCAGCAGTTCGCGGCGACGTACAAGATCGGCGACCATGCGCTGATTTTGCGGTGCATGCAGGTCTTTGGATCGAAGAAGCAGAAAGCGAAGGTGGAGGAGTATTACGCCAAGCTCGATTTCAGCAAGATGGACAACGCCGCTATTTACAACCTCGCCCGTGTGATTGTCGAGACGCTTGGCGATCTGGCGATGGCCCGAAACGCCTGTGAGAAGCTTGACCATGCCCAGTGGAACGACCAAGACCGCAATAACTTTGTCGGCTGGGTGCAGCACCATGACGAAACCATGACGGTGATGGTGTGCCAGCGGATGAAGGACCGCGATTTCGGCGTCTACCGTCTGCTGCAGTACTACCACTGGCGGCGCAACCATGAAAAAGGCCTGCCCCTGGCTGATGAGTCGGTCAAGGTTCCAAACTATGCGGCCCCGGCGTATTGGATGAAGGCCGAACTGCTGGAGTGGAGCGGGAAGAACGAGGAGGCGATCCTGGCTTACCGGTCGTCGAATCGGGAGCCCGACAGCCTGTTCCGGATCGCCGATTGTTTCCGTCGCCTGAACAAGAAGGACGAGGCGCTGGCGCAGCTGCAGGAGATCGAGAACTTCTTCGAGGCGGTCGCGCCCGAGGCGGCGATCCGGATCGCCTGGATCCACCGCGACGCTCAGGATCAGAAGCGGTACGTTGGCGCGCTACGCGCGATCATGAAGAAATACCCGCGCAGCGGGCAGTCCAACACGGCTCACATCGAGCTGGAGCGGCTGGGAGTCAAGATGGGAGGAGGCGTTGATGCAGAGTAAACAGTGGATGCAAAGTGTCGGGTTGGCGGCGATGGCCGTCGCGCTTCTGGCGGTTGCCGCCGCGCGTCCCGCTGCGGCACAGAACACCCCCAAGGATCGGGCGACGGCGTCGGCGGCGGGCGATCTGGAGGCGCGCCGCCTGCTGGATCGGGCGCAGGAGCTGCTGGACATGGGCGAGCGCGAACGTGGCGTCAAGATGATCGAGACCGTGTTGGAGCAGTATCCGTCGAGCCGCATGATCTATCCCGCCTGCCTGGCTCTGGGCAAGCACTACATTCACATCAACCAGCAACCCCAGGCGATCTCGTACCTGAACCGCCTGCGGGTTCTGGATCCGGCCGAAACCCCGGCGCAGGGTGAAGACCGCGAGTTGCTGCTCGAGGCGATGTACCTGACGGGCGTGGCGTACTTCCAGACGCGGCAGTATGGCCAGGCGTTCCCCGTGCTCCGCCACATCACCGTCAAATACCCGAACACGGTGTGGGCCAACCAGGCCTACTACCATATCGGCCTGTGCCACTTCGCCCAGCAGAACTGGAACAAGGCGATCGAGGCGCTCGGCCTGGTCGGCACCTTCATTGATCCCGCAAGCCCGACCACAGAGTTTGCCGAAGCCGGGCGGCGCTTCTATGTCAAAGTCGAGGATCCCGACTTTCCCGTCATGCTGGCCCTCGGCAAAAAGATCGCGGTGACGGTGGAGACGCCCGACGGCGACAAGGAGGTGATCGAGTGCATTCCGCTCACGCCCGACGCGCAGATCCTGATCGGCTCGATTCCGACCGTGATCGGCAAGGCCAAGGCGGGCGACCGCATCCTGCAGGTGGGCGGCGGGCAAAAAGTGACCGCGACGTACGTGGACGAGATGACGCTGGATGGAGCTTCCAACATCGTCCGCTCCGCCCAGGTGCGCATCGTTTCCACCGGGATGGTCGATTTCATGCTCGGCGATTTCGAGGGGCGCGCCGCCGCGGCGTTTCTCGCCCAACCGCTTTTTATCCAGCTTCTGGATGTGGATCTTGACACCAGCGACGCGGCGGAGTCGGTCACCCTGACCGTCATCTCGCGCTACAAGATGCGGCCCGAGGACGAGGATGAGGATCAATCGGCCTTCGCCGACGAGAGCTCCTTGCGCTACGAAACACGCGACCGGGTGGAGGTCAAACTGACCGAGCAGGGCAACGCTCCCGTGCGCACGGGACGCTTCACCGGCAAGGTGGATCTCGTGCAGGCGCAGGAGAATCAGGTGGCGGATCAATCGGACAACCTGCTCGCTTGCCTGGTGGGTGACGAGGTGGTGATCACCTATACCGACCTGTTGCACATCGGCGGCGAGGCGCCGCGTGCGATCGATGCGAAAATCGTCGTCGCGGGCGAGATTGACAACCGTCCGCGCGCGACACAGGACGTGGTGTTCGATCCGGTTCTGCGGGCGCGCAAGAATCTGGTTGAGGCAACCGCCTACCTCGAGCTGGCCCGCATTTTCCGCAGCATGGGGCTGATGAAGGGCACCCGCGAGAAGGCCGTCGAGGGCGTGGCGCGCGCGGACCTCGTGATCAGATCGAGCAACCGTGAAGTGCCGGACGAAGTCAAGCAGCAGGCGTACAAGCTCAAGTGGGAGCTGCACATCGAGGCCGATCAGCTTTCCGAAGCCATGGTCGTCTGCGGCCTCTTCAGTCAGCGCTATCCCAACTCACCGCTGGCGACCGAGGCGCTGATGAGCATCGGCAAGATCCGCCTGGAGGAGAAGCAATACGCCGAGGCGATCCAGATCTTTCGCCAGATCACGGCGCTGCGCAACTCGGAGTCCGGGGCCGAGGCGCAGTTCCGCATCGCCGAGACCATGGAGCAGATCAACAAGGCGGCCAGCAGGGGGGGCAGCGCCCAGATGTCGAGCAGCCACATCGGCGAGTACGCGAACTGCGCCCGGCTCTACCCCTCCAGCCCCTTTGCCGGCGAGTCGATGGCAAAGCTGATCGACTATAATATCTCGCAGGGCGATATCTCGCAGGCCAATTCGCTGCTCGAACAAACGTTCCAGGACTACCCGGACGCCTCCTTCCTCGACAGCATGCTGATGAAGTGGGTGCTGGTCGCGTATCAGGCGGGCGATTTCGCCAAAGCCAAGGAAAAATGCACCAAGCTGATCTTCGAGTACCCCGAAAGCCGGCACGCCGAAACGGCGCGGCAGGTGTTGCCCCGTATCGAGGCGCGTTTGCAATAAATCTCGGCGCAACTGTACAGAATAGGAGAGTGACCTTATGAAGCGAATCCTTCTTGTCGCCTGCATGCTCGGAGCCGTGTTGCCGGCTTTTCCGCAAAAGCCCGCTCCCGCCGCTGACAGTCCGCGCGTCGAGGCATTTGAGGAGCTGCTCCTCAAGGGCCAGCGTTCGATCGACAGCCTGACGGCAGACGACATTGTCAAACTGCTGAGCGAGGGGCGCGACCTGGGCCGACCGAACGCGGTTTCGGGCGTCGTACGCACGTTCCTGTCGCGTCACGCCGATCCTGCGCCGGGCCTTCTGCGCCTGGCCGCCCAGAATGCGATGCTGGTCGGCGAGTATCGCCTCGCGGCCGCTCGGTACCGGCAGTTCTTCCGCAACGCGCCGGTCACACCCGACTCGTCCCAGGCCGCCGGCGAATTTTTCCAGATGTTGACGGACTACATGGCGCAGGGCGATGACGCCTTCGCCGCCAACAGCGAGATCGGCGACACGCACCGCCAGGCCGCGCTCGCCAAGAAGTATGACGGTTGGTTCCTGGAAACCTGCTGGAATCGCCGCGCAACAGGCGCCATGGCCAAACGGCTGGCCACCCTCTTCGCCGAGAAATGGCCGCTGGATCAGGAGCGCTTCGCCTATTGGCACCAGCTCGACCGGCTGACCGACCGTCTCGCCTCCCTCCATCCCGGAAACGCCGAGGCCATCCTTCCGGGACGCGCGCTCGTGCCGCTGATCCGCGAGGACGCCGTCCGCGCCGCCCGCCTCGCCTTCTTCATCGAGAATATCGCCTTCCATGAGACCCGCGCCGGCAAGGATGCCGCCGCCCTGGAGCGCGAGTTCGAGAAGGTGCTGGCCGCCGCCCGCGCCTACCTCGACCTCGCGCCCACCGAGCAGACGCTTCGGCACATCATGACGGCCTTTGGCGGCGGCGTCGAACAGCCGTCCGATCCGATCTGGGCCGTCCTGGCCGGACAGAAACAGGCCTTCTTCGCCGCCTACGGCTTCAGCAAACTACCCGAAGCCGAGCAGATCCGGTTCCTCAACTGGAACTGGTGGGCCATGCCCGCGCGGCTGGCATCGTCCGGCCAGTGGATCGAGCTGGGCGCCAAGCACCCGCAGGCGTTTCAAAAAGCCGGCGGAACGGCGCGCCTGCCATGGGTCGCGCAGACGACCAACGCGGCGCTGTACAAGGCCCAGGCTCCCATCCTGACGGGGCACCTGTTTCCAAACGCCGTCATGATTTCCGCAATGGCCGCTGGAACGGACGCCAACAGCTCCATCCAGCACCTGCTCACGCAAGCCGCCTGGCAAATGCCGTTTGTTGACCGCAGCCGCAACCCCAATGTCGAGGTCTTCCCGGATCTGGCCTACAACCAGCTCATCCCCGCATGGGCCAACCTGAAGGCGCCCGCCGCGGGACCCGAGCGCGACGCCTTTATCAACGAAGCGCAACTGGCCTTCATGGAAGGGCCGCTCTTCAGCAGCGCGATGACGCCCTTCTCGCACGGGCACGTCCGCCATGCGCTGCTCGCCGTCTGGCCCTATTGCAGCCAGAACGCCGCGCGGCGCGATCGCTACATCGCCCTGCTCGGCAAGCTGGCCTGGGTGCCGTTCCTCGCCGAACGGCGCGACAAGGTGATCGAGCCGGCGCTGAACGAGTTCCGCCGCTGGTCGCAGGAGACGCGCAAGCAGTTCGACGCGCTCGCCGGCAAGACCGAGGAGGAGTCGGTCAACAAGCGCAAGGAACTGGAGGCCGTCATCAACCAGATCCCCGCGATCGAGGCGGCGTTCAAGCAGGCCAGCGAAACGGCCGCCGATCCGGCCAAGGCTCCCAACCCGCACTGCCGGGATATCGCCTCGCTCGTCCTGGCGGTCGCGGCGGAGGACGCCGCCGCCTATGCCGCGGCGGCCAAGTCGCTGTATGCTTCGGTGCGCGAATACCAGAAGAACAAGACGCCCTTCGGCGAGGCGCTGATGGAGCTGCTCATGACGCCGCGCGGCGACAAGCTCAATTGCATCGGCCAGCAGATGGAGATCCTGGCCGACCAGATCGGCCTGCGCCTGACCGACCCCGCGCAACATCGCGGCGCCTCGGCGTGCGTGCGGATGCTGGCCACCCGCAACGGCTGGCGTTTCGACGGACTCCTCCGCCCGCGCAACGAGGACAACGAGCTGCGCGACACGATCGCGAATGTGTTCGCCAAGGCCATCGAAGCCCGCACCGCCAAAGACCAGTGGGATTACGAGCTGTTCAACTGGTACCGGGGCGTCCTCCGGCAGGAGAGCGAGCAGGCCCAGGCGGTGGTCTCCGCCATCATTGACCGCGACATTTTCACCAAGAACAACGTCTCCATGTGGCATGCCAGCCCGACGTGCAGCTACATGGCGCTGCTCCGGAACGAGATCCCCTCGCTGCAGGGGAAATACCCGTTGGCGACCTGGTTTGACGAACGCATGGCGGCCGAGTTCAAGCGCACCGGCGTGGTGGACGAAACCTACTGGACCTATGGGCACGACCGGCTGAAAGTGGTGGTCAACGCCGCAGCCGAGCTGTTCACCGCCAACACCTCCTATCTCCCCTTCCTGGGATCGCCGACCGTTCCCGCCGTCTATTCGCGCGACCAGTATTTCGCCATCTCCGGGCGCGTCCTGGGCGCGGATGGCCCCCTCGTCAGCGCCTACATGAACAAGATTCAGGGCGAATACGGCAAGACCCGCTTCGACGGCACGGCGGCCGGCAGCGTGACCCTCTCCGGCATGCCGGCCACCACTCCGGAACTGCGCAACGCCTTCTTCGGCAAGTTGCGGGAATACACGTCGCGGGCGAAAGACCTTCCGTATCACCTGGGCATGCCCCATCTTCCCCAGGTGAACGACCTGCAGCTCGGAGGCACCAAGCCGCTCACGGACGACGAACTGACGGCGCTGGCCGAGTGTTTCCGCCACGTGCGCTGGACCGGCTGGACGGGCACCGAGGAGCGCTGGATCCAACTCCTGCATGGCGGCCTCACCTCCCGCGGCCGCATGGCCGAGCTGATCTCCCTCGTGCCGGACATGTGGCGGATCGCCTTCCACCAGAATCGCCGCGAAACCATGCTCATGCTGGCCGGTTTCGCCTCCGCGCTCATGGATGCCGACGCGCCCGTGCCTGCGGCCACCTACAGCGTGACCGGCCTGGAAATCGCTGCGTCGCGGCTCCCCGAGGACATTCGCAATTCGCTCATCGCCATCCGCACCAAAGCGCAGTCCCAAGTAGGCGGCAGCCTGATGGTCGAGCGCACCGATCGGCGTTATCCGATCCTGGCGGCGCAGGCGCTGTACCACGTCGGCAGGCTGGAGAGCGCGTGGGAGCATTACCTGCAGGCGCCCGATCTCGCCATCACGGAGTTCAAGGATCTGGATCTGAGTTTTACCATCTGGCTGGTGGAGCGCCGCACCACGCTCGGGCAGTACGATGAGGCGGAGCAACTGGGGCGGACGCTGATCCAGTGGATGGACGCGGCGCCGCAAGGGTTCGACCCCGAGACACGGGCGCAGATGCTCATCGCCTATGCTGACATCGCCTTCACCCGGCAGGAGTATCCACGTGCCCGCGCCCAGTATGATCGCGTCGTTGTGGCGCGCGAGTTCGAGGGCACCCTCGGCGCCAAACGGGCCGAGCTGAAAATCGCCGAAGTGGATCGGATGACCAAGCAATACGACGCCGCCATCGACCGGCTCGACAAACTCGACCGCCAGCGCGACACCATGATCCAGGCCGAAGCCCGGTACCAGATGGCGCTCATCAAATTCGACCAGGAGGACTTTGGCGGTGCGCGCGACCTGATCGCCCGCGTCTTCGCCATCGCCCCCAACCATGCGCAGGCGGGATTGCTCGAGGGCAAAATCAACGTCCGCACCCGCAAGCTGATCGAGGCCACCGAAGTCAAGATCGGCCTCTCCGACGACCAGCGGACGATCATTCCCGGACGGCCGCTCAAGGTCAGTCTCGAAGACCGCACGCTTGCGATTGTGGGCAAGACGGCGGATCTCGAAATCCGCGCCTGGACCGACTCGGGCGACGAGGAGCACTTCCTGCTGTTCCCGTTCGGCGATTCCAAGACCCGCTTCCGCGGTGAAATCGCCACCGCGCTGGCGCCGATGGTCAAGAAGGACAACGTCCTGCAGGTGCTTGGCCGCGACAAGGTTCACTACGGATTTTCCGAGCGTTTCCGCAAGGCGGCGGGCCTGGCAGCGGATGAAACCGTCTCCATCGAGGTCATCACCGACGGCGAGCTGTACGCATCCTCCGGCATCATTGAGGTCCGTCTGACCCGGGAGCAGCGCGAGCAGCGGGATCTGGAGGAGAAAATCCGGCGGGAGATGAAACTGGGCGAGGCGAAAGACGGCGGCGAGAAGGACGTTCCGCTCAGCACGATTCGCACAAACAATGAGGTCAAGCCCGGCAACCCCATCTACATCCGGGTGGTGGATCCGGATCGGAGCACGACGCCTGGCAAAGACACCGTGACCGTGCGCGCCACCACCAGCAGCGGGGATGTGGTCGAGCGCCTGATGCTGACCGAGACCGAGACGCACTCGGGGGTGTTTGAAGGCAAGCTGATTACGGCGTCCGCGCCCGCCACGGCTTTCGCGTCCGATACCGAGGAGGGTCGCCAGGCTAACTTTGTCATTTCGGGCGACGCGAACCTGCCGCCATGGGTCGGCCTGGGCGACAAGAACCGCAACAAGCTCTTCTCGATCGATCTCAACAACAACATCACCCTCGGCGCGCTCGCGCTGACTGCGGACGTGCCCGGAAAGAAGCTCAAGCGCTTCATCGTGCAGACCTCGATGAACGGCACGGACTACACGACGGCGGCCGCCTGGCCCGATGCCTTGCCCAGTTGGGACGGCACACTGCGCTTGCGCATGGTCCGGTACGACGCGGGAGTCGGCGCGCCGACGACCGTGAAGGCGTACAAGGACTACTTTGACCACGGCTATCTGGCCTATAACCTGTCGATCCAGACTGCCAAAGGCAAAGTCGCCGACGACCTCCGCCAGTCCATCCGCCTCGTCGAAGGCAAGCTCGGCCTGCGCAACGACCAGGCGCCCGGGAGCTGGGCGCTGGCCCATCTGCAGGGAACCTTCTATGTCCCCGAGCGGCGCAACCGCACGTTCAAGATTGATGCCAAGAACCGGCTGGAAAATGTCGCCTACATCCTGGCCGTTGACGGCAAGTCCGGCCTCCAGGCCCATCTGGCCGTTGACGGCAAGTCCGGCCTCCAGGCCCATGAGCTCACCGTCTCGCTGGCCAAGGGGTACCATACGATCGACCTGTATGCGGCGGTTCACAGCCAGACCCAGGCGGCGTACGAACTGTTGTGGGATGTCGAAGAGGAGCCCTACGAGGCCCGCATTCCAGAGGCTGCCTTCACGCCTGCGCAGTGGCTCTCCGAGTCTCCGCCCGCCGGGATCAAGGCCGCGGAGATGAAGGTCAACGCGGACGGCACGCGGTTTGATCTGGCGTTCGCCCCCGACACACGGGCCCGCGTGGTGCGCTTCAATATCTTCGATTTCGAGTCCGACGCGCCTGCCATCCGCAAGGTCGGCCTGACCGCCGCCGATGGCAAGACGATCCTCCCCGTCGCGCAGGACGTGCTGGCGTTGCGCAAGAATCAGGAACTGGAGATCGTACCGGGCGACCGCATCACGGTCGCCTATGAGGATCCATCGGTGATCAACCGCGAGCGGCAGACGCTCGAGGTCTTCCTGACGGCGACGTTCTTTAACGCCAGCGTGGGCGCCTACTTGATCGAGACGATGGTGGATCCCACCGACAACATGCGCAAACCCCTGTTTGTGCCGATCCGCCGGTACAAGGTTGGCGACGTGCTCTCCGTCTTTGTCTTGGACGCGGACGCGGACGAGACCGAGGCGCTGGACAAGGTCGAAGTCCAGGTGCGAACCACGGGCGGCAAGCAGATCAAACTGACGGCGACGGAGACGGACAAGAACTCGGGCATTTTCATCACCCGCTTCTTCCCTGTCTCGGGCGCCCCGAAGCGGGACACGGAGATTACCGTCGAGCCGGGTGACGATATCGAAATCTCGTACCGCGACGAGAAGAACACCGACTACGGCGTGCCGTGGGATCGTGTGGCGACGCTCCAATATGTTATCGAAAACACCCGATCCCAGTTGCGTGTGTATGACTACACCTCGCGCGCCTTAAGCTCCAACGAACTGGCCGCGGCCACAGCGCGATCCACGATCTCCGAGGCGACGGGCGAGCTTCTTGTTCCCACGCACATGCTCACCGCCGTTCGCCCGATCAGCTCGCAGACGGAGGAACCCGCGAAACTCGCCATGGGCGCGCCGCTGATTGTCGAGCTGCTCAATCCCTCCCTGGCGGTCTCACCGCTCAGCGCCGCCGAAGTGCTTGTGCAGATCGTGCCCAAGGAGAGCCAGACGCCCGCCGCTGACCCGGCGGCGGCCCGCCAGCCGCCGGCATTCGACCCTTCCCTGCCCGGAACGATCCGCTACCGCATGGGCCTCACCGATGTTGGAGACGTCGGCGTCCCCATCGGCTACGCCGGGGTGACGGTCGTTGACGACAAATTCGCCATTGATCCCGTGGAGGACGGCCGGTTCACCTTTACGATTCCCACGGCCCTCGGGGCGCTTTCCCAGATGAACACGTCAACCGATCTGACGGAGATAACCGGCCCCGCCGACCGCGAGAATGTTCGCACCATCTCCACGGGCTGCCTCGACGAGAAAGGCCGGGCGACCGCCATCTCCCGTTCGTATGTGGTCCCTCCGCTGTTCCTGCGTCCGAGCGACAGGATTCGCATCGCCATCAACCATGCCGGCCCCCAGGAGCCGCCCCGGTGGGAGGTGCAGGAAACGCACCTGATGAGCGACAGCATGCTGGACGTCATGGATCAGCGATATCAGAAGCCGATGGATCTGTTCAATGTGGGTGACAGCCTCTACCTGCGCGTCATTGACGCCATGGCCGACACGACGATGGCCAAGGATGAGATCGCCGTGACCGTCACCGTCAACACCAAGCCCGAGCGCACCCAAACGCTCAAGCTGATGGAGACCTTCGAGAACACGGGCGTCTTCAAGGGCAAGCTCCAGATTCTGTTCGAGGGCGTTTCCAATGAGAACCCCATGCCCGATACGGTCGCCGTTCCCTATGGCGCCACGATCACACTGAAATACTCCAGACCGGACGCGGGCGCCATTGAACGCAAGGTCATGGTCAACAAGGGCGCCGATGGCACGGTGTTGCCGTTCACCAAGCGCTTCGCGGACGCGGAGATCGCCGTCCAAACCCAGTTCACCATGGCCGAGGCCTATTTCGAGATGGCCAAGAAATACCGGGCGCTCAAGGAAGAGGAAGTGGCCCGCCGGACGATCGCGCAGGGCAAGAAGCTGCTGGAGGAGGCGATCCGCGACTATCCCAAGACCCAGGCGCGCGTGCAGGCCGACTACCTGCTGGCCAACTTGGCCTACGAGTCGGCGGAGCAGACCGAGGACGAGGAGCTGGCCAAGCGTCTCTTCATCGAGGCCGTCACCCGCTTCTCCGATGTGATCGCCGGCTACCCGGACAGCGAGTATGCGCCCAAATCCCAGTTCAAGAAGGCGCTGGTCTTCGAGCGGATGGGCCAGATAGACGTCGCATGCGAGGAATACGTCAAACTCTCGTACCGCTACCCGGAGAACGAACTGGTCGCCGAGACCATCGCCCGCCTCGGAACGTACTTCTCGACCAAGGGCCGGGAGATCGAGAGCCGGCTGGGTGGCGAGTCCGATCTGGTGAAGCGGGAGACGGGCAGGCTGCAGGCCCACGAGTTCTACCGCACGGCCGCGCAGGTCTTCGCCCGCCTCTCCGTGCGGTTCCCGGATCACAACCTGGCCGCGAAGACCAAGGTGCTCTCCGCCGAGAACTGGCTGCGCGCCAAGGAGCACGAACGGGCCGCCGTCGTCTACGAGGAGGTGATCGCCGAGAAGAAGGGACAGCCCGAGCTGATCGCTCAGGCGATGTACTGGTGCGGCGACACCTACTTGCAGATGAAAAAGCCGACGAATGCCTACCGCATGCTGAAGCGTCTGACGTGGGACTACCCCGAGAGCATCTGGGCCAAGTACGCGCGCGGTCGCCTGACCGAGCCCGCGCTGGCCGCTATTGATCTCTCGGACAAGGGGAATTGACCGGACATGATGACGCCCCGCCGCATACCCGACGCACTGCCGCCCCCCGTCTCGGAGGCCCTTGCCCCCGATGCGGCGGAGCTGGCGGCGCTCGGTCGGCGGCGGCGCGCATGGCTCGTCCACGAAGCCGGCGGCGAGGATGTGCTGGCGGTTGCCCGAACCGGCAGCCGCATCGACACAGGGAGCTGGTTCGGCAAGCGGCGCGTCTGCCTGGCATTCACCCGGACGGCGATGCTGTTCGCCGCCACCGGCCCTCGGCCGGTCTGCCGCCGGGTTCCGCTGGCGGAACTCCGAAAATCGCAGTATAACACCGTGACGGGAGAGTTGGTATTCGCGCCGGCCGCGTTGCCGGCGCCGACAGTCGCCCTGCCGCCTGTGGAAGCGGCCCGGCTGCTGGCGCAAATCGGAAGGGGATAGATTATGTTGGAGACTCTGATTAACGGCGGACCGTTGATGATCGTACTGATGATCGAAAGCGTCCTGGCGATTGCCGTGATGCTCGACCGGGCGGCCGCGTTCCGGACAAACAGCCGGATTGATGTCCGGTCGCTCCGCGCCAAGGTGCAGAACCAGATGCTCGACTCCAAGTATGAGGACGCGCTGGCCGTCTGCCTCAACACGCCGGGACCGGTCTCGGCCGTGATGGCCGCGGGACTGCAGTCGTACATGAAACACAAGGCGGCCACCAGCAACGGCGAAACCCTGCGCGCCATCGTGCAGGACGCCATGACCGACTACGCGCGGTTGGCCATCAGCACGGTGGAGAAACGGATGAACATCCTCTCCTTCGTCGGCACCTCCGCGCCGCTCTTCGGCATGACGGGCACGGTGACCGGCATGATCAAGTCGTTCACCGCCATCGCCGACGCCAGCGCCATGGACGGCAGCGTCGTCGCCGCCGGCATCGCCGAGGCGCTGATCACCACGGCGGCCGGTCTGATGATCGCCATGATGGCCGTGATCCCGCACCACTACTTCACCAGCCGTTCCGAGGATATCGAGATCCAGATCGCCGAGGCGGGCTCCGAAATCCTCGACCACATCTCCCTGACGCACCACGTGGCGCCGCCCACCGCGTAATCGCCCGGGAAACAGGCCGCTATGCCGTTCAAACCGTTCAGAAAAAGGAAGAAAGACGCGACGGTCTCGACCGACTCGCTGTCGGACGTGGCCTTCCTGCTGATCATCTTCTTCATTCTGGCGACAACCATCCAGCGCATCGTGGGCTTCCAGACCGACCTGCCTTCCGGGAGACGCAACGAACAGACGAAGACGGACGACAAGACGCCAACCGTCGGACTGAAAGGGAGCCGCCTGACGTTCAACGACTCCGAAATCTCCATGGGCGACCTCAAGAAGAAACTCGCGGATCTGCGCCTCGACTCGAAATCCGACGAGAAGAAGGTCGTGTTGCTCGACTCGTCCCCGGATGTGGGCTATCAGAATTATTTCGAGGTCATGTCCGCCATCACCGCCGCCGGCGGCATGATCGGCATTCTCACGGAGGACGAGTAACCGTGAAACTGCACCGCCGCAAAAAGATGGCGATCACGGTTCCCACCACCAGCATGGGCGACATCGCCTTTCTGCTGATCATCTTCTTCATGGTGTGCAGCAACTTCGCCAAGGAAAACCGGATCAAATACAAATCCCCCGATGCGCTGGACGTGGATAAGGTCAAGAACACAAAAATCTCGATCGTGGTGGACGAAAAAAGCGAGATCTACTACAACGGCAAGTTGATGGACAGCGCCAAGACGGTTGAAGCGATGGTGGATTCGTACGTTCGGGAGACCACCACCGACGAGGAGCGGATGGTCATGTTCAAGTGCGACCATTTGGTCGAGAAACGGGTGTTCGAGCCGGTGCTCGAAGCCATCACACGCGCCGGCGGCATCATCGTCGCCGTGGGTGAGAAACGCAAAACGGATTGACAGGAAGGGATGACGAACCATGACGCAGAATAAAAACCCGACAACGCAGAATCTCGATCGGTTGCTGGCCATTTTCGCCGGCAAGCGAATCCTCTTTTGGGCGATCGTCGCCGTCGCCATTCACGCGGTGATCATCACCGGAACCTCGCTGACGTACGTGCGCGACCGCTGGATTGACCCCGAGGGCGCGGCGCAGCGCAAGGCCGCGATCGAGGCCGAGAAGAAGCGTCTCGAAAAAGAGGCCGCCGCCGCCGCCGCCCCGGCCCTGGCCGGCCTCACCAACGCCGCCGCAGTGGTGAGCGATGTCGACGCGACCAACGCGACAAACGCGGCCGACACGACGACGGAGAAGACGACGGAACCGGGAGCCGATTCGTCGGTCATTCCCCCCGACCGCGCGGACACGCCGATGGTGAAACGGATCACCGAGACCGCGAAGCCCGAGGAGATGCCCACACTGGGCAACGATCTGGGCATTTCGATCGAAGACACCCGCGTCCGCTGAGCGCCCGCACCGATCCCGCCCGCCGAACGACTGCCCCACGGGGAACCCTGACGCCACATGATGAACCGCCGCCTACAGTTTTCCTGGCCCCCGATGCTTTGCCTGCTGATGGGCATCGCGGCTGGCGTCTGCGTCCGTTTCGCGTTCACACTGCCCGACGCCTATTTCGAGTGGTGCGACCGCTACCCGGAGGTCGCGCGTGCGTTCAGAAAGGATGGCATTGACGGCCTCATCCGTTTCACGGCCGCCGTCTCCTGGCTCGTCGCTGCCGCGCTGACGGTCACCTCTCTGGGCTGCGTCTTCCTGCGCAACAAGACCACGCTCGGGATCTACCGCAAGGTCTGCCTGCTCTCCTATGCCGTGGCGTGGATGTGCGGCGTGGTCGTGATGCGGGCGACGCATGTCCTCCACGCCCACGAGTTGAGCATTGAAGGCACGGAGGCCGACGCCTACGCCGTCTTCGTCTGGCGCTGGAAACTGCTCTGGCCCTTCCTGGCCGCTTGCGTGGCCATGGGCTATTTCTACATTCTCGCGTGGCGCCGTGTCGTCATCCGCGAGTGGGTGGGCGGCGGCGATGACGACGACGAGCCGGCCATGGGCGACCGGTTTCTGGAAAACCTGCGCACCCATGGCCGCGACCCCCGCTTTCGCAAAAGCCTGTGGTCGAGCCTGAGCTTCCACATCTTCGTCATCTTCATCCTCCCGTGGCTGCTCATGCTCGACGGCTGCGTTGATCCGTACCGCGTCCCGAAGGGCAGCGGCACCCCGACCGTCGCCGTGCCGAAGATCGTCAAGGTCATCAAGAAGAAAAAGCCGAAACGCATTGTGGTCAACCCCCAGTCGGCCATCTCCTTCCATATTCCCGATCTGGACGAGTCCCCGATCGCCGAAGAGGTCGAACTGGAGTCGCGCGTGCCCTACACCGCCGACCCGAACCGCGTCTCGGCGCAGAGCGGCAAGATGGGCGTGGGCGGTGGCAAAGAGGGCGGCTGGCCGGACGGCATGGAGGATTCGCTGGTGCGCTTCATCCGGCTGAAGTATGACGGACCCGGCTGGGACGACGGCATGGACGCGGTCTCGCGCGCCGACATGAACTTTCTCGAGTACTTCCGCAAGATCACAGGCTTCAAGACCGCCACGCAGGGCGAAAGCCACGGGATATCCTCCCTGGCCCGCTATCCCAAGGGATTCGCGCCGCCGTTCGTCTACATGACCGGCGACGGAGCTATCCGGGTCTCCGACAGCGATGTGCGCATCCTGCGCGAATACCTCATGGGCGGCGGCATGCTCTTCGCCGACTGCGGTTCTCCCGCCTGGAACAACAGCTTCCGCAGTTTCATGCAACGCGTCCTGCCGGGAGAGTCCCTGCTGGTCATCTCCGACGATGATGTAATCTTCCGCCTCCCGTACACCTTCCCCAACGGCGCGCCGCCGATCTGGCACCATGGCGGCACGCGCGCGCTGGGCATCAAGTACAAGGGGCGCTGGGCCGTGTTCTACCACCCCGGCGACCTCAATGACGCCTGGAAGAACGACCGCAGCGGGTTGACCGCCAAGATGGCCGAGGGCGCGCTCGAAATGGGCGTGAACATCATCTACTACTCCTTCTCCAATTACCTCGAGCTGACGCGGAAGTACAGAAAATGATCGAGAAGCTGCTTCCATATACGGGCGCGTGGGGCGTGGTTGCGCTGGTGGCCTGTGCACTGGCCGTGCTGGCCTTGCTACAAGGCTGCAGGCCGCCCGCGCGCCCGGGGGCCTTCCTTGTCGCGCTGGCGCTGGTCGGCGTGGCTGCGGTCTGCGCCCTTGTGAACGAGAGAGTCTGGTTCCAAATGATCCGCATTGACCGCACCGAGGAGGTCAAGGCGGTGCTCGCCGAGCGGGGCCCGCAGGAGGGGCTCGCGGCCAACCTGAGATACGCCGAGGATGCCGCCGAAGATCGCGTGGAAGGGGGCATCACCACGGAGGCGATGTCTGGAGGTGCGGCGACTCCCGGTAAGACGGCTCCCGCAAACGCGGTGCCCGCGTGGCGGGAGGGTGGCAAGAAGCTTCGCGGCAGCGCGTTGGCGCCAACCAATCAGGTGGAGGAGACCAGCGCGCTCACCGAAGCCACAAAGATTGAAGCGGGCGAGGTGCCCGTCATCTACATGAAGGCCGAACAGCTCGGCATCGTGCGTCAGGTCGAACGCGGCATCCGATTGCTCATCCGTTTGCTGTGGATCGCGGTTCTGCTGGCCCTGGCTTGGGATTACGCGACCGCCTTCAACAACGTGCGCAGCCTGCGCCCGCCGTTCCCGCTGTCAAGTCCGTGGATCGACGCCTTCTCGCCCAAGTCGCGGGCGCTGGTGATCCGTCCGGGCACGGGCAGGCCGTGGGAGCCCGAGCCCTTTCTCACCCGCGCCGTGCGTAAGGGAGAAAACGTCATCTACTTCGGCCAGAAACCCATCTGGGAAGGACAATCCACCCTGCCGCGCATCCGCCTGCCCGGGCTGGAGCTGTGGCGCGTGCCGGTTCTGCCGCGCGGCAAGGAGGTGCGCCTGACCCTGCCGCGCCTCGGGACGAGGACGGTGCGCATACCGCCCCTGGACGACCTGTGGCTGCCCCTGCCCGTGGTGACGCTGTGGCGCGTGCCGATCCTCCGCTATGGCGAGCCCCGGCTGCCGAGGGGCAGTGAGTTCGTGTTCGACGCCGCCTGGTTTGGCCGCTACGTCCCGGTCGTCATCGGCGATGCGCCCTGCCGCGAGATGATCGAGGACTTCGCCGATATCCTGGTCGAACGCCGCCGCTCGGGCGCCAGTGCCGGACGAACCCTCGTCATCGCCTGGGATCGCGACGACGAACTCGAGAAACCGTTCCTCCTCCGCCTGGCCAAGCTCGCCGAGGAGGCCAACCTCTCGATCTTCGTCTGGTCGCGCGTCGCGGCAAACGCCGGTTAATCTTCGGCCGCCGCCGCTTCCATCCGGGCGCGCTCCTCGCGGATGACCGGTTCGCGCAGCTCCCAGGACGTGACGGTCTTGCGCAGATACAGGGAGGAGAGACGGTCGGCCTCGACCGGGGCCTGCTGGAGGGCCTTGATGTGCCGCGTCAGGACGAGCCGCCGGAGGCGCAGGGCGTCGTCGGCCGGATCGTCGCCAATGGCGGCTCGCTCGGCGCGCAGGGCGTCCATCCACAGGCGCGCGACCACGTCGCGCGCGGCATCGAGCGGATTGAGCTCTTCGGAGTGGGCGATGCGCGGACTGCGGACGATCACCGGATCGAGAAACGCCTTCAGCTCCGCGGAAGCCGCCGCGTAGAAATCGGACAGAACATCCCCGCCGGCTTCATCCGCGGCCAGCCAGGCGTGAAACACCGCGTGGGCATGCGGATGCCGCACCAGCGTCTCCGGCAGGCAGGCGCGAAGCAGATCCGTGACGGCTGGATCGTCCTCATGATGAAACAGCAGCTCGATCAGGGCGAGCTCCACGGGCGTGGCGGGCGCGGGCGAGTCGGTGCCTGGGGCGGGCCGATTCTCCACCGCGTCCTCCCCCTCCGCGCCATCGCCGTAGGCGTCACGCGGCGGCGGTTCGTCCTCCGGGCCGGATCGGGGCTCCGTCGGCGCGTTCGCGGGTCTGGCGTAGGACTCGGCCCGGGCCGCCGCCTCGGCCCGTTGCGCGCGCAGGCGCTCGAGTTCCTCGACGAGCGCCGCCTCGGGGAGCCTCAGCCGGACGGCGGCCTCCTGGAGGAGGTGGGAACGAAGCACGGCGTTCGCGCAGGCGGCAAGGGTGTCGAGGACGGCGCGGCTGACGCGGCTGACCGCGTCCACATCGTCCGGCCGCGGCTCCCCCTCCCGCAGGGCGCGGATCTGGAAGGCGGTGAGCGATTCGGCGGCATCCAGCAGCGCGCGCGCCGCCTCCGCCCCGCGGTCGCGGATGAGCGAATCGGGATCCTCGCCGGGCGGCAGCGCGGCCACACGAACCGGAAGCCCCGCCTCTAGAAAGAGGGCGCCGGTGCGGATGGCGGCCTTGCGGCCGGCGGCGTCGCCGTCAAAGAGCAGCACGGCCGAATCGGCGTGGCGCTTGAGCAGGTCAACATGCTCGCGGGTGAAGGCGGTTCCCTGCGAGGCGACGGCGGTGTCGAGGCCGGCGGCGTGGCAGCGGATGACGTCAATCTGCCCCTCGCAGACCACCGCCTCGCGCCGCGGGTGCCGGACGATGGCGCCGCGCGCCTTGTCCAGGGCGTAGAGGATCTTGCTTTTGCGGAAGATCGGCGTCTCGGGCGAATTCACGTACTTCGCCGGATGGGCCTTGGGGTCGAGAATGCGCCCGCTGAAAGCCACGACCCGCCCCTGGGTGTCGGCGATGGGGAACATCAGGCGACCGCGGAAACGGTCGTAGTAGTCGTCCGGCTTGCGGGCTTCCTGTGGCGGGGTGAGCACGCCCGCCGCGACGAGCTGCTCGGCGGTGAAGCCGTGTTTCCCCGCCCAGGTGAGGAGCGCGCCGCGTTCGAGCGGCGCGTAGCCGATCCCGAAGCGCGCCGCGACCTCGGCCGTCAGCTTGCGGGACTCCAGGTAGGCGCGCGCCGCGGCCGCGCCCGCGGTTTGCGCGAGGCAACGCTGGTAAAACGCCGCCAGTTCGAGGTGGATGGCAAAGAGCAGGTTGCGCTGCTCGGCCTCGTAGTCGGTCGCGGTGTCGAGGACGACGCCGGTCTTGTCGGCGAGGGAGCGAACCGCTTCCATGAACGAGAGGCCGTCCTGCTTCATCAGGAACTTGAAGACATCGCCGTGCTCGCCGCAGCCGAAGCAGTGGTAGAACTGCCGGGCGGGGTTGACGTGGAACGAGGGCGTCTTCTCGTGGTGGAACGGACAGCAGCCCTTGAAGCTGCCGCCCGCGCGCTTGAGGGCGACGCCGCGCGCGCTGACGAGCTCGACGATATCGGCGCGGGCGCGAATCTCCTCGATGACGCGGTCTGTGACGCGGGAGGCCATCACTTCAGCCCCATGTGATCGCGCAGCCAGGGGCAGAGGTGCCTGCCGACATGGGACTGCTCGACGAACAGGCGCTGCACCGGGCCGATCGGCGTGAGCATGCCCAGAGCGAAGACAATCGCGAGAATCGCGGCGGCGTACACCGCCCCCGCGAGCATGCCGACGATGGCGTCGGCCGGCTGCAGGATCACCACCTGCAGTGTCGAGGCGAGGAGGTGGCGAAGGATGAACCCGGCGATGAAGGCCGACAGCGCGGCCAGGACGAGGGTCGTCAGGGAGAGGGCCGCGGAGGGCGAAACGCCGCCGGTCGCGAGCAGGGCGCCCTGGATTTTGGGATAGAGCGCATAGCCGATCCACGCGCCGCCGACGAAGCCCGCCACGCGGGAAAACTCCCCGGAGACCCCGCGGATCAGTCCGCGGCCCAGGAAGATGAGCGCAACCAGCACCGCCAGGGCGTCAACCAGCGTGCCGAAAGTCAGGAATGTGTAGGACATGCCGACACCTTGTGGTTCGCGTGCGCGCGGGATCAACGGTCGGCGGGGATCGCGCTCAGCCAGCGTTCATAGCGCGCGCGCTGTTCGCCGGGCGGCGCGATCAGCAGGTAGTGCTCGCCGTAGGCGCGGGCGCCCGCCAGATTGCCCTCGGCGCTGCGCAGCGTGATCAGGAGGGCGAAGAATCCGGAGCGGCCCGGCCATTTGGCGGCGGCCGCGTGCAGCAGCCGGGCGGCCTCGGGCAGATCCTTCAGTTCCAGCGCGACGAGGGCGCCCTGATAGAAGGCGTCGGCGCAGCCGGGGTTGAGCACGGCGGCCTGGCTGAAGGCGTGGAGCGCCGACCGTCTCTCGCCGCGGCCGGCAAGCGCGTTGCCGAGGCCGAGCGCGGCCGAAAAGCTTTGCGGGTCGGCCGCCAGCGCCTCGCGATACGCTTTCTCGGCCTGCGGCCAGTTGCGCACCGCGGCCGCCCGGTCGCCATCCCGCGCCCGGGCCGCAGCCTTCTCGGTGTCGCGGCGGCCGACAGGCTGGCGCGGCGCACGGGTCTGCTGAATCTGCCGCAACGCCTCCAGCACGGTCAACGCCTTCGCGAGCTTGGGGTCCTGGCTGTTGGCCGTGCGGCGGAAGATCTCCAGTTCGTCAATGGCCTCGTCCACCAGATTGAAATGGTCGCGGTAGAGCAGGGCGAGGTTGTAATGCGCCGGGGCGTACCGCCAGTCGGCCATCAGCGCCCGCAGCAGCAGGACGCGCGCGAGGTCATGGCGCGTCTCGCCCCGTGCGACATTCGCGAGGGCGGTCAGCAGGCGCGCGCGGGCCGTCGGGTCGGCGTCCAGGCAACGGGTGAACCGCTCCCGCGCCTTGGCCCAGTCGCCGCGATGCAGCGCGATATGCCCCTGCAGTTCCACGGCGTCCAGGTTGTTCGGGTCGAGCTCCAGCACCTGATCGAGCGCGGCCTCGGCGGGGACGAAGCTGCCCAGATGGAAATGCGCGGTCGCCAGATTGTAGTGCAACATCGCGTCATTGGGCAGGCGGCGGGCGGCGCGGTTGAAATGCCGGATGGCCATCTCGTAATGGTGGTCTTTCAACGCCGCCTCGCCGTCGCGCACGGCGCGACGCGGCGAGAGAGCCCCGCAGCCGGAGAGCAGCACCAGGAGCAGCGGGCCAATGGACAAGGCAACGCATGTGTGTTTCATAGTGTTCCATCCGGTTGGCACGCGCAGGGCGGGCATGTCCGAGAGAATACGCAACCCAGTATAGGGCAAATCCCGGCCGGATGAAAGCGCGATTGCGCGCGATTGCGATTGCGGGCACGCGTCAATCAGTCAATCAGCGGAAGGATTCTCATCCTACGAGAGTCGGTGAGAAGACCCCGACTCCGGAAAATAGAGGCTCTTGCAAAACCTCCGCTTCAAAACGGCGGCAGAGGCCTGCCGCCCTCCAATGGGCGGAAAAACGCACGTGCCTGGCGCTGGAGGGTCGCGGGCCTCCGCGACCGCTGAGGTTTTGCGGGAGCCTCGCATGTGTAAGGTTCCGGACGAGTTCGGCGGTCTCCGTGTCGGCGCGGCAGCGCGCTCTCACGAGGCGCACCAGATAGCTGACGGCCGACCCACTGGTTAGCACGAGTTCCGCGGCGGCCGCCCGCTCGGTGAGCCCGCAACGCCGGGTCAGCGCCAACGCCGTCACCTGGGTCATCGCCTGCCGCACGGCGTCAGGCGCGTAGAGCATCTCCTTCCACGCGATACCGAGTTGCGCGGGCTTATCCCCGTCACCGGCCTGCGGGAGAGCCTTGACCTCGGCCACGGCGGCGAAGCCCGCGTACTTCGCCGCGTCGAGGAACCGGGCCATTGCGTCGTTAGCCTTGATCTCGATCTCGACCGCGCCGGTGGCGACCATGCCGTGCCAGTAGGGGCAGGGCTTGGCCTGTTCGTGCTCGGGATGCGCGTAGCTGGCCGTCACGGTGTACTTCCCTGCCGGCAGGCTGCGGAATTCGGGCGACTTGCTGTCCGGGCCGCCAAAACCCCAGCCCGCTTCTCCCGGCTGCAACTCGAGCGCATACTGTTCGCCGCTGCTCAACTTGATGACATCTATCCTTCGGCCGTGCCTTCGCGGCGTCCAAACCGTCTGAAAGACAGGTGCCGAGCCGCTCGGGCTGGGTGTGAAGGTGAAGAGCCAGCGCGCACCGTAGCGGGCGTCAAAGAGACTATGTGCTTCTTTTGCCAGATTTTTGAAATGCAGCTCCATCCGCATCGGCTCGCCTTCAATGAAGGTTGCGCTCCCGGGCTTCGGCGCTTCGCATACCCGGCAGCAGCGTTTGCCGACAGCAGTCGCGTACGGCATGGCGCGGTTAGCAATACCGTTGGCGTGATTCGGACAAAGGAACCCCTTCCAGTCCTTCACCCCGCCCAGCGGCACGAGCCCGACCTGCATCTCGTTCACCGCCTCGCCCCAGGCGATCGTAGCTTCGTTCTTGGCGGCAGCGCCCACGCGGACCTCGACCGGCGGGGTGGCGATCTGGCCGCCCCAGAACGGGATGGGCCCGCTGGGCACGCGCCCAGAACTTGCATCCGCCTCGTAGTAGCCGGTGATGGTGTAGATGCCGGGCTGGGTGGT
>Ga0172375_10003698_pt1 | contig 23077 bp, 24 predicted proteins | sample LakKiv1m_FD_114537 | JGI IMG/M metagenome (GOLD analysis project Ga0172375, IMG submission 114537) | Freshwater microbial communities from Kabuno Bay, South-Kivu, Congo - kab_092012_11.1m | ecosystem: Environmental > Aquatic > Freshwater > Lake | place: Democratic Republic of the Congo... | reverse complement strand
CCCGCACCGCGTCCTTGCCGCCCTTCCACCGCATCCGCATGAGCCGTCGCCCTCCGACCGCAACTGCCTCGCAGTGTACTCATCCACGCATCCGTGCGCATGCACGCTTGCCGAAAGGACACGATTCGACGCCGTTCAACTCACCGGCCGGCCGCCCAGCCAGGTGGCACTTACCTCTATGCGATCGAGATCTTCGGGCGCGACTTCGAACGGATCTGCATCGAGCACGGTCAAGTCGGCTCGCTTGCCCGGCGCCAACGAACCGAGTTCGTCGTCGAGGCGCAGCTGCCAGGCGGCGTCGATGGTAACGGCGCGCAGTGCCTGTTCGAGCGAAATCGCTTCGCTCGCGCCGAGCTGCTCGCCGCTGCGCGTGCGCCGCGTCACTGCGGTACGCACCAACGAGAGCGGACCCGGCGGGAACATCGGCGAATCGGCGTGCAGGCTGACCCGGTGCCCGGCCCGCACTGCGCTGCCGACCCGCATCAGTTGCTCGGCGCGCTGCGGGCCGAGTATCTGATCGCGCAGTTCGGGGCCGTAGTAATGAATGTGATTGACGTGGAAGCTGAGGGCCACCCCGAGTTGCCGGGCACGCGAAATGTCCGCCGGAGAAATCAGGCCAACGTGCTCGATGCGCCAGCGATGATCGAGGCGGTCGCCGCGCAGTCCGAGCACTTCCTCGTAGACGCCGAGCGTCTCGCGCACGGCGCGGTCGCCTTGTGCGTGCGTCAGAACTTGCCAGCCCGACTCGAGCAGACCGCGTAGCTGAGGCACCAGCACCGCGCGGTCGTGCATCGCATAGCCCGCCGTGCCGGCTGCGATGCCGAGCCGGCAGCAGCACAGCTCCGACTCCAGATACGGCTCGTCCAGCAACATCGTGCCCGAATACGCTGAGCCGTCGTACCAGAGCTTCGCGCCTTGCACGCGGAAGCGATCGGAGCCCTCGCCCGGGCGCCAGCGCAACCCGGCCACCTGCTCTAGGCGCAGATAGGCAGCCGTGCGCACCGGTGCTGCTTGGCTCACCGATTCGTAGACGTCGAGGTACGGCGCCGGAACGAACATCCCGGGCATCCCGATGGTGGTGATGCCGACGCGCGCGTAACGCGCGAACTGGTCGCGCATGCGATTCGCCCACGCCTCCGGCGACCAGTCCAGCGCCAGCACGAACGCCGTCATCGCCGGGCTCTCCTCGATCTTGCCGCTCAGGTGACCGTCGCTGTCGCGAACGTAGCGGCCGCCGACGGCCGGATCGGGCGTGGTGTCATCGATCCCGGCTGCCTGCAGCGCCGCCGAATTGACGAACGCGGTGTGCATCGATTGGATCAATACGAAGAGCGGGTTGCGCGGCGCCAACGCGTCGAGCCGCGCGCGGTCCCAGACGCCGAGGTCGGGCGTAAGCATGAAGTCGAGGCCGAACGCGAAGATCCACTGCCCGGGCTGAGTTCGTGCGACCGCGTCGCGCAGCGCGCGTTCGACTCCCGCCGCGGCGGCGTGGGTGAAGCCGCTGACGTCGACCCAGGAATAGCATTGCGCGCACAGATCCGGGTGGGTGTGCGGCTCGACGAGCCCCGGCAGCACGACTGCGGCACCGAGATCTACGACCTCGGTGTTCTTCGCCCTGAGTCCCAGCACGTCGTCGCGAGACCCGAGTGCGACGACGCGGCCCTGCGCGATCGCGAGCGCCTGGGCATCGATGCCCGTCATCGAGATCACGCGGCGGGCCAGAACTACGGTGTCGAGCGGCTGCTTCACCCGAGAGTCCTCGCTACATTGGCTCACGCGCCACCATAGCGAGATTCACAAACCTTGAACAAACCGTCGACAATCTCGCTCGCGGTGTCGTTGACTCGACCGCGCCCGCAATGCCACAAGGGTGGCCTGAGTCGCTGACCTGTTCTCGATCGAGCAGCGCCGGCATCCGTCGGAGGAATCAACCATGTCAGAATCTAAGACCGAGAAAGGGATCGGCGTCATCCTCAGGCTGTTCGGCGGCGGCGCTGGCGCGGGCCCGCTGCCCGAAGGGTTTCGCCGCATCACGGTCGATCACCTGTTCGGCGACGTCTGGCAGGGCCCCGAACTCACCATCGAGGAACGCTCGCTGCTGACCTGCACCGTCTTGATCGCGCTCAACCGCGAAGCCGAGCAGCGGCTCCACTTCCGCGGCGCCCGCAACCTGGGCATCGCGCGCGACAAGCTCGAGGCCGCGATCACCCACCTCGCTCACTACGCCGGCTGGCCGGTTGCGGTGAGCGCGTTTCGCGTGCTCGACGAAGTCTGGGCGGCGATGGACGAAGAAGCCAAAGCCTGAGCGGCCCCCCGCGCCGCCGCAGGCTCAGCGCGGACCGGTGAAGTCGCGATCCATCACTGTCTTGCGTCCGGCCGCACGCGCGTGGTCAATGGCCTGATCGGCCAGGATGCGCACGAGATCGGAGAGCCGCTCCATCACGTTCTCCGAAACGTTCATCCCCGCACGCGCGCGGATGTAGGCCTTGAGCTTCGATGCCACCACCAGGATGTCGTCGGGGATCTCGTCCTTTTTCGGCGGCGCCGACGGCGGCTCGGCGTAACGGGGAACGACCACGCGACGTACCGGCGGCGGTTCGATTCCCGCGGCGATGGCTTCCTCGCGCGCGCGCTCGGCCTCCTTTTCCAGCGTCAGCTGGTGCTCCCACTGCGTGCGCGTCGGCGAGCGCCGCTGGATCGCCCAGGCGTCGCGGTGACGCATCACCGGCACGTGTTCGTTCCAGCAGTTGACCGAGCAGAACGCCGGCTGGTGACGGCCGGTCGAACAGGTTGTCACGCTGCAAGCGTAGAAGGCTTTGTCGAAGCCGATGTCACGTTTGCAGGTGTTGCAGCGCCTCCATGAGGCAGAGGTCTTCACTTCAATGGTCATGACACTCCGAGTCTAGGAGCCCGTTGGAAATGGCCCTTCTGCGGCGTTGCGCGCGAAACCACTCGCTACGACGCGAGCCCGGAGCTGGCGACGGGCGAGATCCAAGCCGTGTCGCGGGTGACGTTCTGGCGCGCCCTGCATCTGGACCATTTTGAACAGGCTCACGACGCTTCTTAGCAGTCTGTCAGCGCAGACGAAATTCGATGGGAGCAACGAACTCGAAACTGTCCCCGGAGTAAGCGCCGGGAACGGGAGGAAACGGATCCGCGCGGCGGGTCATCTCGACTACCGCCTCGTCGAGCAGCCGTTCGCCGGTGCTCTTCTCGAGCGAACGGGCCATTACCCGGCCGCGGCGATCGAGCCGCACGCGGACGCTGCCGGTCCCTTCGATGCCGCGGCTGCGCGCGAGCATCGGATACTGTTTGAAGCGGGCGAGCCAGACGTAGAGCTGCTGCTCGTAGCGAACGCGGATCGCAGAACCGAAGGTGGGCGCGGTCGAACCGGATCCCGCACCGACTGGTCCCGCGCCACCGGCGGAGGACGTTGACGACGCGTATGTCGGCGCGCCCGCCGCCGCCGATGCGACCACTGAAGCGGGCGGCGCGGCGGAATCGGCGGCGAGGTCGCCCGAGGAGTCAGCAGACGAGTCAGAAGCTGAGTCGAGCGGACCACTCGAGCGGTGCGCTACCGGTGCGGGCCTGGGCCGTGAGCGCGGCATCGTATGCGGCTTCACATCAACCTTGGCGCGCGCTGCTATGGGAGCCGGGCGCGGCGACAAGAGTTCGGGCGCAGTTGCCACTTGGATCCCCGCGGCCGGTGCTGCGGCTACCCGCACGGGGCCGAGCTGCGGTGCCGTCTCGATCTGCCCGGTCGCGACCCAGCGCAGGTCGACCAGGATTGCTGCGGGCTCGACCGTGGGCGTGGGACCGAGCGCGACCCGCTGCAGCAGTGCCGCCGCCGCCGCCGCGTGCAACACCGCCGAAACTGCGAAGGCAAGGCTGAAACGTCTGATCGCGAGTTCCACGTTTCGAGATCAAAGCATCAAGTGCGATGCTTCCAGCGCAACGGTTCAGGCCTCACGGCTCGACCCGCCCGTGGTCAGGTAGGCTTCGGCCGCTCCGAACACGATCAGCAGATAGCCGAGCAGTTCGGAACTCTCTTCGATCAAGTCCTTGGCGGGCCGGTAGACGTCGGGACCGAGCACCGCGATCCACAGTGCCTTCTGCCCTATCAGTTGCGCGTAGACGACGATCACGAAAAACCCTGCCGCCAGCAAAGCGAAGGCCGGACTGCGTGCGAAGATCGCGATCTGCCCGAGCAGACCTCCCCGCGTCCGGGCAACCAGCGCCGCCGCGTAGAGCGCGAACGGTAGACCGACCCACAGGTACCCGCTGCGCCAACCAAGTTGCAGAAAGACGTTGTCGAGCTCACGCATCGCACCGAGCATCGCCAGGCAGGCGAGCAGTCTGAGCAGCTGCGCAAGTCGGGGCGTGGTTCGCGCCGGAAGAAACAGCAGTACCCCGGTCACGACTATCGCCGCGAGTTGTCCGAGCTCGATCGGTCCTTCGTCGCGCGACAACCAACGGGTATCGCCGGAACTTGTCGCCGCAGCGCGCACGATCGATTCGAAGGCACAGCCCGCCACCGCCGCGTAGGCCAGCAACCGGGCGAGAAGAGCATAGGCGGACGAGCGATCCATTATCGGTGCGGGACGTCTGCGCGCGCGGCGCGCCGGGATGCTAACGCTCGCGCCGCTGCATTGCACCCTGAGCGCCGCGAGGGCACAAGAATCCATGTCGAACGAACAGACCGACCGGCGCGCTCCACACCACACCCTTCTGAAGAGCCTCGCCGCCGCCCGCAGCGCGGCCACACCGATCCGCGCGCCGTTGCGCTGCTGGAGACCTCGTCGGTCTGGTGACCGATGGTAGCGAAGTAGCCGACCTCGAGCTGGTCGCTGCCGCCGCTTTCGCCGAGATCCGTGCAGCTCTGGCAGTCTTCCGTCCCGACCCCGGCGTCCGAAAAGTCACCGCCTTTGGATCCGCGCGAACCCCGCCCGACCATCCGGCCTACCTCATGACCGCCGAGTTCGGCCGCAGGCTGGCCGCCGCGGGTTTCATGGTCAGCACCGGTGCGGGGTCCGGCATCATGAGTGCCGCGCTCGAAGGCGCCGGCCGCACCAAAGGTTTCGGCGTGGGGATCCGCCTTCCGTTCGAACAAAAGCCAAACGCCACACTGCTCGGCGACCCGAGCAGAATCCTCTACAGCCTCTCAGACGGCGCGCAAGATCAGCCGAGCCCGGCGAGCAGCGCGGGTAATTCGGCCAACTCGCCAACGCGCAGCGGCGAGACCGCCGCCACCGGTCCGATGCCGACGAAGCGCAGTCCTGCGGCCCGCGCGCACTCGGCGTCGGTTGCCTGATCGCCGACGAATACAGCCTCATCGGCGCCGATCGAGAAACGTTCGAGGCAGTGCAGCAGCATGTCGGGATGGGGCTTGGGTCTCGGCACGTCGAGCACGCCGACCGCAAGATCGAAGTACGCATCCAGTCCAAAGTGCTTCAGGACACCGTGAGTGGTCAGCCCACGGTTGGTCGCCATCGCGATCGAGTAGCGCGCGTGCAGCTCGGCCAGCACCGGCCTCAGCCGCGGCTTCGGCGACATCAACCCGTAGAAGGAGCCGTAGTCGAGTTGCTTGGCGGTGGTCTGCATGCGCGCGAGCAACTCGGGCCGGTCGCTGTAGTACTTCACGAACAACTGCGCCGAAGCCAGCGCGTGGCACGCGACCTGTTCGGGGCCGAGCATCGGCGGCTCGCCGCAGCGGCGCAGTACTTCGTTGTAGAAAGCGACGTTGGCGTCCTCGGAGTCGAAGAGCACCCCGTCACAGTCGAGAACCACGAGACGAATCGGCATGGTGTAATCGCAAGCGCACGCTGCGCGGCTCAGTTGAGGTTCATTCTCGACAGCTCGACGTGCCGCTTGCGCTCGCGTCGTCGTCACGTGCCGCCGCACCGGAGCGGCACTCCTGTGGCTGATCGGCGCTTGCGCTGTCGCCGATCAGGCCGCGCGCACCGCGGCCAGCTCGCCGCTCCAAAGAGAAGTGACGGTCTCGACCTCGCGGCGACGACGCGCTTCGTCCCAGCCGAACATCCCGGCCAGAACCGACGCCACCGCCGGGGCCGCGTCGATGGCAGAGCGCGTGTCGTACATCGCGAGCCGCGAACGGCGCCTCAGGACGTCGTCGAGCGAGGTGGCCATCTCGTGCTTCACGTAGTGCTCAAGTTCAGCACGCGTCAGTTCACCAAGACCCGCGATCGGCTGCGCCAGCGACGCGTCGGCGTGGATGGCCTCTACCATCGCGCGCGCGGCCAGACCGTAGCTGCTCCACAGCCTCGCATCGAGACTCTCGTCGGCAAGCGGCCTGAGCGCGGCGCGCGCGGCCTGCTGCTGCGCGGCGCTGCCTCCCGACAGCGGCACTTCGGCCGAATTGACCGCGGCGTCGGGTTCGCGCCCGATCAGACGCAAGACCTCGGCACAAACCCGCTCGGCCATACGGCGATAGGTGGTCAGTTTGCCGCCGGCGATCGCAACCACCGGGCCGGGACCGACCATGATTTCGTCGCGCCGCGATATCTCCGAAGGAGACTTGCCGCGCTGTCGCAGCAGCGGCCGCACTCCCGACCAGGTACCGATGATGTCGCGCGCGCTGGGCCGGACCTCGAAGGTTCCCGCCACCGAATCCAGCAGATACGCAGCGTCCGCGGCCGAAACCCCCGGCTCCTCCGGCGCGTCTTCATACAGAGTGTCGGTGGTGCCGATGTAGACCACGCGCCCGCGCGGCACTACGAACGTGGATCTACCATCGGGCGATGCGAGCACCACGCTGTGGCGTACCGGCAATTTCTCCTGCGGCACCACTAGGTGAATGCCGCGCGTAAGCTGGACCATCGCCGACGAGTCCGGAGCGTACAAGCCCCGCACCCGATCGAACCAAGGCCCGGCAGCGTTTACCAGGGCACGGGTGCGAATCACCAATCCGCCCTCGCCGAGCAGATCGCGCAGACTCATGCGAAGACCCGCCGGGTCGTTCTCGAGCCCGGTGACTTCGGCGTAGTTCGCGGTCAGCGCGCCGAGCCGCGCAGCGGATTGCAGGTTCTCCAGCACCAAGCGCGCATCGTTGGTGTGAAACTCCTGGAAAATCACGCAGCCCGCCAGGCGCTCGCTCTTCAGTCCCGGCTCGACGCGTAGGGTCTCGGCCCGATTCAACACCTGGTAGTGTTCTCCGGCCTGGTCCCCCGCCAGTTTCTCGAAGCCCCACAGCCCCACCCGCATCTTCAGGCCACCGGCCAGTGACACGGTCGGCGCCAGCATCGCAACCGGCTTGGCCAAGTGCGGAGCCAGGCGACGCAGTACCGCGCGCTCGCGCGCCGACTCCCTGACCAGACCGATGTCGCCCTGGGCGAGGTAACGAAGCCCGCCGTGGATCAGCTTGGAGGAGCGGCTGCTGGTACCGCCGGCGAAGTCGCCCTTGTCGATGACAAGGGTCTTCAGTCCACGAAGAACGGCCTCCCGGACCACGCCTGCGCCGGTGATGCCACCACCCACGACGACCAGGTCGAGTACCCCCTCGGCAGCATGCGCGAGGGAACGTCTTCGCGAATCCAGATTGAAATCGGCCAGGGCATCGGGACTGTCGCTCACGGTGGCTGCCCGTAGATGCGCATTCGCACGATGTCAATCCACTCGGCGCGTGCCGGGTCGCGCCTGCAAGAGTCTCGCTGCGGCTCCGATCAGTAGGAACGCTCGCGCGCGTCGGCGGATAGTCAGGACACCGCCCGGTCACAGTTGCCCACCTCGACGATGACGCCCCGCATCATCATAGAAAACGCAGATTTACCTTGACAGCAAAGAACATGTTTCAGTAAGTAGTCAGCCGCGCTCACCACTTCTCATAGGTAGTCTTACGGTCATCGCGGGACGGCTCCACCATTGCTCAGCAACCCCTCCAAGGACGGTCTCTTGCGAATATCCGACCTCGCTAGGGAGACAGGAGTCAGTACCGCCACGATCAAGTTCTATATGCGCGAGAAGCTGTTGCCGGCGCCGACGCTCAAGACCGGCCGCAACATGGCCTACTACGACCGCTCCTTCGTGACCCGCATCCGGTTCATTAAGGAATTGCAGCAGAAGCGCTTTCTTCCTCTCGACGTGATCCGCGCCGTGCTCGACCAGAACGACGCCATCATCAGCCCCCGTGAAGTCGCCACGCTCGTCGGCCTCGAAGGGACGTTCTACGAGACGATTCACTACGCGCCCGGCCAGACTCCGGTCACTGTCGAGCAGGCCGTCTCCCGTTTCGGCTTCGCCCGCGGTGAACTCGAATTCGCCATCGACCTGGGAGTGCTAGAGCCGGTCGATAGGGCAGGTACGCGCTATTTCGAAGGCGACGACATCCTGATGCTCGAGACCATGGCCGAACTTCAACGGGCCGGCATCGACAATGACCTGATTCCCAACGAGGTCTCGCTGCCGATCTACGTCGATGCGATCGAAGCGCTCGCACGCGAGGAACTGAAAATGTTCTCGCGAGCCGTGACCGGAAAGGTGGAAGAGAGCCGGCTGGCGACGATGGCGCTAGCCGGGGTGAGGCTGGTCGAGCGCTTCATCGTTCTGTTGCGGCGAAGGCTCCTGCTCAAACTCATCCAGGATTTGCGGCAGGGGAAGGAAGAGGGGCAGCGATCCAAGGCCGCCGGATGACGGCGGTGTCTTTTCGAGGGTGAGATTGGAGCAGCGGCGCCTGCCGGAAGAAGCGCGGCTACCGAAAAGGGGATTCGAGGACCATGAGCGAACAAGCACCGGGGACCCAAGCAGTTCAAGAACCGCGGAGGTCGAGGACAGTCTGCGTCGAAGATCCGGCGGTAACCATGGTCGCGCCCGACACCATGACGCCTCTGCAGTTCTACGACCGGATCTTCGCGGAAGCCTCGCTGGTGCCCGAGAAGAGGTTGATGCTGGCGGTGCTCGAAGACGCGATCGCGGCTTTCCAGAGAGCCTTCATACAACCGTGCATCGAGCTTCCCGTCGAAGCCGTCGAAGACTACGACGTGGAGTCGTGGCTCGACTCGGACGACATGACTTGGCCGTTCTCGTTCGCAAGTATCTGCCAAGCCCTCGACATGGAGCCCGAGTACCTGCGCAGCGGACTCCGTGATTGGCGCACCCGCGCCCAACGCGAAGGCATGACCGGACAGGTCTACCGCTTCCCGTTCCGCCGCGTCAACGGTCGTCGCCACAGCATCAACCCGAAACGCGAGCGCAGGAGAATCCGCAAGGCGAGTTGAGCCGGCCCACCGCAAGCGGGCCTGCCCGTGGAGGCCGTCGTCGCTCGCCGTGACGGCGTCAGTGGACCGGCGTCGGCGCCGGCTGGTGCTCGCGCCGCGACAATCCCGCCAGAATCCTCTCACTGAGCGCGGCGTAGTCGCCGTCGAAGTGGTGCCCACCGCTGGTGCGGACCACCTCGGCACCGGACGCGCTCAGCGCCGGACAGCCGCTGTCGTCCTCTTCCTCGCCGTAGAAACACTGCATCAGTGCCGGCGCGATCCGCGCCAACTCCGGCGCATTCGGCACTGCGTCGGCGCTCGCGCCGGCACCTATCCACGCCGCAACGTGGACCTCGAAATCGGCGGTGGTCGATAGCCCGAGCAATGAAATCTGAGCGATCTTGGCGCGCGTCTGGTCATTCATGCGATTGTAGGCGAAGGGCAATACGTCGGCTCCGAAAGAGTAGCCGACCAGCACTATCCGGCCGCTCCCCCACGCCGAGCCGTACTTGTCGATGATCGACGTGAGATCGGCCGCTATCTCTTCGACGCTCCTGGTTCGCCAGAAATACCGCAGACTGTCCAGGCCCACGGTCGAGACACCGCGACGTTGAAGGATCTCGGCGATCGACTTGTCGAGATCGCGCCAGCCTCCGTCGCCCGACAGCACGATCGCCAGATGGGGTCCCGGCGCGTCGGCGCGCAATTCGATCAGTGGCAACGATCGCAGCGACGTCGGCGCGGTCGCCGACAGCCGCGCCTCAACCTCACGGATCAGCAATTCGTCGGAGGAACCTTGCGCGGCGTTGGTCTGCCGGGTTGTGATTTCGACCGGTGAACCTGCCGCGCGCAACCGGTCGATACGGGCGACCGCGTCCGCGGCAACATCGGCGGAAAACGCTACTGCCCAGAAGCCGGGCAGGTCAGCCTTGGCTCCGTAGCTGAAGCCGCCGCCCGCGGCGGGGCTGGCCGGGGCACCTGGGCACAGCGGCAATCGCGTTGCCAGCACCGGTGCTGGATCGATGCTGACCGCACCGGCCACCGTCGCGGCCGGCGATTGCGTCAAAGCCGCCGCGACCAGAGCTCCGCCCTCGTCCTGGCCTGCCAGGATCGGCGACAAATAGCCGTGCGAACCGACCGAGCGCTGCAGTTGCTGGCTCAGCGACTCGATCTCACCGATCAGGTACAGGCACTCTCCGGTGTCGGCATCGAGAGCCTTGCGGTAGGCCTCGAGGTCGATGCCGGCAACGACGGCACCGGCCTCCGACATTCGCTTGGCGATCTCGTCGTCGCGTACCGTCCAGCCCTTGCCGGCCGAAAACAGGAAGACGACGCCGGAAGGAGTTCCGCGCGGATTCAGCACACGCACGTCGCCGAGCCGCCCGACGTCGAACCCGGGTGCAGGCCGCCCTGAACAACCCGGTACCGCGACCGCCAGCACACAGCACGCAACGAATCCTTGGATACGAAGACGCCAGCCGCCCAATACCGTCCCGCGCCGTGATCGCCGGGCTTCGCTTACAAAAGCTCTTCGTTGGATCACCTTCCACGCCTGCTCGGCGCGTCCGATTCGCGCCGCGGCCCGTCTGCGGATGCTGTCGAAGAAATCACGTCCGAAGCCTCGGAGCGCGCCATTTTCGCTTTCCGACAGGCGTTCGCTATGAATCGATTCGTAGTGAGCGAGATCGGTCAGACCAAGGAATCCTGCCGAGACCGCACCCTGCTGGTCCCGCTCGATCTCCTCGGCCGCGGCTGGCCGCATGCCATCGGCGGGTACCCTGGCGGCTCCACGTCTTTCTTCGCCGCACGCGTTACTGCCGACCTGGGACCGAATGCGTCGCACGCACAAATCTCCATCGGCGACGACACGTCGACACCGTCGCCGCCGAGTGTAACCGTCCCCTGTGCCGTGCCAACCCGGCCGAAGTCACTTGCAGATCCCGGCTCGGATCGGATCAGGCGATGAGTACACCGCACGAAACCTCGCAGGTTGCTGGACGCTGGCCAGCCCGCATCCGCAACATCCTTCCCGCACTGGCCGGATTCGTCGTACTGGCCGCGGCCGCGTGGGCGGTCCGCGACGTGCTGCGCGAGTATCGCTACGCCGACCTCCAACTTGCGCTGTCGTCGCTGTCGACGACGCGCCTGCTGGCTTGCCTGCTGTTGTCGGCGGCCGGCTACTTCGCACTGACCGGCTATGACTTCCTGGCCACACGTTACGTTCACGCCCACATCTCGTACGCGCGCACCGCACTGATCTCCTTCGTCAGTTATTCGATCGGCAACAACGTCGGCTTCGGCAACCTGGCTGGAAGCTCGATACGCTACCGGCTCTACTCTGCGCTCGACCTCGGCGGCGCCGACATTGCGCGCATCGTCGTCTTCTGCAGCGCGGGGTTCTGGATCGGTTTCCTTTCGCTCGGCGCCGTGGTGTTCGCGTTCGAGCCGCTGCCGATCCCCGAGGCCTTGCACTTTCCACTCGCGACCGCGCACGCACTGGCACCGATTTGTGCGCTTCCGGTGTTGGCCTTCTGCGCGTGGACGGCCCTGCAGCGCGAACCACTGTTGGTCCGCAACGTCGAATTGGAAGCTCCCCCGTGGCCGGTGCTGCTCGGACAGATCGTGGTGGGTATGCTCGATTGGACGCTGGCGGGAACCGCGCTCTACGTAGTGCTCCCCGCCGACGTTGCGCTGAGTTGGGGACAGTTTCTCGGATTCTACCTTCTGGCAGTTCTGGCCGGACTTCTGAGCCACATTCCAGGTGGCCTGGGTGTCCTCGAAACCCTGATGGTGCTGTTCCTTGGCGCCCACGGCGCCGCACCCGCGCCGGTTCTCGCCTCGGTACTGGTCTACCGGTTCTGCTACTACTTCCTGCCACTGGTCGCGGGCGCGCTGCTGCTCGCCTGGCAGGAACTGTCGAGACGCCGCCAGGCTCTGGCCGGAGCGCTGGCGCCGGCGGTCAGCGGCGTACAGGCGGTGGCCCCGCCGCTGCTCGCGATCACGACCTTTGCGGCCGGAGCGGTATTGCTGCTTTCCGGCGCCGCCCCGCCGACCGACGCGAGGCTCGGGTGGATAGCCGACCTGGTGCCGTTGGCCGTGATCGAGGCGTCGCACTTCGCCGCTAGCCTGGCCGGCACGTTGTTGCTGCTGCTCGCGCACGGTCTGCTGAGACGTCTCGACGCCGCCTACCGTCTCACCGTGGTCGCGCTGTCGTTCTCGATCACGACCTCGCTGCTGGCCGGTGCACACTTCGAGCAGGCTTTCCTGTTGCTGCTGCTGCTCGGCGCGCTGTTGCTGGCCCGCGAACGTTTCTACCGGCGCTCGGCACTGCTCAACGAACCGCTGACCGGAGCCTGGGCGACGGCCGCGGCGCTGGCGCTGCTCGGCTCGATCGCGCTGGGCTTTTTCGCCTACGCGGACGTCGACTACGAGCGGGAATTGTGGTGGCAGTTCGCCGTCGACGCGCACGCGCCGCGCTGGATGCGCGCCAGCATCGGGGCCAGCGCCCTGGCCGTGATGTTCGCGGCGATGCGTATGCTGCGCCCCGCTCGCGCGCGTCCCGGCGCGCCCGACCACAACGACTTCGCCAACGCCCGAGCGGTCCTGTCGCGTGTCGCGGAGACCAACGGCAACCTAGCCTTGCTCGGCGACAAGTCGCTGCTTTTCAACGACACCGGCACCACTTTCTTGATGTACGCCGTGCGCGGCCGCTCCTGGATCGCGGTCGGAGACCCGGTCGGCCCCGAGGAAGAGTGGTCGGACCTGCTGTGGGATTTCACCGAAATTGCCGATGTGTGGGCCGGCCGCACGGTGTTCTACGAAGTGACGTCGAAACGTCTCGATCTCTACCTCGACCTCGGAATGTCGCTGTTCAAACTCGGAGAGGAAGCCCGCGTCGACCTCGCGTCTTTCCAACTCGAGGGCCAGCATCGCGCCGAGTTGCGACGAGTACGCCGCAATCTCGAACGTGACGGCTGGAGTTTCCGGGTCTTGACGCTCGACGAAACGTGCGCCCGCATGGCCGAGTTGCGCACCGTATCCGACGCTTGGCTGGGCGAAAAGACTACCGCCGAAAAGGGGTTCTCACTGGGTTTCTTCGACGAAGGATACATCTCGACCACGCCCTGCGCGGTGGTCGAAAAAGAAGGCCGCGTCGTCGCCTTCGCCAACCTGTGGCTGGGCGGCGGCGGGCAGGAACTGACGGTCGATCTGATGCGCTACACCGAAGACGTCCCGAACGGAATCATGGACTACCTGTTCACTTCGCTGTTCTTGTGGGGCAAACAAAACGGCTATCGTTGGTTCAACCTGGGCATGGCGCCGCTCGCAGGCCTCGACGAGTTCAACCCCTCTTCGCTGTGGAGCCGACTGGGCCGCTTCGTCTTCCGCCACGGCGAGAACTTCTACAACTTCGAAGGGCTGCGTCGTTACAAAGGCAAGTTCGATCCGCTGTGGATGCCCAAGTACGTGGCCTGCCCGAACGCCTGGGCGCTGCCGCAGGCGCTGGCCGACGTGACCGCATTGATATCGGGCGGACTCAGACGGGCGCTGACCAAGTAGCGGCGCGGGCGCGCCGGCTACGAGACTCGGCAAGTGCTTCGCGGGGGCGGCACGGGACGGCCTGGTTCGACGGACTGGCGACTTCAGCGGTCCTTGGGCATCCCGAGCACGCGTTGGGCGATGATCCCGCGCTGCACCTCCGAGGTTCCGGCTGCGATCGTGCGGCCGCGGGAGTACAGCATCAGGTGGCTCCAGCGTCCGTCCAGCGGCGCGCGCGGATCGCCCGGAGCGAGGTTGCCGTACGGCCCGAGCATCCCAACCGCCGTCCACAGCATGCGCTGGTACATCTCGCTCCAGAACAGCTTTTCCATCGATCCTTCGGGGCCCGGGTGGCCGCCCCGAAGCTGGCGCGTCAGGTGGCGCAGCGAGGTCAACCGCATCGCCTCGCTGTCGATGTAGGACTGCGCGATCTGCTGGCGCACTATCGGATCGGCGGCCGGAGTCCGGCCGGCGCCGTCCCAGGTCCGTGCGAATCCGAGCAGATCCTTCAGCGCCACGCGCGACTGGAGCTGCCGCTGGAAAGTCAGCGTGGCGCGTTCGTGCATCAGCATCGCCACCGCCATTTCCCACCCCTTGCCTTCCGCACCGATGACGTTCTCGCGCGGCACGCGCACGTCTTCGAGGTAGACCTCGTTGAACTCGCTGTCGCCGGTCATCTGCCGCAGAGGCCGCACTTGGATGCCGGCACTGCGCATATCGACGATGAACATCGTTATGCCCTTGTGCTTGGGAACGGAGGGGTCGGTACGGGCGAGCACGATGCAGAAGTCGGCGTACTGGGCGTAGCTGGTCCACACCTTCTGACCGCTGATCAGGTAGGCGTCGCCGTCGCGCACGGCACGGGTCGAGAGCGCCGCCAGATCGGAGCCGGCGCCGGGCTCGCTGTAGCCCTGGCACCATATCTGTTCGGCGTTGAGGATCGGCCGCAGGTAGCGGCGCTTCTGCTCTTCGGTGCCGTGCGCGATGATCACCGGTCCGACCATCGTCAGCGCCAGCAGATTGATGAGCTGCGGCGACTCCGAGCGAGCTAATTCTTCCTGGAAGATGATCTGTTCGACCAGGCTGGCATTGCGGCCGCCGTATTCGCTGGGCCAGTGGATCCCGCACCATCCGGCCTCTGCCAACGTGGCTTGCCAGCGTCTTCCGTCGGCAACGACCTCATCGAGAGTCTTGTGATCGCGGGTCGCGAAGGCGCCGGCGGTCTTCTTGGCTTCGAGCCAAGTGCGCAATTCGCGGCGGAAGTCTTCCTGCTCGGGTGTGTACGAGAAATCCATCAACCCCCCCTCTGAGAGCCACGAACGACCACCTTTCGCACGCCGCGCCGGCCGGCGTGCGCGAAACCCTCTTCGATGTCATCGAGTCGGTAACGCGCATCGATCAGCGGAGCTACGGCTATCCTACCCGCCGCGAGCAGGTCGATGGCCGGCTCCAAGCGGCCGCAACGCGAACCTACCACTGAGATCTCGTTGATTACCACCGGCGCGAGATCGACCTGGTGGGCGCCGGCGACGGTGGTCTTCAGTACCAGGTGCCCGCGCGGCCGGGTACAGGCGATGGCTGTCTTCAGGCCTTCGATGGTCCCGGTAGCGTCGATCACCAAACCGTAACCCTCACCGTCGGGTCGCTCGCCCACCACGCGGACTCCGATCGGGCGCAGCCACGCGAGGCTTTCCAGATGACGGCCGACCAGATCGGGCGCGAAACCTTCGACCGCCAGAACCTGAGCAATGAGCGTTCCGAGCTTACCGGCGCCGAGCACCAAAGCCCGGCCTCTTTCGATGTCGCCGAGTTGCTCGAGGATCTCGCAAGCCGCGGCGAGGGGTTCGGCAAAGACCGCGTCTTCGTCGCTCAACGAATCGGGAACCGCGAGCAGATTGCGCTGCGGCATCACCAGCTCTTCGGCAAAGGCACCGTCGGCACCCGAGATGCCGAGCACTCGGCGGCCCGGGCAATGGCGTGACATGCCGCGCGCGCACCACTCGCAAGCGTTGCAGCCGAAGTTGATGCCGCCCGCCACGCGACGGCCCTTGAAGTCTCCCTCGAGAGCCTCGCCGACGAACTCGTGGCCGAGAACACCTCGAAAGCCCATGTAGCCGCGCGCGATCTCGAGGTCGGTCTTACAGATTCCCGCCGCGAGCATCCGGACGCGCACGAAACCCTGCTCAGGATCGGGGCGAGGGCGATCGCGCCGCAGGCGCGCGCGCCCGTCGTCGAACACGAAGGCCAGCATGTGCGAGCGGCTGTAGCACCGAAGGACGCCGCGGGCGAGCGGCCGCGCAGTGCCGTTTCGCGGCGGCGCCGCAGGCGCCACCGCGCCGATCGGCGCGGGCGGCAGACCCACCGACGGACGGGCAATGGACTACGGGGGCCTTTTCGGCTCTCATGCCGCGGCACTTCGCCACAGGAGGTTTTCCACGTGTTCTCCTTCGACCTGACCCCCGAACAGCAACAACTCAAGCAGACCGCGCACGATTTCGCCGAGAAGGAGATCGTTCCGGCCGCCGCCAAGTACGACGAAGCCGAAGAATTCCCGCGCGATATCCTCGAGAAGGCGTGGGAACTCGGTTTGCTCAACCTCGAGGTCGATGCGGAATACGGCGGCCTCGGACTCGGCATTCTCGACTCGATCCTGGTGATGGAGGAGATCAACTACGGTTGCGCCGGCATCGCCACCATCATGTCCGCCAACGACCTGGCTTCCACCCCGCTGCTGATAGCGGGAAGCGACCAGCAAAAGCGCCGCTACCTCGGCCAACTCACCGAAGAGTGCGCCTTCGCCGCCTACGGACTCTCCGAGCCCGGCGCGGGCTCGGACGCCGCGAGCCTCTCGACGACATACCGGAAGGTTGGAGACGATTACGTACTGAACGGCGTCAAGCACTTCATCACCAACGGCACCGTGGCCAGCTGGGTCGTGGTGTTCGCGACCAAGGACAAGTCGCTGCGCCACTCCGGAATCTCGTGTTTCGTGCTGCCGGCCGACACGCCGGGTTTCACCACCCACAAGATGAAGGGCAAGCTCGGGCAACGTGCGTCAGATACCGCCGAGCTGTTCTTCGACGACGTGAAGGTCCCCGCCTCCGCGCTGGTAGGCGCCGAGGGGCAGGGCTTCAAGATCGCCATGCAAACCTTCGACCGTACGCGGCCGCAGATCGGCGCCACCTGCATCGGTGTCACCCAAAGGGCCTTGGACGAGTGCACCAAGTACGCGCTCGAACGCAAGCAGTTCGACAAGCCGATCGCCGACTTCCAGGCCATTCAGTTCATGCTCGCCGACATGGCCATCGACCTCGAAGCGATGCGCCTGCTCACCTACAAAGCCGGCTGGCTGGTCGACAACGGCGCGCGCTCGCCGATCGTCTCGAGTTTTTCCAAAGCGTTCGGCGCCGATCGCGCGATGCACCACTGCGTCAACGCGGTGCAGATCTTCGGCGGCTTCGGCTATCTGAAGGAGTACCCGGTCGAGAAACTGATGCGTGACATCAAGCTGGTGCAGATCTACGAAGGCACCTCGCAGATCCAGCGCGTCGTCATCGCGCGCAACCTGCTCAAGGGCTGAGCGACGACCGAGCACGGCTCGACGAAGAGGATCACGCGATGAATGCAGCTCCGCTCGGGCCCGGCCCGACGTCACATTCGTTTTTCTCGCAGCGGCTTCGTCTGCACTACGTCGATTACGGCAACGACGACAAGCCGCTGCTGGTGCTCGTACACGGAGGCCAGGACCACAGCCGCAACTGGGACCTCGTAGCCGCAGAGCTGCGCACCAACTACCACGTCATCGCCCCGGACCTGCGCGGCCACGGCGATTCGGCGTGGGCCACCGGTTCCCAGTACGGAATGCCGGAATACGTGCTCGATCTCGCCCAGTTGCTCGAGCACGTGGGTGAGAAGCCCGTGACGTTGGTCGGGCACTCGCTCGGCGGCGCCATCGTCTTGCACTACGCGGGTATCTATCCCGAGAACGTCCTGAAGGTCTGCGCCATCGAAGGCCTCGGACCGCCGCCGCACATGCTGGTCGATAGGCCGATCGAAGAGCGCATGCGCGACTGGATCCACACGACCCAGGCGCTGGCGAGCCGCAAGCCGCGCGAGTACCCCGGGCTGGCCGAGGCGGAAGCGCGTATGCACGAGGCCAATCCACACCTGTCCGCGGCCATGGCCCACCACCTGACCGTCCACGGTGTCATGCGCCTGGAGAACGGCGCCTATGTGTGGAAGTTCGACAATTACGTACGTGCGTGGGGGCCGTATCGCTACGACATAGAAGGAGTACGGCGGCTGTGGGGGCGCATCGAATGTCCGATATTGCTGGTTCGTGGGTCCGAGAGCTGGGCCAGCGATCCGGTCGCCGACGGGCGCGCAGCCTACTTCAGAGACTACAGCTACGTCGAGGTGGCCAAAGCCGGCCACTGGGTCCACCACGACCAATTCGAGGTTTTCATGGGCCACCTGCGCAGCTTCCTGGGCGTGACGGGGACGCGGCTCCGCACAGTCGCCGAGGCACGCTCGTGAGTGCCGACACTCGCGAGGTATCGGCCGAAGCCCTGGCCCGATTGTTGGCCGTACTTTCCTACAAACACGGGGTGTTCCGTCTGGCTTCCGGACTCCAGAGCGACTTCTACGTCGACGTCAAACAGACGGTCTTCCACGCCGAGGGGGCGCGACTCGTCGGCGAGCTGCTGTGCGATCGACTGGCCAGGCACGGCATCACGCTGGTCGGCGGCATGGCCGTTGGTGCGGTGCCGTTGGTCAGCGTCGCGTTGGCGACGGCGGCACGGCGTGGCTATCCGCTAGACGGTTTCTTCGTCCGCAAAGACGTTAAAGACCACGGCACAGCGCAGCGTCTGGACGGCCGTTTTCGTGCCGACGCCAAGATCGCGCTGGTCGAGGACGTCGTCACGACCGGGGCATCGACGCTTGCCGCCATCGACGCGGTCGAAGCTGCCGGCGCCAAGGTCGCGCTGGTGGTTACGGTGGTCGATCGCGAGGAGAACGAAGGCGTGTTGCGCCTCGCTGCGCGAGGAGCGATCGTGGAATCGCTCACGACGCGCAGCCAAATCATCGCTGCTGCCGCGAGAAGCTGAAAATGAAACGCGGCCTCGCGAGGGGGCCGATCTCAACGACGGAATTCGGTCGCGAACGGTGGGTGGCGCGGATCGAGTTCACCGCGGTCTGACGCGACCCGGCGAGGCGCGACGGCACCGCGGCGCCCCTCCTGCGCTGCTCAGATCGCCGCGAGCGCCAGCACCAGCACCAGCAGAACCGCGTAGACGCCGGAAACCGCCGGGCTCGACAGCGTTTCCGTGATGGCCGCTATCTTGTCCTGGCGTGAGAGACCGTCGAAGGGATTGGCAGGCGTTTTCCAGGAAGCCACATCGGCGAGCGCCGCGGTCGGCAGCAACGCCAGCCATTCGCGCACCCGCAACCGCCGTGTCTTGTAGATCACTCCGTAATACGCGTAGATCATGTCGACCGTCCAGAAGGACACCACCGCGATCGCTACGGCCGGCAGCACCGCCGCGCCCCGGCCACTGACTCCCGCAGCCACCGTTCCGATCAGCCACGTCGTGATGCACACCAGCTTGGTGACGGTGGTCATCACGATTTCCTTCTCGACGAACGACGACAATGAACGGTGCTCGTCGAGCAGGCATTCCTTTTTGTAGTCCCTCGAGGCGTCGGCCGGATCCGTCGTCATGGTTCGATTCCCGAAAAAGACGGGAGGTCCGTTCCCGAACCTCCCGTCCGCAGGAGTTTGCGCGCGTCAACGCACGTCGTCGTCGCTTCCGTCGGACGAGTTCAGAACGGTTTCAGATCTTGCCCTGGAGGAAGAAGGCGATGACCAGAGCGTAAATGCCCAGCGATTCGATCATGGCAAGACCGATGATCATCGGAGTCTGGATGCGGTCGGCCGAGTTGGGGTTGCGCCCGATGGATTCCATCGCCGCCGCCACAGCACGCCCCTGACCCAGGCCGCAGCCGAAAGCCGCAGCAGAGATCGCGATGCCCGCACCGAGACCGATCATACCAGCCGCCAATCCCGCCTCCTCGCCCTCGGCGGCCAGAGCCAGCGACGGAATGAGGTTGACCATCAACGCTCCGACAAACAGTGTCAGAAAGATCTGCAATTTCTTCATGGTTTCATTCTCCTTGGACCCGCTCCGCATGGATTTCGCCTTGCCACTCCGCCTCTATCTTCTTCCACCACCGGCGAGCGGCGCGGGGTTCCTCGTGGCTCCCTCTCAGTGCTGCGCGGCGGCCTGGGCGTGACCGTGAGCGTGCTCGTCGTCATGACCGTGGCCCATCGCCAGCGACACGTAAATCGTGCTGAGCAGAGTGAACACGAAGGCTTGGATGAGCGACACGAAGGCGCCCAATAAATAGAAGACCACCGGAACGAACAGCTTGGTGAGATCGGTCGAGATCTCGAGAACCAAGTGGTCGCCGGTCATGTTGCCGAAGAGTCGAAGCCCGAGCGAAACCGGTCGGACCAGTGTATCGACGACCTCGAGCGGGAACATCAGGATCGCCAGCCACCATACGGGACCGGCAAAATGCTCGAGGTAGCCGACCAGGCCCTGGGTGCGGATCCCGATGTAGTTGAACGCGAGGAACGAGACCACGCCGAGGGCGAAGGTGATGTTGAAATTGCCGGTAGCCGGCGCAAACCCCGGCACCAAGCCCATCAGGTTGGCGACTAAAATGAAGATGAAGTAGCTGCCGAACAGCGCGATGTAAGGACGGCCTCGTTGACCGAGGATCCCTTCGATCATCGCCTTGATGCCACCGACGAAGAGTTCGGCAAGGTTGCGGGCGCTCGGCCCGTCGTCCGGAATCAGGTGGGTGCCGGCGGCGCGCGCCGCTGCCAACTGTTTGTTGGCCCGTAAGACCCAGACAACCAAAATCGCCATCACGAGCAAGGCGTGGAAAGTGTGGGCCGGAAGTCGATCGACGACCGGGATCAGGTCGTGCCACAGAATCGGGTGATGCTCCATCGCTCGCGCCTCTCAAACTACGGTTCTTCGCCGAGGACAGCTGAGCCCTCACTCGGCTTCGTCGGGCGAAGAATCGGGGAGAACCGCCCCCAACACCACTCCCTCCAGAACTATGGCCAAGACCACCGCACTCGCGCCGAACCCGAACGAGGCCGGCGAAACCGGAAGTTGGTACAGAACCCCGGCGATCAGTGCGAGCAGTACGACAAACTTGGCAAACAGCAGGAAAGCCGTGCTTCTCCTGTCCGCAGCGGGCCTAATAAGCCGGGAAACCAGCGTCCGAATCAAATAGAAATTGCCCGTGGCAAAGACCCCGCCTGCAAGAACGCCGACCGGATCCCCGACGTCGGCGTACGCAGACACTACCGCAGAGCCGAGCCCGATGGCGGCTGTCAGGAGGCCTACGCGATCGAGGTCGACCCGTCGAAATTTCAACCCTAATCCTCCGGCGGACGAGAGTTGAGTTGCATCAGCCGGCGGACGGTGACGAGCAGACCGCCCAAAGACAATGCCAGGATGAAGAGCGGTGAGGTCCCGAACCTGCCGTCGAGCCAAGATCCGGCCACTACCGAAGCCGCGATTGGCCACCCCATGTTCCAGGCTACTCCCATCGCCTGGTAGCGGGCGTACTTGGACTCGTCCTCTCGCCCCGACCGGGTCACGCCTCAGTCACTCGCCGCCAGAGCGCGGCCGACGGCTTCCACGGTGTCTTCCAGGTCCTTGCGAGTGTGTGCCAGCGAGACGAACCACGCCTCGAATTGCGAAGGCGGTACCCATATGCCCTCGTCGATGACGGCGGCGAAGAAGCGGGAAAACCGTTCCGTGTCACACGCCAGTGCCTCCTCGTAGTTGCCCACCGAAGAAGGCCCGAAGAACAGAGTGAACATCGACCCCACCCTCTGCACACAGCCCGGCCTGGAGCCAAGGGCCTCTTCGAGGCCCCGTTGCAGGAAGTCACCGGCTTCTTCCAGGCGGCCGTAGGCATCACCCTCGTCGAGGCGCTCGAGGGTCGCCAATCCCGCTGCGACGGCGACCGGATTACCCGACAGTGTCCCGGCCTGATAGACGGGACCCGCGGGGCTGACGAGGTCCATCAACTCGGCTCGACCACCGTACGCGGCAAGCGGTAGCCCGCCACCGGCGATCTTGGCCAGACATGTGAGGTCCGGCACTACCTGGGTACAACTCTGATATCCGGCCGGGCCCAAGCGCAGGCCCGTCATTACTTCGTCGAAGACCAGTAGCGCGCCGGTTTCGTCTGCGATCTTGCGCAGTCCCTCGAGAAACCCCGGCTGCGGCGGCACCACTCCCATGTTGCCGGCCACCGGCTCGACGATGATCGCCGCGACCTCGCGATCACAAACCGCCTTCGCCGAAGCAAGATCGTTGAAACGCGCCACGCGTGTGAGTGCCCCGATCGCCGCCGGAACGCCCGGGCTGTCCGGAACACCATGGGTAGTCGCGCCAGAACCGGCGCGGACGAGCAAACCGTCGCCGTGACCGTGATAGCAACCGGCGAATTTGACGATAGCGTCACGACCGGTGGCCGCGCGCGCCAGTCGCAGGGCGCTCATCGTCGCCTCGGTCCCAGAACTGACGAGCCGAACCTTCTGAATCGAGGCAAAACGGTCACAAAGCCTCTCCGCGAACTCGACCTCTCCGGCCGTCGCTGCTCCAAAGCTGGTCCCGTCAAGCGCCGCGGAAATGACGGCACCGATCACCGACGACTCGGCATGTCCGAGAATCATCGGCCCCCAGGAACCGATGTAGTCGATGTAACGGCGGCCTTCCACGTCGAACACGTTCGCTCCATGCGCGCGTGCCACGAAGCGGGGCGCCCCGCCCACCGCCGACCACGCGCGGACCGGAGAATTGACCCCGCCGGGAATCACACGTCGTGCGCGCACAAAGAGATCTTCCGAAGTTCGAGTAAGCTTGGCCATTGATATGCTCCGCCCGGCTTGCCGGCACCGCTCATTCAAGTGTCGTTATCTCGCGGCGTTAGAAATTTGTGAAGCGATTCCCTTGCAACGCATATCCCAACTGTCTACACAGCGCCGCAGTCGGTGCGCGTCGATTCATGGATAACGGCGCACCATGCGCGGGCCGCTTCCTGCTCGCGACGAGAGCACTCGACAGACACAAGAAAGGTAGGTTGGCACAACGGCCCATCAGGGCTTGTCCACAGGTGTCAACAACCCTGTGAGTAACTGGTGTCATCGCAGTGGAAGCTACGTCTCGAAACACCCTAGAAGACCTTTGGAATCAAGCCGTTAGCGCTCTGCGGCGACGCTTGGACCAAGACGAATT
>Ga0172375_10003697_pt1 | contig 23082 bp, 17 predicted proteins | sample LakKiv1m_FD_114537 | JGI IMG/M metagenome (GOLD analysis project Ga0172375, IMG submission 114537) | Freshwater microbial communities from Kabuno Bay, South-Kivu, Congo - kab_092012_11.1m | ecosystem: Environmental > Aquatic > Freshwater > Lake | place: Democratic Republic of the Congo... | reverse complement strand
TTCTGCCGCCCCAGGCAGCAATGGCAGACGGCCAGGATATCCAAACGGTCATCGGACCTGTACCTGCTCTGGATGCTGCGACAGGCAACGTCAAAAGCTTAGACCTTCCCGATCTTCCGGATAACGTCGATAACAGTCTTTTAAAATATTTTCCGCCTATTCGCTCTCAAGGCAACCTTAGCTCCTGCGCCGTATTTGCCGGCACCTATTACACCATGACCTATATGCTTGCCAGAGCGCGTGATTGGGACGCGAAAAATGGCGGCGATACTTACCGATTGAGCCCTAGATGGAGCTACAACATCCTTAACACCGGTTACGATATTGGAAGCAGCTATCTGCACAACTATGATCTGGGGGCCAAGCATGGGATCGGCACCTGGGAAGAATTTCCCTATGATGGTGTTGATTATCGCTCCTGGGACCTGGATACCGCGCATTGGAAGAACGCGATCTACCGACGGTTCGGCCAATCCGGTTATGTCGCGAATACAAACACCGATGAGGGGATAACCCTGGTCAAACAAATGCTGGCAAACGGCTATATCTTGAATTTTTCAACATATATTTCTTCCTGGCAATATCAGCAGATCAACGATGACCCCTCAACGCCCCTGGATGACCCTTTTGTGGGAAAACAGATCTGTTATTGGATGAATGGGACCAGCGGCTCACACGCGATGACCGTCGTTGGCTATAATGATAATATTTGGGTTGATATTAATAGCAACGAGATCGTGGACCCTGGAGAAAAGGGAGCCTTTCGCATTGCTAACTCGTGGGGACCGGCATGGAAAGATGAAGGATTCACCTGGATAGCCTATGATGCCTTAAAGGAAGTATCCGCAGTTCCCGGCGGCCCCAGCGTCGGAAGACTAATGGCGTGGTCTGTCGGTCATGCATACTGGATCCTGGCAAGAGCATCTTACACCCCCACCCTGTTAGCAGAATTTACCCTCAACCATTTAAAGCGCGATCAATTGCAGATGCGGCTTGGGATCTCACGTCCGGGCCAGACGCTTCCAGAAACAACATGGTGGCCGGCGTGGGCGCTATCCACCTCAGGAGGGCCTTTTGCTTTTGACGGAACAACGACCGCGGTCAACGGAACATTTGTTTATGACTTTTCGGATATCGCTCCCACGCTAATAAGCAATAACGGCATGTTTCGTTTCTTTTTGGGGTTGGGAGATAGCTACTGCGATGGTAATTACGCAACGCTCGTTGATTTTAAATTGATCGATGTCGTCCATGGCGGGCTCGAAGTTATCTCTGCCCAGGCTCCCATGGTTTCAGATGGCTCCGTTAACTATTCCAGAATTGATTATCATTTTACCGGTATCACGACGCCTCCTGTCGCGGTGGTCTCTGCTGACCCAGTATCCGGAGAGGCTCCTTTATCTGTCACATTTGATGCAAGCGGCTCTTACGATCTTGACGGGTTTATCGTTTCCTATGAGTGGAATTTTGGAGACGGGGTTCTGGCAACCGGGGTCACGGTAAACCATGTTTATCAAAAGTCAGGGCTATTTCATGCATCACTGGTCGTGACGGACAATATGGGAGCTACGGCAAAAAAGAGTGTGGTCATTTCCACCACATCCGATCCCAGCATTCTCAAAGCGCCATTCAATCTTAATAAAAGAAATTCAAGCCAACGATAAGTATTCCCAAGAGCGTTTTTGGGTGGGATGTCCTTAATTCTTCCTGTCCCTTTTCGGGGACTGTCCCGTTCTTTTGATTACATTAGCATAGCCTTAGCACGACTATATTTTACTATTACAAACAAAAAGAGCCAATGACCTAAATCATTGACTCTAATTGTGTTACATTGGTTGCGGGGGACCGATTTGAACGGTCGACCTTCAGGTTATGAGCGGCGGAAATGACTTTGCTGGTTTTTGCTGATATTTGCTAATGTCTTCTGTTGTTAGGAGTTAGAAAAGTTTGTTATTAATACTATTATTGCGTTTTTGCTCCTGTTGAAGCTTATTATGTTAGCCGGGTGTTAGCCGAAAACTTGACGTGCTCCTTTATTAAGAGGACTATTCTAATTAACCCTTCACCTAATAGCTATCACAACAGACGAGCTCCGACCAAAATTGTCCGAGCAGGTAATTTTATATTTTCCTGGCCCGGTAGTCCAAAAAAGCTTCTGTCCGGATGTCGCGGTGTCGATATATTTATCATCCACAAACCAAAACAATTCTCCTGCGTCATAAGACGCATTAGCGGCCAGCATCATAACTGCAGATTTTTTGCTGGGATCTGATGCAAAATACTCACAGCCAGGGGCCGGTGACACGATCTGAGGTTTATTTTTATTTAAATCAACATCTCGCTTGGCTGTTTTTAAAAACTTTGGCGGTGGATTATATTCAGCATCGTTATTTTTTAGCCATGCCACAATGGCATCAGGCCAAACAGTAAAAATACGTTCAGAATGTGACCTTCCCTCTTGCGGCTTTTCCTCCAAGGCCAAACCGCTTTCTTTATCGATCATGAACTTTTGATGAACCCGACAAACCTTCTGCTCGCTTTTACCTTTAATGAACAAATCACTTTTCGCGTGAGGACATAGAGTTCCGATGGGTTCACCGCTTAACGCGCATACTTTTCTTTCTTCAACTTCAGAAGGTTTCTCGTACCAGGCCACCGTCTTTGTCGTATACAGCCAGTCAAAGATCTTAAAAGCAAGCGGCGCAGCAGCATTAACCCCCATCAATGACCGTGTAGGTTTCGCAGAAAAATTCCCCAACCACACCCCAATTGTATATTCCGGATTATACGCAAACGTCCAAGCGTCTTTATGCCCATACGATGTTCCGGTTTTCCACGCAATGCGCGGCCTCAACTTTTCATCTCTAAAAATATCTTGCGCCTCCAGCCGTTCCGTGTCTGACAGCATGTCAGCGATAATATACGCAGCCCCAACGCTCAATAACCTACGGCCTGGCTTATTTTCAACCGTTTCAGAAAACTCAACTGGCTTATAAACCCCCATCCTGGCAAGCATCGCGTAAGCGTTTGTAAGTTCAAACAGTTTCACCTCCGGTGCGCCAAGTGTTAAAGCAAGCCCATAATGATCCGCTGGCTTTGCCATTGAAACTCCCGCGTCTTTTAAGAATGAATAAAGACTCTGCACTCCGATTCGATCCAAAACCTCAACGGCAGGAACATTTAATGAATTCACTAAGGCCTGCCGAACCGTTACCGGGCCACGAAACTGTTTATCGTAATTAATAGGAGCATATCCGCTATGTTGCACCGGGACATCTGCCAAAATCATGCTGGGCGTATAAAAACCACGGTCAATCCCTAAGGCGTAAGTAAAAGGCTTCAGAGCCGAACCTGGACTACGTCGAGCAAGCGCACCATTGATCTGACCTTCTGCCTCATCAGAAAAGAAATCATTCGACCCGACAAATGCCCTTATTTTCCCAGTCGCATTCTCAATGACCACCACAGATCCATTTGTTACGCCAGAATTCTTAAGATCACTCAAAACAGTTTTAAGTGCGATCTCGGCATAATGCTGAATATTGATATCAAGAGATGTTTGGATCAATCCGTCTTGGTTAGAACTTTTCTTCACAAATTCAGAGAAATGAGGCGCTTCAAACGGAAACGGCTTATTGCTGACCAAAACAGGCTCCTGTAAGGCTTGGGTATATTGCGGCTTGGATATCGCACCGTCTTTAAACATGCTTGCCAAGACGCGGTCACGTCGCTTCTGAGCAAAGGCAGGATGTCGATCTGGCCTAAGCCTTGATGGTGATTGCGGGATCCCGGCTAAAAGAGCACACTCAGACAATGTTAAATCTTTAGGATTCTTTTGAAAGTACCGCAGTGAAGCAGCTTTGATGCCGTGAATATTTCCACCAAAAGGCGTGATCTCAAAATAAAGCTTAAGAATTTCAGCTTTAGTTAACCGGCGTTCCAAATAAAGAGCATGCGCCGCCTCAATAATTTTATTAAAGAAACTGCGCTTCCTTTTTTCAAGAAGGCGCACGGTCTGCATTGTAATCGTTGAAGCACCAGAGATAACCCTTCCTTGTGTTATGTTTTGCGCCAATGCCCTCACAACATCTAAAACATCCACTCCCGGATGCTGATAAAAATGCTTATCCTCAATGGACAAAACTGCCTTGGCAAAAAAAGGATTAATTTCGCTCAGCTCTACCGGCATCATCCAGCTATCGTCTTGCCCTGTAAAAGCACGAAGAATATTCCCGTCCTTGTCCAAAATCACCTTAGAATACCCTATCTTGCTTAAGGCTTCTTGCGGAAATGGATTAAAGGCAAGGATAAGATAAAAAGCCAATAACCCCATTCCCGCTAAGCTTGATAAGACAAAAGCGACTATCTTCAATCGATGAAAAAATCGTTCTTTCATAATCTTGCCTACTTAACCTCAATTTGCCCCTGGCCCGAAACGCTTTCTACTGTTGGGTCATACATGCAAGAAGCACTTATTGCCGGAAGAATGAACTTGCCTTTTGTGACCGCTCTTACGATATAACGGTAATGTATGTTATCCGTAGAGGGCAAATCCGTAAATAAAAGCAACCGATCATCTCGGACATCGACATGACCAGGCTCAAAGCTTTTTTCTGTAAGCCAATCTATTTTCTCACTTGTCGCGATACGCGGATTTTCAATCTCAAAACCCGCGGGCAAAATATCGACGACAACAACATTTTGATACATTGCGTCAGCTTTAATAAGAATATCGACGACAACTGTATCGCCTTGACTGATCTTTGTCAGATCTAACGATTCCCCGTCTTTAGTCAAAAACTCTCTGCGAACGCTTATCCCATTATCTTTCTCTTCAGCTTTTCCTGACGAGGGCACACCTTCCGCGCTCCAATAATAAAAGGCATCGCCTTGGCCTTCTAACGATAGCGACAGATCTTTTCCAGCAAGATCCTTACCTTTCAAAGACAACGGTTCAGTATGACTAAATTGCCCAACTTGCTTTCCGTCAGTAGAAACAGATCCCGTAAAGCTAACGGTCTGCTTACCAATATATCGCGCGTATTTACCAAGAGCGATAAGAGCCTGGGCATTATCTTGCGTTGTTCCCCATTGCCCATCCTTCATTGCATTCTTAATGCGAATAACCAGATCTTGGACAAGTGGATTATTCGGCTCAACATCCATAAGCACTGACAATGCAATCGCATTTGACTTAACCCCTGACATCCAGTCATCACCAGTCGAACGTTCAATCTTGCCATCAGCTAACCCTGCTGCTGTTATCTGCGCAGCGGACTTTTTATCCCCTAATTCAACCAAAGATGCGGCTAAATAAAATCGAGCATAGGCTGGGAGCTCGCTTTGACTCTCCTGAAGACGTCGTATCCAGGAAGATTTTATCTTGCCATCTTTTGAAAGCACATAACAAACGTAAGACTTCAAAGAAAGAGACGCCGTTTCTTTTGATTCAACTAATAAACTTTCCAGATACTTTAAAGCGGCATCTTTCTCCATCTTCGGAACATCATACCCAGCCTTTTCTGCTTCAATTAAAAATTCAGCTGCGTAAGCACTCCCCCATTGATTTGGTTCTTTATATCCTGGCCACATCGAAAATCCACCAGAAATTGTCTGCATGCTAAGGACTCGATATATCCCCTCTTTCACATAAAAATCAACGCCAGCACTACTAAACTTTTTTTCATCAACTGTTTGCGCCAGATCTTTCAAATACAAAAGCGGGAATACGCTCGATGTTGTCTGCTCAATGCATCCGTAGGGATACACTAACAAAAACTTCAAAGCCCCTAAAAATTCAAGACCCGGAAACGCGGCAACATTAAGAGAATAATCTTCAGTTCCCTGAATCCAATCAGATGACAATTTAAAGGCTTTGGTCCCTGGCGCTTTTATAACACCGGATCCTGAAACCGTCATAAAGGGCACTGCCGGCCTTACGGCTATATCCGTAACCTTTGAGACAGCCACATCCCCCATCACAGCCTTAATGGTTATCTGTGCTTTGATAGCTAAGGCTGGCGCTTTCAGATTAAAATAAACAACCATCTCTTTATTGTTGAGCGCCTGAACAGATTGACTTTTTTCCCAAACAAAGTTGAAACCATCGCTGGTTTCAACTGAAACAACCGCATTGCCGTCTTTTCCGGTTGTATTCAAAACCGTTACTGGAACAATAAACTCATCGCTCAAAGACAAAACCCTCGGCAAAGATGGTGTAATCATCAAAGGCTCAACAACCTTTAATTGTGACTCAGCATTGCCAAAAAATCCGTCTGCCACACCTACGGCCATCACTTTAAGGCTTCCGGTAAATTCAGGGATATCAAACTCAACAGAAGCTTTACCCTGCGCATCAAGAACAATACCCGCCTTCCACAAAGCAACAGGCTTAACGCGCTTAGCATTTATAGGATTCAGGCGTTTCTTTGGATCATACGACCCGCCATCCGCAGAAGGCGTAGAATCCGCGCCAACTTTTTTCTTGTCAAATTCCGGAACTAGAAAAGAATAAATGTCGGAAGTGGCCAAATAATATCCACGCTTGCCGTAGAAAAATTCAAACGGATCTGGGAGTTTATATTTAGTTAACTGCAAGACTCCTTCGTCCACTAACGCTAACGAGATATCCGCGTTCGCCATTGCTCCGGCATCGACTTCAATTTTAATTTTATCCCTCGGCGCGGCCTTCTCCGGTGCCGTGATCTTCAGCTCCATCTTCTTTTGCTTATTATCAATGACAATTGGAATGACACCGTAAGCACGATGATGCGACCAATCTTCACCCGGTGTAACTGCACTAATAACACTTACTGCGCAATACACGTTCGGGTTAAATGCGTCCTCGATAAAAATTGGAATTTCCTGCGTCGAGCTCGTCAGATCCATCACCTGCGTTGAAACAATCTTGTCTTTTGCAATGGTAATAAGCGCACGGCCTACGATAGACGATTTAACAACTAGCCGGGCTGTTTCCCCGATAGCGTAATTCTTCTTATCAAGCGTCAATTCAATGCGATCAGGCCTCTCCATCGCCCAAGGCATAATTCCGTTCTCAGCACTGTAAAACTTTAAACTGGATGTGTGCGTTCCTTCTGCCTTGCCTTTAATCCGAATAACATAATCTCCTGCAGCTGTTGGAGTAAAAGGAAAAACACCGCTCACTTCGCCAGCCTTAATGGTTTCTTTCAGAACTTCATTTTCAATGTTTTCTGAAATATAGCGATACTCGCCCTTATCATCTTTCTTGATAATGCTATTCCAGACAATTTTAGAAACGCTCACTTCTAACTCAGGAACATCTATTTTCTTACCGTCCGGTGAAACGATAACATATTGAAACTCAGCCTTTTCATTCACCGATGCATATCCGTCAGTTGTCTTGCGAATCCCTATGTAAAACGGATACGGATCAACCGTGCGACCAGCATACGCAGTCACTGACCGTCCGCCGACTTCCTTAACCACAGCTTTGATTTCACTCTCAAGAGACGAGCCAGGACGCAGACCGACAGGAAGTTTTATTTCAAAAAGAGCCTTTCCTTCATTATCTGTAAGCTTCTCTTCAGCAAATGTTTCTTTGTCTACAAAAGGCTTTGTTTCATCATTGAAAACAAAACCATCAAATTCAGCAGGTTTAAATTCTTTTGGACGCAAGGCATAGCTTAGCTCAACCGTACGACCCTCAGCCGGAACACCAATAAGCTGATCCGCCTTAACAGTCACGGGCATGGTATCAGCAATACCGTATCGCTTTTCTGCAATATCCACTGAAACTTTCATTCGCTCAGGCATAAACTCTTCAACATTAAAAACAGCATCCCCTATGGCATCTTTCCCTCCGGGCAGAAGAATGTTTGTATTGTATCGCCCGGTTAAAGCGTAATCCGGCAGGGCTAAATCAAAATCAACAATTCCTTTATCTGAAAGCATGCCGTTAAATTTGCGCATCACTTTTGAATCTGGCCTTACAACTTCTAAGATCACTGGAAAGCTTTCTGGAGTCTCTACGCCGACGCCTCGCACGATCGCGCGAATATGTGCCGTCTCCCCCGGACGATAAATTCCTCGTTCGCTGTAAACAAATGCTTCATATCCACCGCTTAAATACGGGCGGCCTTCAACATCAAATCCGGTCTCAGCAATCTGAGTCTTCTCTAATTCAACATAGACAAGATCCGTACCGCTTGAAGCGGTAACGACAAATGGCTTGCGATCATCGGCCCATTGAACATCCTTAAAATGAGCGATCCCATTCTCATCTGTTGTTCCTTCTAGTAGCTGTTGATTTGTCTTTGAAAAAACTTTTACAATAGCTCCGCTTATAGGAGTAGCCGTTGAAAGCGCATTGGCCCATACAAATAACTCTGAGTTAGATTTTTTGACAACAAGGCCGATATCAGTGGTTAGAATAAGCTTTGAATCTTCCGATGATCCAATATCAGGGCTCGACAACGAAACATAAAATAACCCTCGAGAATTCTCGCCAAGAATATCTTTTAAATCAAAATACACATCCTTAGACTTGTTTAATTCACTGCCGGTCTTTATTTCCTTTTCAACAGCATCAATCCCTAAATCCTCTGGAAAAGAATACGACGTCATATTATTTAATAAATAAACAATATTATTATCATAAACACGATGGATTTTAAGCTTGAGCTTATCGACGTTCATAGCCTCGGCAGGAATGATTTGATTGCCCTTGAGCGCCATATAAATACCAGGGACTTTAAGCCGGCAGCTTGGGTCGTAATCTGGAATTACAACGGTTTTTGTCAAAGTTTCTTTTAATTTAAGCCCCTCAGCTGAAGGCATGCCTTTCAAGATCTCGACAGTATACGCTTGTCTGGGGAGAAAATTTCCATTTAACGTTAAGCCGCGATACGACTGTTCTATGAAAAAATCAATCTTAGGCTTGATATCAATAAAACCTTGAATTTCACTTAGATCAACGTCTTGAGATAACTCGACAGTGATCGAACCTGCCTGTCCTTGCGCTGAAGGAGTGACGTCTTTAACAACCAACTCGGTAGATTCAGCAATCTTATCTGTAATATTCTGAGCTGTTTTCTCTAGGACCCAGGGAAGATTTCGAGTAATACTGCTAACGAAAGCAGAAATACTCGAAGGACGGCCTTGAGATCTCTCAAGCAGGGATATGATTTTGACTAATCCCACAATGTTAATAATAAGAAATAACCCGACAACCCACGCCCACTTCTTGCTTTGCAACAACATACGACTCCCCCTTTTTTAAAGAAAATGTTTAAATCTAAATATTTCTAAAAATTCTTACCGGCTTATTCTTCAAAATTCTCTAAATAGCCCTCAATATCAAAAGGACGAAATGGCGAATCATTCCTTAGATACAATGGATGATGTGGGTGTCTTCGATCGACCAGACTTCCCCTGCATACCCACTGAGACTTGTAAGGTCTCATAATTTTTACAATATCCCTAAGGCACTCCTTTAAAAACGGCCTTTTCTTTATTAAGCCACCCCATGCCCCCCACACCGTCAGCTTGGGATTAGAACAAAAAATATTCTTAATATGAAAAAGATTTTCTTTATGACTCTTATTATCTAATTCTAAAGGAAGGTTTCTCGGGTCAGTAGCTCTTTGAGGATATAAATTAAGCATTATCCAACCATCAAACTTCTTTTCTTTTGAAATATTTCTAACTCTTGTCAAAGTCGGATCGAGATTGTCAGGTTCTGCAGTGCTTGGATTAACGCCAAAACAAACAAGTGGTCGCTTGCCACGCTCACCTAAAATAAAACGAGCTGAATTGTCTTCATTATTTTTATATATCCACATCAGACATCTCCTTAAAACAAAAAATCCCTCACCGACCTTATTCTTTTAACATCTTTTTTAATCTATCAATGCCTTCCAGGGGGTCGTTTTTCCAATCATGAGGCTCTGCATCTTTCAAAATTTTTTCTGCTTTTTGAATATCTTCTTTACATTTATTAATATCATTTTTGGCAAGATAGCATTCAGCCCGATGAATATATGCATTCGTTGACCGAAACAGAGGATTTTCAGGATAATCAATAACCTGAGTGAAGCTCTTTATCGCGGCGTCATACTGCTTTTCTTTCATCCTCTGTTTTCCTCTTTCAAAAATAAAATTTGGTAAATTAAAGGCAGCGAAAGAATGAGGGTCTACCGCCACGCTTCTTTCACAATCACTAACCGCGTTATCGTATTCTCCTCTATCCGAAAAAATAACCGCCCTGTTACCGAGAGCTCCTGTATGATTAGGATTTAATTCCAATGCCTTGCTATAATCAGCAAACGCTTTATCGTATTCGTCTGAATATGCATAAATTACACCTCGATTATAGTAATGCGTGGCTTTATCGGGCTCCAGCTCAATAACTTTTGTCATAATATCAATTCTCTCGGCATATGTAGAGCCATCATGATCAAGAACATGAAATCTAGAAAGATACTGAAACACCTTCTCTTCTTTCGACATCTTTTCACCACCCTCCTTAGCTAAAGAAAATGTTGGTAGAAACATTACGATTAAAATAATTATTAACTTCTTATTCATCAGTATCCCTAAAACAAAAAACCTCGCAGGCTTTCGCCTATATAAAAATCCTTAATCCCAATCATACTTAACCAACCCACCATCTTTTAAATAATAAACTTCTTGATCAGTAGGACACTCATAGCCAAATCTTGGAGAATCATCGCTCACGCAGCAGCCCCCTAAGATAACGTTACTGTGGTCACTTTTAGGATCCGGCAACCCATATATGATACGCTTTTTGACAAGCGAAACATTATGCTCTGGGCACAGGAATTGCTTTTTATCCATCTCGCCTCCCTAAAACGAAAAACCCTCGCAGTCTTTCGACCACGCAGGCTTGATTCATTGACAACATTGATCATTCATCAGGACACGGTCCCCTGGATTTTTCATAAAAGACCAATCACCTTTCTTCCAAACTCCTCGAGCTCGCACGGTTTTGCCTGATAGCCATCAACGAGATGGCTGACCCGCTTGTAGCCTGTCCGATATCCCGAAAAAAGAAACAGCTTGGGCTTTTTCTGCAGAAAATTGAATCGTAAAAGCGTAAGAAAAAGATCTGTTGATATGGGATCCTCTGTTCTGCGGTAATCCGTGATAACAAGGTCAGGAACCTTGTGTCTGGCAGCATCGATGGCTTCTCCGCTTGTCGAGAATGTTTTGATCGTCAACTGCTTGATATGTTTTTCAAAATAACGTTTTGCAAAATTACGAATGTCCTCTTCGCTATCGATGATATAAAGTAATTTCTCCGTTTGAATATCGCGCGATACGGAGAAGATTCTTTCTTCTGTTTCAACCATATCTATTCCGCTTCTAGGCTTCTTCTTGGCTCTCAATAACTTTAATCAAACTTCACATCTGGATTCAACTCAAAATGCGTTCGATAAGCAATGCCGTATCGTTCTTTTAATATTTTCTTGAACATAACGGGAACATCGTGGTTAGGATTATCCCAATTGGGCAACTCCGCCTCTGCCTCAAGCCATACTTTATGCAAAAAATCCTTATATTCCGGCTTGTATTTAATCGCATCAATTTTAATACTTCCATTAAAAACATAATCAACGCCCTCTACTAAATCTTCTAATGGACGATCATCATTGCTTACATTTTTCATAACTCTCCTCCTTAAACAAAAAACCCTCGCAGTCTTTCTCCTCATCAGTCGCTATGTCTCTTTTGCCGGCTTATATTCATTTTCCGCCACCCCAAACGTCCAGGCCACGGCTTCTTTTATTGTCTTCATAGATGGCGGGACACGTAGCGTATAAAATGCGCCGGTTGAAGGACATTTTACTTTCACGAGGCAAATCGGCTCTTCTCTTTTATGCCATTCAATGCGCACAAGCTCGCGCTCCCCGTCTTTTTCAATAACTGCATGTTCGACCTGAGACAAAAACCTTGCATACCCTAACTCTTCGAGACAAATCCTTCTTAGCGCTGTGTTTCTTATTTTAAGAATATGTTGTGCAGTTATCATACCGTACGCAAGAAGTTCTTTGATCTTACCTTTTACGATTACGCCTCTCACATACCAATCTTCACGCTTTAGCTGTCCTTCAAAATCATACTCTCTTAGTATACCGTTAACTAAATTATTGGCATAATTCGCTTCTGACTTTGGCTTGCCATTATCATACCATACCTTGCGCGGACCATTGCGATCGCCGCGCACATACGTTGATGAAATTTCTAAAGCACCATTGGGATGCCATCGTCTTGCTATTCCGTCAATTAAGCCTCCACAATAAGTTACTTCTTCTTTTAGAATACCATCCTGATGCCACTCTCTCCTGACGCCATCCAAGAGGCCGTGACTATATGGCTCTTCATGGCAAATCTGGCCATTTTCATGCCAGCCCCTGCAGATTCCATGAAATTTGTCGTTTACAAGCGTATAGTGAAATTTTACCTTGCCGCTTTCATAGTAACCTGCCGCCTCACCTTTGGAATGGTTAAGATGATGATACTGCAAATTTCCTTTTAGCCAGGTATAATTCTCAACAGTTTCAGTCTGCGACATACTTCCATCCATTCGGCTCGTACTCCCTTTGCCTAATAACTTTATATGCTCCGGGCTCAAACATTACTGCTTTGTGTTCAGGATGGTTGAGGGTCGACGTTTCATTTTCTTCAACTTTAAAATAAAGAGTACCGTCTTGCTCGTACACGTCTCCCAAGTCAAGCTCATGCATGTGTCCGGTTGCTTCTCCTTCAGCTAAGATCCGGTTTTTCTGCTTAACTGCGTCTTGTGGAATTTTATTTACCCTTACGATCAACAGATCTCCTTGTCTCCACATACAAACCTCCTTTTAAAAACGCTTCGAGGACGCCTTGGGCTCTGCTGAATTTTCTTCCTCTTTGAAATCTTTCCAGCTTTCCAGGTTGAATATTTGATGCGGCTCTTTACAATAAAACGCATGGAATTCCCCAAATACGTCTTTTGCGTATTTGCCGACATAAACGGCTTCGAGAACCAATACAACATGACCGCTATCTTCATCCAGAAAATAAACGATTCTGGAAAGCGTCATAGCTTTATTCGCTTCATTAATAAAAATATCCAGCGCGGAATTTGCTTTCCGTGAAGTCTGAATGAATGCCCGGAACAGTACCGTATTTTTAGAAGTTTCAAAAAAATGGATGTTGTAATACGTCCCATGTTTTGCATAATATCGCGCCCTTGCTTCTTCCAAATCTGGTTCCTTTTTCTCAATCGTATAGCCTAAAAATTCAAGATGCTTTCTTATTTTCTCTGGAGTCGCACTCACCGTGTTAAATTCTCTCTTTGCGCCCATATTCTTTCCTTTCCTTAATAACCGGTTCTTGTAAAATCTCTCTACCGTTTATCATTAAGTATACAAAGGCACGCGACAAGGTTATGTCGCCATAAAAATAATAAACCTCCGCCTATTTTCTAAGCGAAGGTTTTAATTATTTTAAGTGCCGGATTTAGCCCCTCGAACGCGACACTGAACTTCAAACGTTAACTGCTAAAATGTTACTGACTTATAGTTTCTTTTTAAGGTATTCCTGCACCATCTTTCTTATTCTTATTTTTAGTTCTTTGGGCTGAAGGACCTCAATATCCGGAATCCAATGCATAATTGTGTGGAGAATCTCTTCATATTGGCTAACTTTTGTTTCAAGAACAAGTGAGCCATCCTTGCCCTGCTTTGTGATCTTTTGAAGCGGAAAATAAACCTTTTGTTTAAAAAAATGGGCTGCGTCTTTATCGACCTTGAGCACCGCCTTTTTGTCCCGTTTTTCCGAGAACCAGATATTGACGCTCTGCTCCAGCATTTTCATCAGGTTCTTGGGAGGCTCAAAATATTTATTAAGCACGCGGACATCTTTCATTCGTTCGATCCTGAGCTTTAAAACTACACTCCTACCCTCGACCTTAGTCAGAAGATACCAGAACCCGTCAAAGTAAATGATCTTAAGCGGCTCAGCCGTGTATTTGCGCTCCTGATTTGCGAGTGTCAAGTAAACGATCTCAAGCTTTTGGCTCGCGTCGATAGCGGATTCTATTTTTTTAACGAAAGGCAAGCTCTTGTCCAGCTTGACGCCTTCCGGGACCTTCATGTAAAACGGTGAATCGTATCCTTTTTGCAGAACCTTCTGCATGATGGTCAAAAAAGAATTCTTAAAGTTGCCACCAAGGGTCTTAGCGATCTCATAGAGAAATGACAAAAGGGACGCTTCTTCGCTGCTAATCTTCATCTGTTTTAAGGAAAAACCCTCCTGAAAAGCGTAGAGCCCTTTTTCAGGCGAAACCAATGGAAATCCAGCAGCGCCAAGAAGCTCAATGTCCCTTTGGATCGTGCGCAGAGAGACATTGAAGTCCCTAGAAAGTTCCGAGGAAGAGAACTGCTTGTTGGCGTCTAGCTTGTTGAGTATGGAAACAATGCGGAAGATCTTTTTATCGTAATCTTTGTTCCTAGGGAGCATGGTCACGAGCCTATCTTAAAACGACCTTGCGACAACGTTGTGTCGCGTTGGTTATCAAAACAGATCTTTTTTAGTCTTTACTGACTGCTGATCGACCTATAAGAATATTGCAAATCACCAAAAAATTTCCTGGCTTGGGCCTGGGTTGCAGAACAAAAAACTCCTAAGAACGTTTTTGCCCTCGTAGAAGCTACATAATACTTTCGCATTAATAGCGCCTTCTCCCCGGCAGTATCCATTTCTCTCCCGTTAACGTAGACAAGAAAAACAGAATCAAAGCCAAGGCCTTTTACTGTATTTAGGCTTAAGAGGACAACCTGGCGATTAAGATCAATCTCTTCAAAACAAAAAGGCTTCCATTTGTACAAAAAGACGTTTTGCTGCCCTAGTCTTTTTGATAAAGCTTCAAAAGCCCTATTTCCATAGATAATCTTTTTTAAAACGACACCGACCTTTTTTTCGGGATTATCATTAACATATTTTACAACAATATCCCAAATCGACTCCCAGCTATATTCATCAAAGCCAGGCTTATAATAAACAATCGGACTTGTTCCTGGGGTATTTTGACAGTTCATGCGCGTATCGAATTCCTCATCCGAAGAAAATTTTGACGCAATCTCATAAATAGATTTTGGATTTCTGAAATTCGTTTCCAAGCGCACAGCATCACTCTCGGCAATTCCCAATAGATCGAGGAGGTCTGCTGTCTTTTCCTTTGCCCTTTGAACAATATCAAAATCTCTCTTTTTATCATCATCCTCCTCTAGGTTAGACCAAATATCTTGACCTGGATCGAAAAGAATCATTATGCGCTTTGATATCTTCTTTAGAATTCTCAAAAGTTCATGCGGAAAATCCTGGCCCTCATCAACAACAACATAGTCATAACAATAATCCACATGCTCAAAGTCTTTGGATATCTTGTCCCAATCAAGTTGAAATTTGTCCGAGCCAATGTGTGGGATATCTTTTTGATGAAAAAAATTCTTATAAAAGAATCCCATCCATGAATGATATGTTTTAGCATCGAAAGGAAAATTACCTTGATCTAAATTAAATAATTGCCTTAATGGTCTGTTGTAGACCAGCAAAAGAACTCGATCATATTTAACGGATGCTTGTTTGGCGCGGATAGAGGCCATCAGGGTTTTTCCTGATCCAGGTCCGCCGATCACAGCCCCATTTTGGTCAAGGGGGATTTTGAGAATTTTATTCTGAAGAGCGTCATCGATTCCATTCTTAAAATATTGGGAAAGGATTACCGGCGCCTGACTTGACCTACATAAATCGCACAAATACATCCCACAAGAGGAATCCCAGGAAATAGAGCGTACGCTTGGTTTTGAGAAAAGAGTGTTCTGACATCGATCACATTTCATAAAATCATGATAACGCTTTTAAAAGATTAATTTCAATAATTTCTTAAGACTGAATTCAAAGGTAATCAAAGCCAAGCGCTTAAATAAAAAACCTCCGAAGTCTTTCGACCACGAAGGTTTGATTTCTTTTAGGGTCCCGGATTCCCCCTTCAAACTCGGGACAAGTAAATTGTTAACTTAACATTACGCTTTTTAAAGTATTTTGTCAAGCAGAGATCTGCGGGTTGTCTAGACGCGATCTTCGTCATGCAATTCCTGTATAAAAGGTTTTTCCTGCCACCCATCTTTAAAAATTCTTACACGACGCACTTGTTCCCCTACCTTGAGAAGCTTTTGAACTGTTCCTTCATCCAGACTCATTATGGTGTCATGATCGGCAGATAATATATTCTTCCCCTTATATTGGAATCTTGTATCCTTTTTATCTTTTCCATGAGCTATCGCAACTCTCATCTCGTTCAGCTTGGCAAGAGCTTTAAATAAATCATCATCAATAACTTTTGATTTCCGTAAAGCATTTGCTTTTTTTAGCAAATCGAGATCATCTAATAAATGTATCTGCAATAAAATCCCCCTGGCCAGATCAGCTGCAAAAAAATATTGAAATAAGCTGCTTAGCAGAAAGTCTGCAGTATTATGAATCATCATTATCGCCATGGCTCTTTTTGCTTCTTCTGGGGACAAGCCGGCGCCTTCAGCCAAGCCTTCAAGAAGATTATTAAAAAGAATGGCTTCTAATAATTTAGCCTTATTATCTTCATTGGGATGTGAATTTTTCTCATTTTTCATAGAAACTATATTTCTTAATTCAGATGTATTATGTTTCATAATACTATCATAAATTAAATGAGTCAAGAAACAGCAGACACAAGATAATTCTACAGACATCTATCTAACAAGAGATAAAACTAAAATAATCTGACGAGTATTTCGCATTAAAGGGAAGATTTTTTCTATGTCAAGTAGTTGCACGGAATGAGGATTGGAATAAAAAAGGACATGCCCTCTCCATGTGCCAGATTTGTGCCAACTATTGGTCAAAATTCATCAAAATTGGTAGTAATTGGTCGTAATTGAAGACTTGGCGGTAGGCAACAAAAAACCCGCTTCTCTCGACGAGAAACGGGTCTTTGTATTGGTTGCGGGGGACCGATTTGAACGGTCGACCTTCAGGTTATGAGCCTGACGAGCTTCCGGGCTGCTCTACCCCGCGAATTTTCTGGAAAAGACACTAAGGAATTCGCGAGACGCTTTTAATGCTGCGCGTTAAAAGCAGCCCCGCTCATTACCAAAGTTTATATGATCACGAGACGTCTCACCTTCCCTAAAATATTTTAAGGTTAGTTGAGTCAGCCCCGTTCATCTTTCCAAAATTTTTAAAGAACAAACCTGACAAATCTATTGTTGCGCTCTTATTTTTCCGGTACGACCCGATAGATCACTTCGCCTTTTTTGATAACGCCCATCTCTTCGCGGATAACTTTTTCTTGATACTCCGGGTCATTTTCAAGGCGGCGCTCTTCTTCCAAAAGCCGTTCACGGTCTTGCGTAAGCTGCGCGATCTGCTTTTCATACTGATCGTTTTTATACCGCAGATCCTGCATCTTCGTATACGACGGCAAGAAAAGAACAAGGATAACGATCGCTACACCAAAAAGCCAAAGAGCATTACGTTTCATAGTTAATTCAAAATTTAAAATTCAAAAGTCACAGCGAAAATGAGAAGATCGATCTTAAATTTTGACTTTTGAGTTTTGAATTTATTTACCAGATCTTTCCCCACAGAGAACCAGCGTACACTGCTTTGCTGCCGAGCTCTTCTTCGATGCGTAACAACTCGTTGTACTTGCAAAGCCTATCTGTGCGTGACAGCGATCCGGTCTTGATCTGACCAACGTTGGTGGCAACCGCTAAATGCGCGATCGTCACATCTTCTGTTTCGCCGGAACGATGAGAAATGATGGACGTATATTTATTCTTTTTGGCGAGATTGATCGTGTCCAATGTTTCCGAAAGGCTTCCGATCTGATTGACCTTGACCAAAATAGAATTAGCGACTTTTTTGTTAATGCCTTCCTGCAGGCGCTTGACGTTGGTAACAAAAAGGTCATCACCGACGATCTGCACGCTGCCGCCGATCTTGGCGGTCAAATTCTGCCAGCCACTCCAATCGTTTTCTTCTAAACCATCTTCAATAGAAATGATCGGATACTGCTTTACAAGGCTTGCATAAATATCGATCATTTCGTCAGAGCTAATTTGCTTGCCATCAAAGCTGTACGCGCCATCTTTATAAAAAGAGGTTGAGGCCGGATCAAGAGCAATAAAAACGTCCTTGTCTTCTTTGTATCCAGCCTTACGAATAGCTTCGATGATCAGCTGCAAAGCTTCTTCGTTCTTACCAAGGCTCGGAGCAAATCCACCCTCATCCCCAACAGAGGTGGAAAGTTTCTTGGACTTTAAAATACTTTTAAGATTGTGAAAAACTTCGGTAGCCATGCGCAACGCTTCTTTAAAGGACGGCGCGCCTAACGGAGCGATCATGAACTCTTGAATATCAAGATTATTATCGGCGTGCATGCCACCGTTAAGGATATTCATCAAAGGAACAGGAAGGATCTTGGCTTCTTTGCCGCCTAAATACGCATACAACGGAACCTTTTTGTCTAGCGCATCAGCTTTAGCGACAGCCATGGAAACACCTAAGATCGCATTGGCACCCAGCTTACCTTTATTATCGGTTCCATCAAGCTTGATCAGGATCTGATCAACAGCCTTGAAGTCAGCCTGCTGGCCGACAACCTTTTCGGCCATGACCGTGTTGACATTATTCACGGCCTTGCTAACGCCCTTGCCCATATAACGGGACTTGTCGCCATCGCGAAGTTCCACAGCCTCATGTTCACCCGTGGAAGCTCCCGAAGGAACAGCCGCGCGGCCCATGATGCCGGAATCTAAATAAACATCAACCTCAACCGTTGGATTTCCTCTGGAATCAAGGATCTCACGCCCATGAATTTTAGTGATCTTTGCCATGTGACACTCCTATAGATTAAAAAAGTAACACTGCGTACAAAAGCCCTAAATCCTAAGAAGCTCTAAAATCCAAATCTTGAACCTTGGATACCCCATTTCTGGAATTATTTAGAACTTCTTTTTAGGATTTGGAAAATCAAAAGTTGCTGTCCAAGATATCATATATCCTTATCAAAGTCAAGGAGTATCAAGACGGCAAAACCCACCCGAAAAGCCTCATCAGGCAATTGACTTAGGGTATGGGATATGTTATGTTTAAAAAGTACGTTAGACCCAAATTTTGGGCTTAACCCTTCAACTTAAAGGACCGCCATGAAACCACTGGATCGTTTCTTTCTTTTCCTCAAGCTTTATTGGACCAATATCCTTATTATCTTTCTTCTGAGCGTTGTTGCGGCCCTCACCGTGTGGATGATCTACTACGGCGTGGGAAGCTTTTTGACCATGGAACCTTTTGGCAAACGGCAGTTGATGGCCATGATGGGGCTTTATTTCATCATGTTCTTAATTGTCGGTGTTATCCAATCCCTGATCTTTGGTTTTGTGAACATGTATTTTGTGGCCGGCGGCGGATTTGAACGCATGGGCCAAAAACGTATCTCCACGGCTAAGGTCAATATCAAATGGGATCAGGTCATCGGCATGGAGGGTGCTAAGCGGGAAGCCTGGGAGATCGTCAAACTTCTTAAAGACCGTCAAATGGTCCAAGCCATTGGCGGAAAGATCGTTAAAGGAACCTTGATGGTCGGGCCTCCGGGCTGCGGCAAAACGTATCTGGCCAAAGCCATCGCCACCGAAGCGGACCTTCCCTTCTTGCCGACGGTAGGCAGTGAATTTGTCGGCATCTTTGTCGGCACCGGCACGGAGCGCATGAAATCTCTTTTTAAGGAAGCCCGGGCATTAGCGCAAATGTACGGCGGATGCATTATTTTCATCGATGAAATCGATTCTTTTGCCCGGCCGCGCATGGCGGAGATGGGTTTTGGCGCAGGGATGTCGCACAATTCGACGATCAATCAATTCCTCACAGAGCTCGACGGCCTTCGCCAGCATGAAAACAACATCGCGGTATTGGCCGCCACCAACGTCTCGGAAGATGAGCTAGACCCGGCGATCATGCGTGCTGGACGTTTTGACCGCAAGATCCACGTCTCTCTTCCCAACCTGAAAGAGCGCGAACAACTCTTTTCATTCTATCTAAAAAAAGTGGAACACGATGAAAGTATCCGCCCGGACATCTTAGCCAAGAAAGCTGTCTGGTTCTCTCCATCGGACATTGATAATTTGGTGCGCGAGGCAACGATCATTTCGCTGCGTCAAGGCACGCGCAAGGTCAACATGAAAGATCTTTCGGAAGCCTATGACCGTGTTCTGTTCGGATTGCGCTCTAACATCACGCTGACGGACAATGAAAAACGCTGGACCGCCTATCATGAAGCCGGCCACGCGGTCATCGCGTATTTGCTGCATCCGACGGATGATGTCATCAAAGCGACGATCATTCCTCACAAAGGCATGCTGGGCTTTGTCTCACACCGCCCGGCTGAAGAACTACATTCAGCGACCAAAGAAAAATTGTTAGCGGACATCAAGGTCGCTGTGGCCAGCTATGTGGCAGAACGCTTAAAATTCGGCAGCACCTCCTCCGGCGTGGGCGGCGGTCAAAATAGTGATTTTGGCCATGCCATGCGCATTGCCCACACCATGGTCTGGAGTTTAGGCATGGGAAAATCCGGCTTGATCGGCGACTTTGGCGTATTACGCACGCCCTGGGATAGTATTATTTCTGAAAAGACCAAGGAAACGCTCGATAGCGATGCCCAGGCGATCATTCAAGAATGCATCAAAGAAGTGACCGATATCTTATCTAGCAAGATAGATCTTTTGGAATGTTTTGCCCAAGAACTGCTAAAAAAAGAAGAACTTGAATACGACGAGATCGAAAATATTTTTACAAAATTCAACCTCAAACCTCTGTCGCGCACGAGCCTAACGTAACGTGAAACGATCCTGCTCCCTTTTTCTCGCTCTTGCCCTTGGGCTCGCTATCACAGGCTGCTCGCCTGTTGCCTCGTCTTTCTCGCCGAGCAAAGCCGACGCGATGTTCGTCAAGATCGTTCAAGATGAAACGAAAGATGCGGTCAAGATCTTTTGGGCCCAAAAAACTCTCTGGGTCTATCTTCCCGCCGCGGACCGCGACATTTACACCATCGCCGCGAACCCTCAATCAACAACGCAGCCGGAAAGAAAGTTCTCCCTTCAATATGTGGACGGACAATACACTGAGGATACTTTTACGTTAGAATATGACGTGATCACGCCCACCAAAACAACGGCGGGCGCAGGGCTTTCCACACAGTACACGGAAAGCTTTAATACCCAATACCGCAATGTCTTAACGGCCGTGACACGCGCGTATTTTAGCTCACAAGAACCTCCGGAATTTATCGTGATCGTTTTTGCCGATATTGCCAAAGGTGTGGAGATCCAAAATACTATTAACGCCGCAGATCTTAAAAAATATTTTGCCTCAACGCTCGCGCCGGAAGAATACAGCGTGCGTGTCTTAAGCGAGACCAAGGGCTCCACAGATGTCATCGGCGACACCCAAGGCCGCCATTTGGATATTCAGCCTGTGGCTTGGCCGGATTTTATTATTCGCCAAACAACGCAGCGCCTGCGTTACAAGTTCCAGAATAGCCAATTCCCGCCCGATGACACGCCTCAGGAAGAAGCATTAAAAGCTCTGGCGACAACAACGCTTATTTATGATTTTAAAGATTTTTCTTCGGTTGTCCTTAAGGATCTGCGAACGCAAACCGCTAAACGTTTTTCACGTTTAGATATTGAGGCCCTGCAGGATAGATCTATCTTGGGCGAGGAAAAACCTCCCCGTGAAGGCGAGATCATTACGATCGATTTTAGTGATATTTTTAAAGATCAACGCTCTGACGAGAAACCTACCGAATAAGCTTGTTACAGGTCTACCGGCTCATGAAAATCATCCCGCGGCAAACCTAAAACTTCATGTTCTGCCGGGACCATCTTGATCTTTTTCCAATGTCCGCTCTTGTAACGTAAATAAATAAGGAACGAAAAAACAAAGAATGTCGCGATCAAGACGATCCAGCCGACTTGCGCTGAAACGCCGACAACCTTAAGCAAAAAATAAATAACGGGTACCAGTGTCCAGTGAAGCCCGACGGAAAGAGCCATCGCCCAAAAGCTATCCCCCGCACCGCGTAAAGCCCCGGTGAGCGCAACCATCATCGCCTCGATCAAAACATAGAGGCATGCTAATCTGACCATAAAAACAGCGACAGGAAAAGCCTGCGCAAAGACAGCCGAAGGCTGCGCCGGTTGGAAAATATTAACGAGAAACTGCGGAAAACCAACGAACAAAATAAACAAAACCGAAGAATACGCAATGCCCATTTTAATGCCTGAGCCCACCGCGCGTTCGGCAATATCAGGCCGCCCTGCCCCCATATAGCGTCCCACAAGGCTTGTGACACCGATCTCAACACCCAAAAGCGGAATAAACGACACCATATCCCAATTAAAAACGATCGTCGTGGCTGTGGCAACGACAGGCCCACATGAATAAAAGATCATGACCATGAGATTAAAAGCTAAAATATTCAAGAACATCTCTAAGCCGGCCGGATACCCGAAGCGCAAAAGTTTTTTCATGATCTGGCCGTCAAAATAAAAAGCCTTGGCTGTGGCGTACTCGCAGCGGTTCTTGCGATCGAAATACTTCAACAACAAAACCATCAGACCGCAAAAGCTCCCGATGATCGTTCCATAAGCCGCCCCGCGTATACCTAACGGCGGGCATCCTAGCTTGCCATAGATCAAGATATAATTGAGGATCACGTTGACGACCATCGCCGTCACTGACGCGATCATAACAATACGCGTACGCCCAATGCCGGAAAAAAACGAGCTCATCGCGCAACGCAAGAGCCCCAATAGGGAAGCCCACAACAAAATATCAAAATACATTTTCTGCATAACAAATTGCGATAGCTCGATATCAAAGACCTCAAAAAGTTTCCAGCCCAACGGCCGGCATAGCAAGATCACTGGATACGCCACACAACACAAGATCATCGCTTGTGTCACCACAACCGCGCTCTTGCCTTTCTGGCCGGCT
>Ga0172375_10003696_pt1 | contig 23088 bp, 19 predicted proteins | sample LakKiv1m_FD_114537 | JGI IMG/M metagenome (GOLD analysis project Ga0172375, IMG submission 114537) | Freshwater microbial communities from Kabuno Bay, South-Kivu, Congo - kab_092012_11.1m | ecosystem: Environmental > Aquatic > Freshwater > Lake | place: Democratic Republic of the Congo... | reverse complement strand
CGGCTCGGGCGGTTTCGGCGGGATGGCCTGAGCCGCGGCCGCCTCGCGACGACTCGAGCTCTGGTCATCCGCGGTCTCGAGCTTGAGGACGCGCTCCTCGCTGCCGCGCGTCAGGACGACCTCTTTCTCTTTGAGCCGGATGTCCTTGAGGGTGTAGCCCGAGTCGCCGACCCCATCGCCGATCTTGTAGACGTGGCGGTCCGGCGGGCCTTCGGCATCCCCCCCCGCGGCCTCAGCCGGACCAACAGCCGGCGGCGTCGGCGGCTTGAGCACGCCGGGGCGGGGGCCGCCCGGCGCCGCGGCGCCACCAGGAACGCCCGGACGACGGGTCGGCCCCTGGCCGCGGTGCTGAACGATCACGGCAACCGCCCGCTCACCGACCCGCGCCAGCCCCACCAGCTCGAGGTTCAACGCCGCCGCCGCCACCGCGGGGTCCTCCACCACGGGGGCTGTCGGGTCCTCGGTACGCTCGGGCCGGAAAAGGCTCTGCTGCCAGAGGATGTCGGCGTCCGCCGCGGGGTTCCCGGCGGCCTGGTCGCTGTCGCCGTGGGCCTCTCGGGAGGCGCCCTTGCGGTCGGCCTTGCGGTCGCCGCGCGCTGCCCTGGCGTCATCGCCCTTGGCGGCGACGAGGGCCTCCCGCGGCGACTGACCAAGGACCCAGACCGTGGCGGCGCAGGCCAGCACCGCGAAGGCGACATTGCCCAGCCAGAGCGTCAGTCGGTTCATGGCCCACCCTCACTGCTGCCACCGAGAAGCGCCACGGCATCCGGGGAGAGCACCAGAGCGCGGAGGGTACCGGTGAGGCGAACCTTGCTCGTATCCCGCAGGTTCAGGGGAGCGACACTGCACTGGCTCCAGGTGAGTTGCTGTTCCGAGCGATCGATCTCGGCCAGGACGCGCGCGATCTCGCGCATGGAGGCGGTCATGTTCACGGTCACCTCCACCTCGTAGACCAGGGCCTTCTCGGGAAGGTCGATGCGCCGGGGATTGATGACCTGGTAGTCGACCCCGCGGATGTTGGCCTTGGTCAGGAGGCGGTTGACCTCGTTTTGGATGATGCCCTTCTGGCGGGCCGCATTGCGGTCGTCGATACGCCAGAATGGGGCGGCCTGCCGCCGCAGTTCGGCAAGCTCGCTGTCGCGGGCCTCGAGCTTGGCCTGGAGCGCATCAAGCTTCTCCCGGCGCTGCTGCAGGAGCGCTTGCTCGTCGGCGATCACCCGCTGCGTCGGCAGCGCCCGGATCAGCCCGGCTACCCGTTTGTGGAAGAACAGGACAGCCACCGGGATGAGCACCAGGATCAGCAGCCACTGGCGAAGCGTCGCTTTCCTCAATATGGCCATCATAGGTGGACCGTATCACTCCCCGGGCGGCGGCGGCGGTGGCGGCGGCGTGACCACGCCGGCTCCCGGTCCGGGACCGGGCAGGGCCGCGTCGGCCGGTGGCGACTCGGTGGCGGCAGGAGGCGTATGCGGGCCCCCGCCGGGCAGGGCGGGTGGCCTGGACGGGCCCCCAGACGGCGGCGGAGCACCCTCGGTCCCCTCGTCATCGGTCTGCGACTCGTCCGCATCCTTCTCCGGGGCCGGGGGCACGGGCGGCGGCGCGGATTGCTCGTTACCGATATCGTAGCGGGCGTTCATCTCGACCTTGCGGTCCGTGACCCCCGCCTGCACCTTCTTGGACTCCTGCCGCACGTCGCCCAGGAGGGGCGACTGCTCGAGCACGCGCTCGAGGTCCTCGAGCTCCTGGCTCTCGCGGAGCTGGACGCTGACGGCCCCCTCACTCCAACGGAAGGACGTGCACCAGCCGGTATGGCCGACGCGGCGGGTGATCTCGGCCAGGGAGGCGGCCAGGGACGGGCGCGGCTGCACCAGGTCGGCGGTCTCCTGGCGCAGTTGCTCGATGGCCTTGGCCTCGTCGGCGCGCAGGCGTTTGCCGGCCTCGTCGGCCTGGGCCTCGACGGCCAACCGTTCCCGGTGGACGGCCTGGAACTGCTGGCGCTGGTCCGCGTAGAGCCTCCCGAGGCCGTACAGGCCAACCACGGCGGCATACACGACCAGGACCATGGCCAGAAGGCGCGCCGAGCGGTTGCGGCGGGGATGGAGCTCATAGGGCAAGGGGAGCCCGGTGGCACGGTCGGCCGGCAGCGAACGGCTGAGGCCGTACATGGCCAGGATCAGCGCCGAGGCGAACCCAGCCTGCTGGGACGCGGGCAGCTCGCTCAAGCCCCCGGCGTCGAGGCACGGCACGGCCAGAGGCGTGTCCCCCTGGCCGAATACGGCGGCCGGCGCGCCGGCCGCCGTCGCCACGCCGGCCTCGCGACCGCCGGCGGCGGTTGGGACCAACACCTGGCCGGCCGCCGGGCCCAGACGCACGGGGACCCCGGCCAGCACCGGATCGAGGGCCGCAACCGGAGGAATGGCCACGTCCAGCCCATGAGAGAATGCGCCCAGGTGGTTCAGCCACTGCTCCCAGGCCGTCTGCCGAAGGTAGTACAGGCGGACCAGCAGCCGTGATCCGGCGCGCTGCGGCAGCACGCGGTAGGCCCACATCAGCTTCTCGTCGGAGATCGGGGCATTGCGGCGGACCTCGAAGGCGAGGGCGCTGCGCAGTTCCTCCCTCTTGAGGGCCGGCATGTCCAAGTCAAGACAGCCCGAGGCCGCATCATCGGCGCCGGCGACCACGACCGTGGCCGAGCTGGGCCCCAGGACCCGGATGCCCTCGGCCAGGGTCTCCGCCAGACTGCGGTCGCCGGCCTTCTGCGCCTCCCACCAGCGCACGACGCGACACCGGTCGCGCACACGCTCCACCAAGACACCCCGGCACAGACCCTCCGGGGTCCAGGTCAGGGCGATGGCAGATGTTCCGGTGAACGTCGTCATGGTTGCCGCAATTCCGGCGTCTGACCGCAAGGCCAGACCGCCAGGCGGAGTCGGGCCGGGGTGTCAGAGGGTAGAACGTAGCGCGAGGCCAGGGCATTTGCCACCCCTGCGCAGGGGACGGCATGGCGGTTTCAGGATCGTGCCGCCCATCCGCTACCCTTGGACTGCCCGCGGTCCCGTGGCCGCGGGAGCAGTGGTCCCGCTCCGGCACATGGGCGTCAACCTAAGACAGAGCGGCGGCGTGCCGCCGTCTCCAAAGCTCGGGCTTCGGCCTGCGCGGTGTGTGCTTGCCGAGTCCCGCGTCGGGCGGGACTCTCTGGACTGTCGGTGACGTGTCACCGCTTTCGAAGAGGCCCGTCATGCCCGGGGCTGCTTGGCTTGACGCGAATGCGCGCCGGCGGGACCGCTCCACCCTCCTTCGACGGCCGATGCCAAAACGGGAAGCCGACCATGGAGTATCCTTGGAGGGCGGCACCCAGACGCACAACCACAGCGAGCGGTGCCCGCACAGACCTCGCCCGCGCGGGCAGCCCGGCCGGATCAGCGGCGGATCAGCTCGTCGCGGTGCTGCGTGTAGGACTCACGCAGCCAGACGTAGTGGTCCAGCGCGGTTTCCTTGCTCTTCTCGTACTCGCCCAGGTGAAGGGAGGTCTCGTTGACCCGGTCCCCGGCCTTGACGCCGACGCGGGCGGGAATGCTGGCGATGACGTAGTTGAGGGGGTCGAGGAAGGAGTCGGCCACCAGGCCCACCGTATCGCGGGGGTTCGAGGGGCCGAAGAGAGGCAAGGTCACGAAGCAGCCGTAACCCACACCGTAACGCCCCAGCGTCTGGCCGAAGTCCTCGTCATAGGCGGCGAGGCCGCAGTGTGCCTCGGCAACGTCCCAGAAGCCCACCAGGCCAGCGGTGGAGTTGACGATGAAACGGCCCACTTCGGTGGCCGCGCCCCGCAGCTTGCCCTGCAGGAGGCAGTTCACCCCCCGGCGTGGCATACCCAGGTTGGTGAACACCCGGCCGACGCCCTCCCGGACCTTGCCGGGAAGGACCTTGGAGTAGCCCGTTGCGACCGGCTTCAGGGCCCAGTAGTAGAGCCTGTCATTGACCGTGTAGAGGGCACGGTTGACAGGCCTGACGGGGTCGCGTACAGAGGCCGTGGCGTCCTCGTCATCGAGTCCGGCAACGGGCTCATCCTGGGCGGCCAGGCCCAGGCCCAGGAAACACAGCAGGGCCCCGGTGGCAAAGCCTTTAGCGAAGCGCCGACAGGGACGCCGAGCAGACAACTCAGATGCCATGGTCCACCTCCTCACGGCGTGGCGGCCCCGCCGGTGCGTTGCTGGCGGAGTTCCTTCACCTTGGTCTGCAGCAGGTCCATGATCTTCTCACGCGACTTGACCGGAGCCAGCTCGGTGCGCCAGTTGCGCACGAGGCTGACTCCTTCCACGCTGAAATTGCGCACGCGCCACGCGGCGGCTTCCTTATCGTAGACCAGCGTGTAGCCGGTGAGCACCTGCGTCTTCTTGGGCGTGGTGAAGACGACTTCGATGAACAGGCTCCCGTCGGCCCGCAGATTGCCGTCGCGATACGCCACCTGGATCTGGTCCACGAGAGCAGGCTCGTCGCCCGTGATGTGCTGCTCGACCTGGATCAGGTAGTACAGGACCACGTAGTCGCCGAACAGCCCCGAGAACTCGCCCAGTTGCGCCTCGTCGAACAACGGCCGGTTGGTGGCCAGGACCCAGCGGGCAATGGTGGGCCAGTCGAAGCGCTCGTCGAGGATGGCCCGGAGTTCCGCCAGGAGCGGGTCCGCATTCCCGGGACGAAACAGCTCCCGCTTCCGGAAGAGGGCAAGGACCTTCTCGGAGGTCTCCTTGACCTGGGCCCGGGCCAGGGCCGCATCCCCGGGGCCCTCGGCCGCCCCCAGCCAACCCTCGACACAGCACACCAGCACCCCGGCGACGATGACCCTGGCGAGACGTCCCACAGTCATGAGGTTTCCCCTGCGCTGCGGCCCACGGCCTCAGTCCTTCTTGCCGAACACGAATTTCGACACCAGTTGTTCCAGATCCACGGCGGGCTCAGTCTCCACGATGGCGCCGCCATCGCCGATGATGGCGTCGTCGCCGCCGGGGCTGATGGCGATGAACTTCTCGCCGATGAGGCCCCGGGTACGGATGGAGGCGATGGAGTCGGCACGCAGGCGCAGGCCGGCGTTGAGAGAAAGGGTGACCTCGCCCTGGTAGTCCTTGAGCTGGATGCGCGAGACCTTGCCCACCTCGACTCCCGCGACCGTCACCGCTGCCCCGGTCCGCAGGCCGCCGACGTCGCTGAAGATAGCCTTGACCTCGTAGCCCTGGCCGCGTACGACCTCGCGGCGGGCCAGGCCCACAGAGAGGTGAGCCAGGGCCGCGACCCCGACCAGGACAAAGGCGCCGACGACGATCTCCGCGCTGTGACGGCTGATCACGATCCGGTCTCCTGCTGGCCTCCGGGCGACGCCTGCGAGCCGTTGGCAACGGGCTGTTCGTCGGCTCCGAGAAGGCCCTTGACCACCTCGTCCTGCGACCCGCGGAGTTCGTCGGGTGTTCCCGCAAAGCGAATGCGGCCGCGGTGCAGGAGGGCCACCTGCTGGACGATATCGAAGACGCGGGGGATCTGGTGGCTGACGATCACGCCCGTGAAGCGAAGGTCCCGGTGACACCGCGATACCAGGTCGAGGATGGACTGGGCCGTGATGGGGTCCAGGCCCGTCGTCGGCTCGTCGAAGAAGATGATCTGCGGCTGCAGCACCAGGACCCTGGCCAGCGCCGCCCGCTTACCCATACCGCCACTGATCTGGGCCGGTAGCTTGCCCTCGGAGCCGCTCAGGCCCACCTGGCCCAGGGTCGCCATGACCCGCTCCTGAACAGCGGGCTCCGGCAGGCGCAGACACTCCCGCAGCGGGAAGGCGACGTTGTCATAGACCGTCATGGAGTCGAACAGGGCCCCCCCCTGGAAGACAAAGCCGAAGCGCCGGCGCAGGCGGCGGAGAGCCCCCATCCGGAGGGTCGCCAGGTCCTCTCCATCGATCTCGACACGGCCGCGGTCCGGGCGCAGGAGGCCAGCCATGTGGCGCAGCAGGACGCTCTTGCCGTGGCCGCTGCGGCCGATGAGGGCCGTAAAGCACCCGTCCGGCACCTCCAGGGAGACGCCGTCCAGCACGGTCACGCCATCGAAGGCCTTATGGACGTCGGCGACGCGGATCATGGTGAAGCGTCAGAACAGGGCCGAGGTCATGAAGTAGTCCCAGACCAGGATCAGCACCGACGACAGCACCACGCCCTGAGTGGTGGCCCGGCTGACCCCTTCAGCCCCGAAACCGCTGTAGTATCCTTTGTAACAGCTCACCCAGCAGATGATGACGCCGAAGGTCAGGGCCTTCCAGACGCCGCCGAGAATGTCATGCCACTCCGTGAACTGCGCAATCTCGGCCAGGTAGGTGCCGCCACTGACGCCGAGGGTGTGGACGCCGATCAGGTACCCTCCCCAGATGCCGATGACGTCGAACATGGCCACCAGCAACGGCATGGCCACCAGGGCCGCCAGAAGGTTCGGCACGACGACGTAGCGGACGGGGTTCAGCCCCATGAGCTCCATGGCATCGAGCTGCTCGCTGATGCGCATGATGCCGATCTCGGCGGTGATGGCCGACCCGGCTCGCCCCGTCACCATCAGCGCCGAGATCACCGGCCCGAGCTCCCGCACCAGCGAGAGGGCCACCAGCGGCCCGAGAAAGGCGTCGGAGCCAAACCGACTGAGGGCGTAGAAACCCTGCAGGGCCAGGACCATGCCCGTGAAGGCACCGGTCAGCGCAATCACCAGCACCGACTGCGCACCGATGAACTGCAGGCGCCGCAGCGTCAGCCCCACCTTCCACGGCGGCGTCACGGCACAGGCCAGGGCGGTGACCAGAAAAAGCCCCATGCGACCGGCATAGCCGACTCGGCGCAGGGTCCCGTGGCCCGTCCGCTGCAAGGCATCCAGCAATCCCATTCGGACTCCCGTCCCACAGGGCATCGTGCCGACCCGGCGGCGGCGCCAAAGGGCAGCCACGCCGACCCCCGGGCAAAGGCAGCCCAAAACGTATTGCCGGGCAGACCGAACACAAGCCGCAAAGCAGCCTCCGGCCGCAACCCAACGGATCGCGGGGTGCCGCCTGTGCGGTTGCGGCTCTCCGATTCCTCGGCGCGGCTTTGCCTAGGCGTGCTTCGCACGCGGTGGCCGGATCGCTCCCGATGACAGCCCATAGCCCATCGATGGTCAGGCCGAAGGCCCACAGCCGTGACTCACGGAGCATGCATGCTCCGGAGCAAGTGCTCTGCGGGACGGGCGGCCAGGTGCCACCCGTCACTCCCACTGCCGGCTCCACAGGGCCCAGGCCTGACGGGCCTTGTCACTGAACGCGTCCGGCCGGCGCACGTCCAGCGGGCGCGTGACCTGGCAACGGCAGGTGAGCCCTCCCCGGGTCGGCGAGGCCGCCACCGCGTCCACGTCGACGGTCACGGCCGTAGACTCGTCGAGAGAAAAGCGGCTGCGCACACGACCGAGCAGGTCCGCGTCCAGCGACAGGTCCAGCGGCACGCCCTGCTGCTGCCAGGCGGTGCGGGCCGCCAGGACCCGTGACAGCTCTACCGCATCGAAACTGCCGCGCTGCTGGATGGTGCCCGCGGAGCAGGAGAAGAAGGGCGGCAGGGCCGAACCGCCCTGGCGGGTGGGAGTGCTGATGCCGATGGGCGGAATGGCCTGGACTTCGCGCAGGAGCTGACCTTCGCTCCAGCCGGGCGGGGGAGGCATGTCCAGGACGTCGCGCAGCCCGGGCAGCCAGCAGATCTCGCCGAGGAACTGCAGGGGCGCGTTGCGGGGTAGACCGGGCCAGCCCGCGGCCGCGTAGTCTTCCCGTTCCATGCCATGCAGATGCGTCTGGTCGTCGGGATCAACGTAGTCCGCCGCGATATCGAGGAAGGTCTCCACCGCCTGGCGGGATTCGGTGTCCTCGGGGTCGATCTGGTCGCGCAACTCCTGGCCAGGCTGGCTGCCGGCGAAGTTGATGCCCTGGGGCGTCTGCCGCAACATGACCTGGCACGCACTGCCGTCGAGGGCGAACGCATGGGTCCGCCCGTCCAGCATCCACGGTTCCGTGAGCCGCTCGTCGCGCGTCTGGGAGGCGGTCCCGAGGGTCCGGTCAGGGTAGAGGCGCCGGTCCACCAGGAGCAACCAGAAGGCACGGTCCGCAGCGGATTCGGCCTGGTAGCGCAGGCGCTGCCGCTCGCTGGCCACGAGGGCCTCCTCGGCCACCGTCTCGCTGAGCAGCATCACGTGGGCCGCCATCACCGCGGCCACGGCGGTGATCCCCATGACCACCACCAGGGCCATACCACCCGTCCGGCCAGGCCGGCAGCGCAGCGCCTCCGGGCCAAGCCGGCAACGCCTGGAGGGCGGCCTCTCCGCAAGCCGCCGCGCGGAGACGGAGACCCACGCCGCCAGACCGTTAGGAGCTCCCGGCGGTCTGGGGCGGAGCGTCGCTAGTCCTCTTTCTTGGCGGGTTCCCATTTGCCCCAGCGCTCCCGGTAGCCCGACCCGATCCGGCGCAGCCACGACTCGATGCGGCCATCCTGCCAGTGCACGGTCATCAGGATGGCGAGCGGCAGCTCCTTGCGGTCCGGGTCCCACTCATCCACCCACTCGGTCCGTTCCTCCCACGTCCCGGACTCGTCGTCGCTGCGGTCGGCGTAGAGGAACTCCACCCGTTCGACGGCCCGCGCCAGGACCGCCCGCCGCACCTGCTCGGAGTCGGGCTCCTCGAGGTAGGGCCGAGAGGTGTAGGCCACCACCAGGTCCCCGTCGTCCACGAAGATCTCGGCGAAGCGCAGCGAGCCCTCCTCCAGGTCGATCAGCGGGTGGAGGCTGGCCAGGCGAACCGCCTGGTTGTCGCCGCCGAAGAAGGGCACCGCCTCGCCATCGTCGTTGGGCCAGAGGAAAGGGACCCCGTTCCCAAGCAGCCCGTCCAAGGCCCGGTCCAAGGCCAGGAGTTCGCGAAACCGGGACTGTTCGGCCCGCAGCTTCTCCCAGCTCCGGGCCATCTCGCGGCCAAAGCCAACCATGAGGCCGGCGACCAGCAGGAGGACCGTCACCGCGATGATGACTTCGAGGAGAGTGTAGCCCGCCGAGCCGGCCCGCCGGGGGGCCCGGGTCAGCGACCGCACGTCGAGCCCGAGCCGGGACGAGGACCCGCCGACCGGACCGCGCCAACCGCCGCGGCCAGACTGCGGTTCCAGGCAGACACCACCGGCCGGGCCGGCGGGATGAGGGGTCTCACTCACAGTCCTCCTCGCGCAGGATCTTGTCGACCGTACACTCGGCCATGGGTGCGCCCGAGGTATCATAGACACGGACGTGAAAACGGCCGAGGACCCAACCCTCCTGGGGCTCCAACGCGTCCTCGGGCAAGTCGTCGACAAGGCTCATCGCGCAGTCTGCCGAGAAGCCCTCCGGCAACAGCCCGCCGGGATAGGCGGCGCTGGGACCGCAGAGGAGGAAGAACTCCGCGGCCTGGGAGAGCAGGTGCTGTCGCCCCCAACGCGATTCGGCCCGGAGGATGCGGGAGCGCGCCGCCCCCATGATCCCGACCGTGGCCGCCACCGCCACCGCCAGGATCGCGGCGGCAATGATCACCTCCAACAGGGTGAACCAACGCCGCCGGAGGGCATCCGGGCACCACCGGAAGCGCCCCAGGCAACAGCGGGTTGCGGCAGGTAGGATCATGTCTGCGTCCACGGAAACCACGGCCGGCCTAATGAAGAGCCGCGGACACGGAATGCAACCGCCGCCAGGATCGGACCGCCGGGATGCCATGGCCCCAAGACAACGCGCGCCAGCCAGGGCCGGCCGGCGCTACGCGCGCGAATATCTGGTACTCGAGGCGGGATTCGAACCCGCACGGGTTGCCCCACTAGGCCCTCAACCTAGCGCGTCTGCCAATTCCGCCACCCGAGCACTGACGGCCCTTACTGTAACGGACGCGGGACGCGTGTCAACCTTCGGGGCCTCCGGCGGTCTCCATTTTTCGGCGCTGCGGCAGACGGCTGTGGACCCGTGCTCACGGCCACTTGAGGCTCTGCCCGAAGGCCTTGCCGGAGGTCGCCACGATATCGGCGGTGCCGTTGGTGTAGGCCCGCACCGTCAGCTTCAGCTTCACCGCCGCGAAGGCCGGGCTGGCCAGCGTGTCCCCGGCGAACTGCAGCAGGGCCACGCCGCCGGAGCGCTTGCCCTTGACGAGCAGGGCCACCGTACGCCCGTTGGCGAGGGCCAGGGTGCTGGTCCCGGTGATGCCGCCCTTCGCGTCCAGGAGGAGGTCCACGGGCAGCCTGTAGGTGCCATCCATACCGGCGGGCAGAGCCAGCGTGCACGGCGCGTCGATGGCTGCCTTGGCTCCGGTCGTATCGGTGACGCTGCCGGTGACAGCGCCGGTCAGAGTGAGAGCCGCCCCATCGAGCGTGAGGGCCAGCTTCAGTGCGGCCGAGGCGGCCCCGGCGGCCCCGGCCAGACTGGCCTTGATGGTCACACCTCCGGCCTTGCCCTTGGCCTTGCCCTTGAACACCAGGTTCGGCACGTCGAGGGGCGGCCCGCCCGCGAGCCGTTGCAGCCGGCCGGCGCCCGTGAGCCCGCCCTTCTCGTCGTGGGCCAGGTCCAGTGTGAGGGCATAGGCCCCCACGCTCCCGGCGTAGTGGCCGGAGAGGTCCCAGATCTTGCGCAGAGAGGCGCTGGACGGGTCCCGGTACAGGAGCTCGAAATGGCCGTTCGGGTCACCCTCGACCAGGGGTGCCGTGTGGATCATCAGGTCCCGGTTGGCGCCCAGCGAATGCGGGGACCCCGGCGCCGGCAGCGTCAGGTCGGCGTTGCGGCCGGCGCCGTCGCGAAGGGCACCGCCGTTGAGGATCAGGGCCGAGGAGTCGGTGCAATCAAGGTCCGGGCTCTCGTGGCTGGCGCCCACCACGTACTGGAACACGAGGGTCGCCGTGCCGCTGCCGCCGATATAGGAGGCCAGGGCGTCTTCAGCCCCCGTCTCCAGGCCAAGCTGCGGTGTTCCGGTCACCAGGAGCACCTTGCTGGCGGTAACCGTGATGCTGAGAGTGCTCCCGGCGCCGTAGGTGCCATCGGCGGCCGTGGAGTCCACCTCGGTGATCGTCGGCACGCTGGCGTCCGCCGCGACCGTGACCTGCACCTGGTCATTGTCCGTATACACCGGGGGCCCGCCGATGCCCCCCATGTCATTGGTGGTGATCATCACGGTGGCGTCGCCGACAAAGGCCCCGGGCGGCGTGAAGGTCAGCCCGTTGAGCGCCGCGTTGAGGGCGGACAGAGGCCCGCGCAGGGAGACGGCACTGGTACCGTCGCCGATCACCTCGATGACACCGACCGTGCTTCCCAGGCGGAGGGTCCCGGGGAAGGCGCTGAGGCTGATCTGGCCTGTGATGTCACCATCCGGGTCGGACGCCGAGAAGGCGTTGCCGCTGGCGGCAGAGAAGACGAGCTCAGCGCCCTGGAGCATGACCGGGGCGAAGGGCACGGAGTTCGCCGGGCACTCGTTGACGTTCGTGACGGCAACGGACAGTGGCACACTCGCATCGGGGGTCGCCCCGACGGTCGGGTCGTCCACCGCGACCGTGACGTCGAGGACGGGGTTGGTCTCGAAGTCCAGCGAAGCTGCCTGCCGCAGGTAGAGGATGGTCCCGACGATCTCGAAGACCGCCGCATCGGCCCCGGAGAGGCTGAGGGTGTTGGTCCCCTCCGCGTCATCCGTCACCACGATGTCGGCCACGTTCAGGGCATCCTGACGCCAGGCCTCCGCCACCGACTGCAGCCGCTGCGTCAGCGCCAGCGTCGGAGCGGCGTTCGCGCGCTGGCCATGAACCGGGGGCATGCCCGCGCCGGCCAACAGAACGGCCAGTCCCGCGACCAGCGCGTGGTTCGGTCCGTGCATGGCACTCTCCCTGCGCGCAGACTTCCCTGCGGCGCGCCACTGGCGCTGGCCGCGCCGCGGTACGGCAGCTTGCGGCGAAGCCCTCCACCAACCCCAGACCCGCGGGGGTCCAAGCCGGGATCTCCGCATCCCGGCGGCGGGTTACGGCGGACCCGTCCTCCAGGCGTTTCCGGCCTGGCCGGGGACGTGCCTCAACGGTGCGGTCGCTGCCTCATCAAGCACCGCCTAACGCCGGCTGGCCCGGAAGCGCCGGTAGTCGATCCCGTACTTGGCGACCTTGTACTGGATGATGCGCTTGCTGATGCCCAGTTTGCGGGCCGCCGCCGTCTGGTTGCCGTTGGTGTCCTTGAGCGCCTCGGTGATCAGCTCCTCCTCGAAGCTGCGCACGCGCACCGTGAAGTCGCCGTGCTCCTCCCGCCGCGGGGCGTAACGGTTCATCTGCAGAGACGGCGGCAGGTGGTGTCCGTGGATGACATCGCCATCCGCCAGCAGCACAGCCCGCTCGATGACGTTCTCCAGTTCCCGCACATTGCCGGGCCAATGGTAGGCGGTGAGCATGTCGATGGCCGGGGTGTCGATGCGGTTGACCTCCTTGCCGGTCTCGGAGGCGAACCGCTGGATGAAGTAATCGACCAGCAGCATGATATCCGCCTTACCGCGCTCGCGCAGGGGCGGCACATGGATGGGAAACACGTTCAGGCGGTAGAACAGATCGCTGCGGAATGAGCCCTGGAGGATGGCGCCCTCGAGGTCCCGGTTGGTGGCGGTGATGATGCGGGCGCCAGTGCGCAACGTCTCCGAGCCGCCGACGCGCTCGAACTCCCGATTCTGCAACACCCGCAACAGCTTCGTCTGCGCGGTCAGCGGCAGGTCGCCGATCTCGTCTAGGAAGACCGTCCCCGCGCGGGCCCGTTCCAGGACGCCGATGCGCCGTTGGGTAGCGCCGGTGAAGGCGCCTTTCTCATGGCCGAACAACTCACTCTCGATCAGGCTCTCGGGAATGGCGCCGCAGTTGACCTCGACAAAGGGCTGTTTGCGGCTGGCTCCGAGCTGGTGGATGAGCTCGGCGACAACCCCCTTGCCGACCCCGGTCTCGCCGGTGATCAGCACCGTCGTACGAGCGTCCGCCACCCGCGCGATCAGGGCCTGGATCTCCTGGACCGCGGCACTCCTGCCGATGAGTTTGCCGAAGGCCCCGCCGGGCTGCTTGGCCCGGTGGAAAACCTCCAGGCGTTCCTCGAGCAGACAGCGCTGCACGAAAGGCGCAATCAGCCGCGCCACCTCCACCAGGAAGGCCATCTCCCGGGAGGGGTCCTCCACATCGGACGTGGCCATATCGACGGAGAGCGTCCCGATGGTGGTACTGCGGAACACGATCGGGACGCAGAAGAAGGCCAGCCGGGAGCCATCCAGGTCGCGGCGAAGGCCACTGCGGTCGAGGAAGCGTTCGGCGCTGCCGACCTGGGGCAGGAAGATCGGACGCCCGCTGGCGAAGACCTCGCCCGTGATGCCTTCCCCGGCCTTGTAGCGCATCTTCTCCAGATAGGCGGAACTAACATCCCCCGCGGTGATGGCGGCGCTGACCTCGTCGCCCCGCGGGGTCATCAGCGTGATCACCCCGCGGGCCATGCCGGCTTCGGCGCAGAGCATGTCCAGCACCACCGCCAGGGCCTCGCGCAACTCCTCGGCCTCCGCCAGGTGGAGGGCAACACGGTTCAGGAGGTCCAGTTGCTCGTAGGAAAAACCCGCGTCTCTGTCTGGCATGGGCGAACGCCTCGCATACACGGCCTGGGTCGGCCGGCCAACCCCTGGGCAACGCGCCGCCGGTCACAGCCACCGGGGACGAGGCCCAGTCCCGACTCAAGAACACGGTACTGTACCACGCGCGGAGGTAGTGTGCACCCGCGGGGTCCCCTTCGTCCAAGGCTGTTCCGAGAAACCGTCAGCCGGCTCTGGCTGTAGGGCCGGAATCCGTCCGGCCCCAGGGGTCCCCATCGGAGTGGGGACCTACGGATGCAGGCACAGATACGCCACCCTGGGCGCCGCGATCTTGGAACAGCCCTGCCCTCGTCACGCCGGGGTCGCCAATACCCGGGGGCTCCCGGTCGTTCCTAGAGAGGATGGGCAGGCCGGGCCTCTGCGGGCCCGGCTAAGGTGTATTGGGGCGGCAAGCAGCAGGTGTGACGACGATGGCAGACCAGCAGAGCAGCGTCCAGCCGGCGACGGCGGCGCGCGAGCCAGCCGTGGCATCCTGGGTGATGGTGCTGGCGGCAGCGGCAGCCGTGGCCATGGGCTCGCAACTGCGCTTCCCCTGGCTGGGTGGCCGGCTGGGCCTGGCCGACGCGGCCTTGGGACTGGCCTTGCTGGCCCTTCTGGCGGACCAGTTCCGCCGCGGGGTGCAGTATGCCTATCCGCGGCTTCTGGCGGTCGCGCTGGGTCTCTACATCCTGGCCGCCCTGCTGGCACGGCCCGGTACCGATGGCGCGGTGGAGATCGTCCAGCGGTTCGAACAGCTCTTCTGCGGCTACCTGGTCTGGGCCCTCCTGTTGCGCGAACGGCGCGGCTGGGTCGTAGCCCTGGTGACCGCCATGCTCGCCGCCAGCGTCGTCTGGGCGGCCGTGCAGGCGCGGGTCTACGGGTTCTCCTCGGTGCTGGCTCCGGCCGATATCCTGAAGCTCTCGTGGGGTGTCGGCGGCGCCTACACCGGCCTTTTCCGGAGCCGCATGGCGCTGAGCCTGTTCCTGGGGGCGGGCCTGGTGCTGGTGCAACCGGCCTGGCACGCCTGGGCAGCGGGCTGCCTCTCGCGCCGGCTGGCGGTGGTGGTCGGCAGCGCCGCGGTACTGGCGACGATGCCCCACGGCTTCATCCTGCTGACCACGGCCGTGATCCTCCTGGCCGGCGGGCTGCTGGCGAAGACCGCCTGGCGCAACGCGGCCGCCATCGCCCTGACCGCAGCGGTGCTGGTGGTCTCCGGACGGATGGCTACCGTCGGCACCACCCTCTCACCGGCCCAGCCTGCGAGCGGTGAGCTGAAGTCCTGCCACGTCGACTTCATCGCGGCGATGCGCATGGCCGCCATGCGCCCGTGGACAGGGGTCGGTGCCGGCACCTACCAGAAGTACATCGGCCGCTGCTATGGCGAGTTGCCAAACCCGAATGTCAATGATGTGGAGACGGACAGCCAGTCCGGACTCGGTATCCTCATGGGTACCGTGGGTTACCCGGCGGGAGTGCTCTTGCTGATGGCCCTGCTGGCCGCAGCGACCAGGGCCCTGGCGGCGTTTGTGGCGGGCAACCGTGCGGAACCGTTGCTCCTGGGGGCGGCGGCGGCACTGGCGCTCTTCCTGGTCTGCCTGGTGGTCACAGACCCCTTCGTGCGGGGGCCGGCCTGGTACCTGGCATTGGGCCTGGCCGCAGCGTTCATCGGAGGCACGAGCGAGGCGCGAGAGATGCTGGGGTTAGGCTGGGGACGCGTGGTCCTGGCCGGGGCCCTGGTCATCGCCGGCGCGGCCGTGATCGTCGTCCTCCCGAGCGGCGACGCGCTGGCCCGGCGACCCTCGGCGAGCCGGCCCCGCCCGGTCACCGGCAGTCCCGCCCCAGCCACCCCTGCCCCCGCAGCCCAGGCGACCACTCCCGCCCAGGGGGCCACACCACCGGCGGCCGGGGACTCACAGGACCTCTTCCGCGTCCTGAACGCGGCAGCGGACGCCAAGACGGTCACGGCCCCCTTCGAGAAGGCCCCCGACTCGCAGTCCGCCAAGGGGACGGTCCTGCGCATCCCGGACAAGAAGGGCGTCCCGCCGGAAGGCCAGGAGCCGGACATGAAATACGGCGGCGCGACCTATGAACTCCAGGTGGCCTCCCCGGTGACCTGCAAGGTGTGGGTCCGGGCGTGGTGGGAAGGGTCCTGCGGCAACACCGTCTGCGTGCGCATGGACGACCAGGGCAAGATCCTGACCGTAGGAAACGACGGCACGTACGACGCCTGGCACTGGCTGGAGGTCCCCACCACGTTCGCCCTGGAGAAGGGCCCGCACACCCTCTATGTACTGAACCGTGAAGACGGCATCCGCATCGACCAGATCCTCGTCACCAACGATATGGAATACTACCCGCAGGGCGCCGAGGAAGAGTAGCGGCGAGCCGACGGCGGGGCCCTTGCCAGCAGGACCATCGGCCATGACCTCCAAACCTGTGCTGCGTGGGATCATCTGCGTGTGCGCTGTCCTCTTCCTCCGAGCCCCTGCCCTGCCAGCCCAGGAGGTGGCGGAGGAGGAGAGTGGGGCTGACACCAGCCTCAAGGACCTCTCGTCTGAGGCGTTCCTCGCCGAGGTCCGTCGGCCCTTCGGCCAGGAAGCCTGGGGGGAGGCCGACGGCACGATCCAGTACGTCTCCGACAAGGACGGCGAACGCCGCGGCGTGGTGCGACTGCGGCTGACCTTCGCCCCCGGCTCCATGCACGCACAACTCGTCCTCAATGACACCAACGTCTACGGCTTCGAGCAGAAGCACGATGGCCGGACACCCACGCGGACGAAGGTGGACCTCCCCGAGAAAGAGACGCCGCCGGGCCTGTTTGCGTTCGGCATCGAGCCCGAGGATCTGACCTTTGCCTTCATCTACTGGGACCTGCGCAAGGAACTGTCGGCGGAGGAGTTTCTGCGCCGCCCGTGCCGGGTGTTCGAGCTGGCTCACCCCCAGGGCAAGGGGACCGTGAAAGTCTGGTTCAGCGCCACCCATGGCTACCCGCTCAAAGCGCAGTGGTTCCGCCCCCGGAGCAATGCCCCCTGGCGCACGCTCGAACTGAAGGGCGCCAAGAAGCACGACAAGGACCTGTGGTTCGTCAAGGAGATGCGCCTGGACGGCGACGGCTGGAAGACGCGCGTCCGCTTCGACCACGCCGAGATCAACCCGGTGGAGGAACGCGCCGCGCCGCCACCCAAGCCCTGAACGGGGTCTGCCGGCGCGCGAACCGGCCGGCCTGGTAGCCCCCCCCTCGCAGCCCGCCCGAACGCAGGCCTTCAACCTGTGGCCCAGCGAGGACCCCGCACGGCACTCAGCCCTGGCCCGGGAGACCTCCCCAGCGTCCGGTTTTCGCGACGCCGGCCAGCCGGTCTGCCGTGTCGCGGAAACATGCCTGCCAAGCCACGCCGAGGGCCAAGTCCCACGCCCCCACGCCTATCCCCAGGGCGACACCGCGTAGCCCGGCGCCGCTCGCCGTTTTCGCGACCTGCCGGCGTGGTCCGCTGGGCGGACGACGAACTCTCACCGTCCAACGCTCAACGCTGAAGTGAACTTATTCGCCTGGAATCCCTTGAGCGTTCAGCGTTGAGCCAGTCCTCCGGCCGCCGGCCGGACATGACAGGAGGAGACTTGCAGGTTGCGACGCACTGGGTTCGTAGTCGAGGCTTCAGCCGGCCGGCCCGGCCCGCCACCGCGGGCCGGCTGCTCTTGGGGAACCCGCCCAAGGGCTCGACTACGAACGGGTGTCGTCCAGAGCCGCGTGAGTTCGGCCCAAGTCTCATACAAGCGTTCCGGTCCTACCTCAGGGCCTATGGGGCGTGGCCCCTGGCGGTGATGACGACGGTCACGGCCGCCCCCACCGCAAGGCCCCGGCGGCCCGGCTCCACCACGTGGACGGTATCGTCGGTGGCGTCGTCGTCGGGGTTGTCGAAGAGGGTCGCCCCGACCGAGTAGTTGATGCAGAGGTTCCCCTCCTCCTCGGCCAGGAAGACGCCGTCGCGCATCGTCGAGCCCACGAAGACCCAGCCGGTGCGTACCTTGGGCTTGCCGGTGCGCGTATCGCGGATAAAGGACTCGACCGGTTCGCGCACGGTCATGCCGTCAGCCGCCGTGAACTCCAGATCGATATCGACCAGATCGCCGCGGCGGGCGGTGGAGTCCTGCCGCCGGGGGCCGTTGTTGAGGTCGAGGGTGTAGAGCAGCGCCTGCAGGGCCATCGGGCTGACGTCGGCCTTGAGCAGAGCCTCGTGCAACCGGCCCCGCGGGGTGGCGATGATCACCTCCAGAACGCCTTCGGCGAGGTTCATGGTGGCGGGAAACGACACCGACCGGTTCTCGGGGTCCACCCGGACCTGGCCGACACGAACGGCCCCCCCAGGAAGCGTCTCCACCGCGGGCAGCGGCGGGGCCGGCGGCGCGGCCGGGTGAGCGGGCACAGCCGGGGTCGCCGGAGGACCTGCTGGCGGGGGCGGGGCCTCCGCGGCGCCGAGGGGCAGTGGCGCCCCGGGGCCGAGCCAGGCCCCGGCGGCTACCAGCCAGGCCAGAACCGGCCCGAACATGGTCGTCCCGCGGCTGCGGGTCGCTGCTGCTCTGGCTTCCGTATTCATGATCCCTCTCTGCTCTCGGATGGAAGACCGGGCCCGGTGCGACGGCCCTGGCCGCGCCGCAGCCGCCGTGTGCCAGCAGCCGGACTTCTGCCCTTCGGCCCGATGAGGACGTCACCCCGCGCCACTCGGGCGGTCGGTCTCCGGCCTGGCCTCGCGGGACATCAGGTCACGAACGGCCTGCCGGGGGTCGCGTCCGGCATAGAGGGCAGCGTGGACCTGGTCGATGATGGGAGTCTCCGCCCCGGCTCGCCGGGCCAGTTGGTGGGCGCTGCGGGCGGTGGCAACCCCTTCGGCCACCTGTCCGCCCATCTCGCCCAGGATGTCTTCCAGGCGCCGACCGCGTCCAAGCTCCTCGCCCACGTGGCGGTTGCGGCTATGCCGGCTGGTGCAGGTGACGATGAGGTCGCCGACGCCGCTGAGGCCGCTGAAGGTCTCCGCGCGTCCCCCGAGGGCTGCGCCCAGGCGGGCCATCTCGGCGATGCCGCGGGTCATCAGGGCTGCCTTGGTGTTGTCGCCGAACCCCATGCCGTCACAGACCCCGGCCGCCAGGGCCAGGACATTCTTCAGGGCGCCGCCCAGCTCAACGCCGACGACGTCGGCCGAGGTGTAGACGCGGAACGTCTGGTTCATGAACACCTTCTGGACGACGCGAGCGGCCTCGGGCTGGGTGGACGCGGCCACCACGGCCGTCGGGATGCGCCGGGCCACCTCCTCCGCATGGCTGGGCCCCGACAGGACGGCATAGCGCCGTGGGGCCAGGACCTCCTGCGCCAGTTCGCTCATGCGCAGGAGGGAGCTCACCTCGATGCCCTTGGCGACGCCGACGTAGAGTGGCTCTGCCGGCAGCGCGATGCCCCGCAGGGAGCACAACAGGGCCCGCGCATACTGGGCGGGAGCGGCCAGGACCACCAACTCCGCGCCGGCGACGGCCCGCTGCAGGTCCGCTTCCAGGCACAGGCCTGCAGGCAGAGACACGCCCGGCAGAAAACGCACGTTCTCCCGGCGACGCTGCAGTTCCGCCACGTAGTCCGGGAAGGGCCCCCAGAGGCGGGTGGCGTGCCCGTTGTCGACCAGGGTAAGGGCCAGGGCAGTCCCCCAGCCGCCGTCACTAAGCACTGCGATGTTCATGCGGAGTCTGCGGGGCCTTGCCAAAGCGGAACTCGGTACCGTCCCGGAGCCGCTGGATATTCGAGCGGTGTCGGAAAACGATCAGTGCTGCCAGCAGCACAAAGAGCCAGAAGGGGGCCCCGAAGGACGTGTGGTGCAGCAACTGGCCCGAGACCACGTAGCCCACCGGCAGCAGGAAGGCAGCCACCAGGCTGGCCACCGAGACGTAGCGGGTCAGGAAGAACGCGACGACCCAGGCCACCACCCCCATCAGGACCGCCAGCCACGACACGGCCACCAGAGCCCCAAGGGTCGTCGAGACGCCTTTGCCGCCCTTGAAGCCCAGCCACACAGGCCACACATGGCCGCTCACCGCAGCACCCGCCGCCAGAGCCCGCCCCAGGTCAGGGGGTACCAATAGCGCCGGCCCCAGCAGCGCCCCGATCAGAACCACCGGCAGCAGCCCCTTGAGCAGGTCAAGCAGGAAGCACAGCGTCCCCAGAGGCCGTCCGAGGACACGCCGGACGTTGGTGGCGCCGATGTTGCCGCTGCCATGGCTGCGGATGTCGATCCCCTTGAGCTTGCCGATGAGGAAGCCCCAGGGGATGCTCCCGACCAGGTACGCCAGGATGCAGACTGTCAGACCGCCAGCCAAGGCTGCCATCGCTACCCACCTCCGGGAGGTTGCCGTACACCGCGTCCGTAGCGGCTCAGATGCCTCTGCCCTCGGCCAAGCCGGACGTGCTGGGTACGGCAGGCATCAGTCATCGACCGCGGGCGGAGCCCGTGGCTTGAGGCAGGCCCCCCGAGGGGGCCGCACAGGCCACCGCGCTCCGTCCGTGGCGCTGACGCGGGTGCCCCTTCGCATCCCACCCGGTGCGCCACACGTGCACCCAAACCCACTCGGCATAGGTGGGACCTCGCCGAGTCCACCGGCCGAGCCGGTGGGATGCGAAGGGGCACTCAGACGCCATTCCGGCGCAGATGGTAACACTCCCGGCAACGGAAGATGTCGATGCCGTAAGCGAGGGTCGTCTCCGGCAGCCGTCGGACCACGAGCCGATCGCCGTCGCCCAGGCAGACGCGCGAGGGGTCGTTATCGGCCAGCAACTGAGCGGGTCCACGCAGGATCTCCACGGTGACCACCGTGCTCTCGGGCAGCACGATGTAACCCAGCCAGTCCATGGGGTTGTTGAAGGCCAACCCGATCCCCGTACGGAAGCAGCCCCGGGTGATGCTCTGGTAGTAGCCCGTGCTGCCGAACGGGGTCGCCACCAGCAGCCCATCCCCGACATTCTGGGCCCGGAAGACCTCGTCGTCGATCCGGATGCGAGTACGGACGGCGCTGGCGATGTTCTCCTTGGTCACCACGATATCGTTGATGGCGTGCAGGCGCCGGCCTCCAGGCGCCTCGGCCTCCAGCCGCAGCAGGCGCGACGTCTGCAGATCGCCGGTCACGAGCCGGGCCAGCACCTGGTCGTCGCCATGCTGGGGGCACTTGGGGTTGCGCCGCACGTCCCGGATGGGGCACTTGGGCACGCCTGGCCAGGTCCGTTCGGCCCCCAGGAGCGAGCCATCACCGCCATAGCAGATGACCAGGTCAGGCGCCTCCTCAACGACCTCCACGGGCAAGTCCCGCAGGCGTCTCCGGAGGTCCTCCAAGTGGCGTCCGCATATGGCGGCACGGATGGGTTTCATGGCCCTCGTCGTCTTCCGTCAGATGCCCTGTGCAATGCCATCACGGGTCCTGCTATCGGGGCATCCCGGCACCCGGGTTCCTGCACCCGCCATAGGATAGCCGCGAGGGTCTCAAAAGCAACCGCTGCCGAAGGCGCGACAGGGCTGTTCCAGGATTGCGGTCCACGGGGCGGCGTACCCGCGGACCGGCGGGCCGGGCACGTGGGCGATCCTGCTATACAGCAGGGCTTTCTGGAGTCGCGTCTGGCCCGCACGCGGGCCGCTGGCAGCCGCGACCTACCGGGGGCCCCAGCGCAAGGCTAGCAAGGGTCTCCTGGGACAGCCCTGAAGGCGCGAGACGGCTACGGTCCCCCCGCCTCGGCGACCTCGAGGACCAGGCCGGCGGCCGTTGCGCTGACGGCGGTGCCCTGTCCGAGTCCGGCGACCGCCTCGGCCATGCCAGCCAGCACCTCGTCCCGGCGGCTGCCACCGGGCAGGATGGCCTCCAGGGCCGGCACCAGGCGGGGGGCCGCCACCTCGGCCTGGAGGAACTCCTGGTAGACCTCGCGGCCGGCGACCAGGTTGACGATGGTGAAGAATGGGACCCCCCGCACCACCAGCCGGGCCAGCCCATAGGTCAGCCAGGAGAGCCGGTAGACACTGACCAGAGGCAGGCCGAGGATGGCGGCCTCCATGGTCACCGTGCCGCTGGCCGCCAGCCCCGCCGAGGCGCGCTGCATCCAGTGCCGGGTCCTCCCCACCTCGAGGCGGAGGTCAGGGAGCGACGCCGACCCGTGCCGCGCCAGGCACTCGCGCGCTACCCCCGCGATGGCCTCGCGCGGCAGGGGCATCACGAAGCGCAAACCCGGATGGCGGCGCCGCAGTTCACTGGCCGTCGCCAGCATGGGGGGCAGAAGCCGTTCCACTTCGGCCCGGCGGCTCCCGGGCAGCAGCAGGACCAGGTCCGGGTCCCGCACGGCAGTGGCCTCTCTCTCCTCGGCCAGGATCTCCAGCAAGGGATGACCGATGAAGCGCACATCCAGGCCGGTGTCGGCATAGCAGGCCGGCTCGAAGGGGAAGATGCACAGCAACCGCCGGCACCACGCCGCCAGCCGGTGCCGCCGGCCGCGCTTCCAGGCCCACACCTGCGGGCTGACGTAATACACCACGGGGACGCCGAGCCCATGCAGGCGCCGGGCCAGGCGCAGGTTGAAGCCCGGGTAGTCGATGAGGACGACCGCGGCCGGGCGTTCCTCTGCCGCCCGCTGCGCCAGGGAGGAGAGCGCCTTGACAAAGACCCCTAGGTGGCGGAATACCTCCACGAAGCCCACGACTCCGAGCTCGCTCGAGTCGATCAGCAGGCCAACCCCTGCCGCCGCCATGGCCCGACCGCCCATGCCGCGCACGACCAGGCCTGGCCGGAGCCGCTGCAGCTCCGAGGCCAGGCGGGCGCCGTAGGCATCCCCCGACTCCTCACCGGCGATGATCCAGACGCTGGACGGCATGGAGATCCGGCTTCGTCCCTGCCCGGCGTATGCGGCGCGGGCACGACCCTAGAGCACCCCCGAGGGGGGAACAGCATTCCGAGGCAATGTAGCGGACTGAGCCCGGGACCGCCACATGGGCGCTCCGGCTGTGGACGCGCATACCCGCCGGCGGTATGGTAAGGTCCGTCTGCTACTGCCAGAGATGCGGGTGTCCGACGCACGGATGGGGCCTGGGTCAGTCTTCCGGGGAGTCACGCCATGAGCATGCCGAAGTCGTTGCGCCTGGCCGTAGCGGGGACTCTGGTGCTGGGGTGTCTCGCCCTGGCCCGGGCCCAGACGTACAGCATCGCGGACTACTTCCCGCTCTTCCCCAACAGCCACTGGACCCTGGTTGACGTGACCAACCCGTCGCCCGGCGACGACGATGGTTTCGTCTGGACGGTCCTTGGCACCGGGCCGCAGTCCGTGCCGCCCCATACCGTCTGGGAGATCCATACGAACTGTAATGAGGATACGGACGCGCGAGAGAACGACATCGACTTCTGGAACTTCTACGACGGCGGCGCCAAACTGG